>OHNN01000837.1_pt1 | contig 17635 bp, 17 predicted proteins | sample 1569541 | NCBI WGS metagenome assembly OHNN01 (sample SAMEA3879563, study PRJEB24766) | human gut metagenome | biome: human-associated habitat; feature: feces | place: USA | collected 1985/1987 | reverse complement strand
TAACACCGTATTAGGTTTAAAAAACAAATCGGAAGACCTCGGCAGTCGAGCCCTTTTAGAACAAGCGACCGAATTATTTTGGTACCCGTCGGAAGTCGATGTATCGATTCGTCCGGGCTGGTTCTATCATCGGGAAGAAGACGATAAGGTAAAATCGCTTTCTACATTGGTGGACATCTATTTCAAATCGGTAGGATACAATTCTGTTTTACTGCTCAATATTCCTCCCGACACAAGGGGGTTGATTCATGAAAACGACGCCAAACGGCTGCAAGAACTGGCTCAATATATAAGCCATACATTTGCAACCGATTATGGAAAAACTTCTCACGAAAAAATTACCGGGAAAGAGGGCGATTCCTTCGAGATAAATATAACGGCTACGACTCCCGTGAATACACTCTTACTGCAAGAGGATATACAGAACGGACAACGAATTGAAGCATTTACCGTAGAGGCTTCGATAAACGGAGTATGGAAAAAAATCTCCGAAGGCACAACAATAGGATATAAACGTCTGGTGAGATTCGACGATGTTATCGCCGACAAATTAAGAGTGACTATTAATCGGACAAGAGCCGATTTCTCCATATTACGAACCGGAATATTCTATGCAAACCCTATTATAGAAAAATCAGAAGAAGCACAAAATTCGGTTTTTACTCCCCAAGAGTGTCTCATCGGGGATAAAAAAGCAGTAGAAGCTATTGACAAAAAAATCGAGACTGCAATTTACAGCGACGGTCTTTCTCCTATCCTCATCGATCTCGGAGAAATACGAAGCATAAAAGGGTTCTGTTACACACCGGTACAAGAAGGGAATACCGATGGGACTATTTTCCACTATAATTTGTATCAAAGTAACGACGGAAAAGAATGGAAAGGCATTATACTTAACGGTGAATTCAGCAACATAAAGAATAATCCTATTCCTCAATTCGTCACGTTCGGGAAAGTCTTGGAAACAAGATACTTGAAATTAGAACCCATCGAAGAGATAAACGGAAACCAAAAGACCTCTATCGCTGAGTTTAGTGTGGTAATACCGTAAAAACAACCGATCCATATATAGAAAACCGCCCGATTTTATATTATCGGGCGGTTTTTATATTACATGAAAATGCTCCAAAGCTCGTTTTATACCATCGTCGTCGACAGTAGTTGTCACATAATCGGCTACCTTTTTTAGCGAATCTCCGGCATTACCCATAGCGACACCAATACCCGCAACTTTCAACATATTGGTATCATTTCCTCCATCGCCAAACGCCATTACTTCGCTTATGGAAAAACCACAATATTTTGCAACCGATTTCACACCTTCTCCTTTATCTACTCTCTTAGCGGTTACATCGGCAAAAGCAGGATACCACCGACTGGACTCACAAGAAGATAAACAAGGCATAATCTCTGCCTCTTCCTCGGCTGTAATAATCGGTGTCATCTGTATAATGCGTTGTTGCAAAAGAGCACTCAAAGAGATATTACCGGAGATATCGTTCAAATCGAGAAACCGATGGAAAAATTCTTCGATTTCCCGAGTCGTGTTATAGACCAGAACTGCCGATTCTCCCACCAATATACACGGGAATTTCCGCTCATCGGAAAATTTCATCATTGCACAAACATCTTCTTTGGGAATTGTATGGCAAGCGATTACCTTATCTCCGACCAATATATAAGCACCATTCGTAGTAATATATCCATCAATAAGGCTTTTGATATCATCGAGATTATTGATATAAGTCAAAGGTCGTCCCGTAGAGATAAAGATTTTCAATCCTTTCTTTTTAGCTTTCTCCAACGATTCTACCGTAGAACGAGGAATACGATGAGTATGAAAACTCACAAGCGTACCGTCAATATCGAAAAACAGGGCTTTAATCATTCTTTCTTTTTTATAATGCAAAGATAGTCGAAACAAATTTACATCATACCAACTTCCTACCATTTATCACCATGAAAAAATCCGCCTAACCAATAGGCGGATTTTCCCAAAAACAACATCAAATAACTTATATAACGAAGTAATCACTCCTCACGGCTATAAATAGAATCTTTTATATCATTGATATCCACAAATTTATTCACTATGGCATAGATCGTCAATCCAGCCGGACTATGTATTTGCAATTTCCCTGCGATGTTTCTCCTATGGGTTATGACTGTATGGGCAGACAAACACAATTTTTCAGCGATCTGCTTATTGGTCATTCCTTTCACAACGCCTATAATAATCTCTTTTTCTCTCTCGGTGAGCGGTTCTTGTCGTTCTTCTTTTTCAGAAGAAGTCTGCACCATCGATTCAAACGTTTCCTTAATCTGCTCTGCCGAATCGTACACCGAGATGACTCCATCATACATTTTTAAAACCGAAGCATCTGCCAAAGAATGCTGTAAAGCAATGAATTTCAATGAGAGACCTTCAAGGCTCTTCTTAAATTGTATAATAGACGATATACCTGCCAATCCCGGATCTATAATCAATATATCTGGCCTACGCCACGACAATAATGCTGGGAGCTGCTGCATATCGGCAACTTCGGCCGCTTCGATATTGAGAGTCGACAGTTTTTTCAACACAGTCAATAATCCCTTACGGATAATCAATGAAGGTTCTGCTATGACGACTTTTAATACAGGCTTCATTTTTTTCTTTCTATATTATATTCCAGCGTTTGAATGACCGGAATAAAAAGATAATCCTCTATATAATTATGCGAAGCTAAATCTTGTTCGCATGTAAATATATCGAACAACACGCTATTCAGCTCATTACTACTCGATGCCGGATAATATTTTATCAATATATTTTTCAGTTCGGTCAATTTCGCTTCAACCTGATCGTGTCGTTTTCGAAATATCGCAATACTGTACATATCGGGCTTTACACCTGCCAATAAAGAGTTTACATAAGGAAAAACAGTACTCTCTTCATACCGCATGTGTTTCTGAACCTCGGCTACATACTCATCGAAAAACCGGAGAATTGCAATAGAAATATCTTTCTCTCCTCCATCTATCGCATTCAATAGATTACAACGAATAGCCGGTAATCTGAAATTCAGAAAATAGTCGTGAGAATTATGTAAATACTCCAATAAAGCCCCGGTAGATATAACATTTTTATAGTCATCGACATCACCCTCGTCTAACAATAAATTAACTACGGCCAAAAATGTTTCGGTATGTACGCCATTTTCCCGACAAACCTCCCCGATACTTTTATCGCCGAAACCCAACGCGATGCCGAAACGGCTCATGACTAACAACACAGGGTAATTGTCACAAACCAAATCGCTCATTCGGTTATTCTGATTATATGCTCCGAGTTTATACATCTTTTTTTCTTTTACTTTTTTGTATCATTGAAATACAAATATAACCAAAGGTGAGCGCAAAGGCAAACGGAAATCTCATTTCCGATTTGACTCTGCCGAACCGCATCCTATATTCTACAAATATAGCGAAATATCATTGTTTCGACATGACAAAGGAACAGCATTCCCAAGAGTTATACAATCCCCTTTTTAGGTGAAATAAGTGCTTTGCCATACCTAATTGTTGTTACTGTATATCATTATGCCATAAATATAAACATTTAGCCCCCTAAATTTGTCCACCCAAATAAAATCGAACTATGGTAAAAATTCTTTTAGACAACGGGCACGGATACGACACACCAGGAAAGAGGTCTCCTATATGGCCCGACGGTAGTCAACTATTCGAATGGGAGTTTAACCGCGACATCGTATCCCGAATAGAAATTCTATTGAAAAAGGCCGGTATCTCTTGTGTCCGATTAGTACCCGAAAAAGAAGATATTTCTTTATCGGAACGCTGCAAACGGGCCAATACGATCGCCAAACAAAGTGATTGTTTACTTATCTCTATCCATGCGAATGCCGGTGGAGGAAGCGGTGGAGAAGTGTTTACCTATTCAGGTAGTCACAAAAGCAAATCATACGCCGAAATATTTCGAGACCTCTGGAAAAATCATTTTCCCGAACTTCGTTTTCGAGGTTGTAAAGAAGAGAATTTCTGTATATTAAGAGAATCTGTTTGCCCCGCGCTTCTCACCGAAAACCTTTTTATGGATAACTACGAAGATTGCAAAATACTTCTATCGGAATGCGGACGAGAAAAAATAGCCCGTTGGCACGCAGAATCTATTCAAACAATTTTGAGGCGATTTTATCAACTCGGGTAAACTTTTTATTGCTTCGACATGTTATAGGGAAAAACCAATATATAACGATATGAAAAAATTTGTTTTTACATTATTCGCCGTGGCAGCTCTTATCGCTTGCCAGTCAAACAATAAACAAAATCAGATGACCGGCGAAGGCGAAGCCGTAGAAATCGTAGGAACCGACTCGACCGGGCTGGTAGATGTATTCGCTTATGAAGGTACAGTACCGACAGCTTCCGGGAAAAAAGACAGTATGGACTACTTGGTAATCATTACCCAAAAGATAGACAGTGTCAATGGCGTATACCAAATGACAACAACCTATATAACAGCCGATGGGAAAAGCGGAAAAAAAATAAACAGTAAAGGGAAAAAGCTATCACATAAAGGGACTAAAAAAGATAAAGCAGCCAAAGTTTACAAGCTAGTCCCCGACAGCGGATCGAATCAAACCGTCAATTTGTGGGTAGAAAGCGATACAACGGTCGTTATTCTTGACGACCAAATGAATACCCCAGCTAAACCAGAGCATTACAGATTAAAAACCGTTAAGAATAAAAAGTAAAATACGATGTTTTAGGCTTATAGAGAAGAAGGAATGAAGTTTATTATTTGTAAAACTTTATTCCTTCTTCTCTATAAATCAAAAAACTGAATCACCGCTAAATCTTTGTCTAACCACTTCATACATCATGACGCCCGCTGCCACAGAAACATTGAGCGAACCGATGTTCCCAACCTGAGGGATAGCCACCATCTCGTCGCACAAACGTAAATTATCGGCATCGACCCCTGTATCCTCAGCGCCCATAACCACTGCTACGGGAACCGTATAATCCCCCCGTGTGTAATTCATAACAGCCTTCTCAGAAGCAGCGACCACTTTAATCCCGCTATCTTTCAAATAACGAATAGCACTATGTATCGAGCGCTCCCGACAAACAGGGATATGCAACAAAGCTCCCGCCGAAGTTTTTACCGCATCGGCATTCACACTGACACTTCCCCGTTCGGGTAACACAATGGCATCTACGCCTGTACATTCACACGTTCGAGCAATCGCTCCAAAATTACGTACATCGGTAATTCCATCGAGAAGAACAATGAATGGAACCTTCCCCTCCTCGAACAAAGAAGGGATTATATCTCCCAACCGCTGATACGACACCGTCGAAATAAAAGCGATCACTCCTTGATGATTTTTGCGGGTAATCCGGTTCAATCGTTCGACCGGTACACGCTGAACGAAAAATCCACGACCTTTTATCAAATCGAAAAGTTCTTTCGCCAAATCGCCTTGAAGGTCTTTTTTTACCAAAATCTTATCTATTTCCTTTCCGGCTTCCACTGCTTCTATTACAGCTCGGATGCCAAAAATCATTTCATTTTTTTCCATCTTTCAAGTCATTACGTTTCAATAATTCACGAGCATTATCCAATGCCGCAGCCGTCAAAGAGGAACCACTCAGCATACGAGCGATTTCCTCGATCCTCTCTTTTTCCGATAACTTAATCAAATGAGTGGCTGTCGATGTTTCCGTATCACTTTTATAAACCCGATAATGCGTCTGTCCCAGAGAAGCGACCTGCGGCAGATGAGTGATACTGATCACCTGCATGCACTCGGCCATCTCCCTCATAATTCCGGCCATCTTATCGGCAATCTCTCCCGACACACCCGTATCGACCTCGTCAAAAACAATCGAGGGTAATGCCATAGCATGAGCAATGAGAGCTTTCAACGAAAGCATCAATCTCGATATTTCTCCACCAGAAGCGACCTCGGATACCGATTGTAACGGTTGATTTTTATTGGCAGAAAACAAAAAACGAATAATATCACCTCCATTTTCGTCATATTGCTGACGAGGAGAAATTTCTATTTCGAACCGCAGATTCGGCATCCCCAAAGGTTTCACCCTTTCAGTCAACGTTCGGGATATTTGATCGGCAGCTTTTCTCCGTCCCGACGAAAGTTTGCCGACAAGCTCACTCACCCTTCTCTCCTGCACCTCGATTTTTCTCCTTAGCTCCGACAGTTCCTCATCGTAATTTTCGATACGGGTCAACTTATCGGCAAAAGAATCTCTCAGAGCCAACAATTCAACGGTCGTACTCACCCTATGCTTCTGCTGCAAAGAGTAGTAAATATCCAGACGATTTTCAACCCAAGACAATCGATCGGGATCTACACTCAGGCTATCTTGGGAATGATCGACCGACGAAGCAATATCTTTCAAATCGATATAATCCGATTCAATCCGTCCCACCAACTCATCGATTTCGGGGTATAACCGGAAGAGAGATTTCATTTTGGACAATGCTGCATTCAGGAGAGGAACAATACCAGTCTCTTCTTCATGCAAATATCCCTGAATAACCGCCAACTCGCCCTTTATTTCCTCGGCATGTTGCAACGTTTGCTGCTCTACCTCCAATTCTTCTTGCTCTCCTTCTTTCAATTGTGCCTCCTCTAACTGGGACAACTGATACCGCAAGTAATCTTCTTCTTCCCTACCCGATCGATTTTCATCTTGTAATCGAGCATATTCTCTCAATAATTCATGCCACGAACGATACTCCCGTTGATAATCGGACAATAAACTAAAATTTCCGGCCATCGTATCGACGACACGTAACTGAAAATGAGAATCGGCCAACAAAAGATTCTGATGCTGAGAATGTATATCGATAAGCTGTTCTCCTAATGATTTCAACTGAGTCACAGAAACCGGCGTATCATTGATAAAAGCCCTCGACTTGCCCGACGGAAGAATCTCTCTTCTCAAAATACACTCCTTAGCATCATAGTCCAGTTCGTTCTCTTCAAAAAAAGATTGCAGATGATACGACGATATATCGAAAAGACCTTCTATTACCGACTTTTCATCGGTACGTTTCAATGATTTCAAATCGGCACGCTGCCCCAGTATCAACGACAATGCACCTAATATGATAGACTTACCGGCCCCCGTTTCACCTGTTATCACCGAAAAACCCGAGTTAAATTCAATATTGAGTTCATCGATAAGCGTATAATTGCGAATACTCAATTTCTTGATCATAGTAACTACACTTTATCTTTCCGTCTGACGTATTTTCTCGAGTATCGTATTCTCGGTAGGATAGATACCACTCAACGTTTCATATACCGATTCTTTTTCCGAAACCGGAGCTTTTGAATACACATTTACCAATTCATCGAGTTTCGCATCTTTAAATAAAGGAATGAGTACCGACATCGGTGCAGCTTCGTATACTTTCTGTAATTGCTGTATAGCATCGGTTATTTTTGCCCGTCCTTTATCTACACTCAAAGCCATTTCGTCCAAACCACCTCGATGATAGTCATACCATAACTGTCGAAATCCGGCAGTGCCCTGCTCGATAAACGCCGATAATAAAGCGGGTATCTTCGAAAGCCTTCCACCCGGCTTCCATAGAAGATTGTCCAAGATTCACCACTTGATGTGCCAATTCGTAGAATGGAGTTCCCCCCATAGGCGAGAAACTGTCGAAATCGACTCCGAGAATCATGTAAACATAAAAATTGATAACAGCCGTGAGATTACTCTCTATACTTGTCTCGGAAAATACAAGCGGTTCGTATTGCTGATAATTGAACTCTACTTTGGTATCTTTGAAATTGATGAGTGTCGTCGTATAGGAACTGTTATATACCGGACGCCGCGATTGCACTTGCAACTCGCAGACAAACCGATTATCGGTATATTCCTTAACGGTAAAAAGCATGGAGCAATCTATCCGTTCGACCGGCGAAATTTGAGCCGTAGACCATTTTCTATCGCTAATATACTCGGTTATAGCTTCCTTTAAAGTCGTAAACACCTCTTTATTCGTGCCCTGTATCTGGTCACTATTCACCTCTACACGACAATTCAACTCCTGTGCAGCTGACAGGGAAGGAAGGAGGAGAAGTAAAAAATACAAGACATTTCTTTTCATATCATCTCTCTTATTCAAGACACTCAATTGGAGGAGTTTCTACCGTTTAACGATTCAACGATCCTCCGACACATAACGGCCGATAATATCCACAATATCAGCAGCGACCGCGATCTTGGGCTTACACGGAATCTCCACCGGTTCTCCCTGCTTCGTATCACATTGGAATCCTGCACCTGCATCCCGCAATGAATTCAAAACGATAAAATCGAGATTCTTTTTCTCCATCTTCAAACGGGCATTCATTTCCTCGTCATTGGTTTCGAGAGCAAAACCCACCAAACACTGTCCGGGTCTTTTTCTTCGTCCCAACTCTGCCGCTATATCGGGATTCGGTCGAAGCCGAAGAATCCGATCTTCACCTGTTCGTTTCAATTTCACATCGCTTACCGTTTCGGGAGCATAATCGGCGACGGCCGCACACATGATCGCTATATCCGACCGGTCGTACTCGGATAGCACAGCCCGATACATTTCTTCGGCAGACTCGACATCGATACGGTTGATCGATGAATGATTCGTTTTCAGACTCACCGGGCCAGCAACCAACATAACTTCGGCTCCCGCCTCGGCACAGGCTTCTGCAAGGGCAAATCCCATTTTCCCGGACGAGTAGTTACCGATAAAACGCACCGGATCGATTTTCTCGTAAGTAGGTCCCGCTGTAATCAAGACTTTTTTCCCGGAAAGCGGCTTAGAAGTTTCAAAAAAACGATCGAGTATTTCGACTATCTTCTCGGGTTCTTCCATACGTCCTTTGCCGGTAAGATGACTGGCTAACTCACCGGTAGCCGGTTCTATGATATGATTTCCATATGACCTCAACATATCCAAATTACGTTGTGTCGAAGCATGGGCATACATATCCAAATCCATTGCCGGAGCCACAAAAACAGGAGCTTTACAAGACAGATAAGTCGTAACAAGCATATTATCGGCTATCCCGTTGGCCATCTTACCGATTGTCGCAGCCGTGGCCGGTGCAATGAGCAAAGCATCTGCCCAAAGCCCCAAATCGACGTGGCTATGCCATTCGCCGGTATTGGCCGTAAAAAACTCACTAACCACAGGCTTGCCGCTCAGCGAAGACAAGGTAACCGGCGTAATGAATTCTTTCCCCGAGGGAGTCATTACCACTTGTACTTCGGCTCCCCGCTTTATCAGCAGACGCAGTAAATAGGCTGCTTTATACGCGGCTATACTACCCGTAATACCCAATATGATATGTTTTCCTTTCAACATCGTTGAAGCTCTATTTTTTACGCAATTTAGAAACGCCGGCGTGCGCGAGTATATATTTCAGTTATGACGTTTTTCGTATTCAACGGGAAATCACCCTGCATCATCCAACTGTAATAACTCGGTTCTAATTGGAAAACTTCCTCGACGGAACGCCCTTTGTATTTCCCGAAATTAAATACAGCCACATCGTACTCATTAAGAATAATACGCCCTGCGAAATCTACATTTCTATTTTGAGTCGAAAACGATACCCACGAGTCTATATCGTTCGTGAGATACTTTCCTTCATACTCTTCTTTCATCTCCTCCGTATAACGGTCGAGCTGAGCCTTAAACACCTCATAAGTCGCCCGCGTATCGGCCAAAGCCGAATGGGCATCGACCAACGGCGCTCCACAATAGAATTTGTAAGCGGCTTTTAACGTGCGAGGCTCCATGATATGATAGATAGTTTGTACATCGACAAACTTCCTTTTCGATATATCGAGATTGACCCCGGCTCTCAACAACTCTTCTATAAGTAGAGGAACATCAAAACGATTGGAGTTAAATCCGGCAATATCGGCTCCCTCGAACACCTTCGCAATATTCCGCGCCACATCTTTGAACAGCGGCTTATCGGCCACCATTTCGTCCGTAATATGGTGAACGGCCGTCGAAGCCGGAGGAATGGGCATTCCCGGATTGATATAAATATCTTTTTCTTCTGTTTTTCCGTTCGGAAACACCTTTACATAAGCCAACTCTATAATTCGGTCGGTCGTTATATTCGTTCCGGTCGTTTCCAAGTCGAAAAAGACAAGCGGATTCTTTAAGTTCAAATTCATTTTCTGTTATTCAATCGCTTAGAATTTATTAAAAATCGCTGAGCATCATCGGCATTAACAGCATCAACAAATCTTCATTTTCTTTATTTTCCAGCGGTAGGATCACCCCGGCGCGAGTCGGATCCGAAAGTTCTACGAGTACCTCGGTCGCCGATATATTATTCAAGATTTCTATCAAAAACGAAGCTTTAAATCCAATAGTCAAATCGTCGCCGGTATAATTGCATGCCACTTTTTCCTCTGCCGAAATCGAGTAGTCCTTATTCTCGGTAGATACGACCAACTCCCCGTTTTTCAGTTGTAATTTAGCCAATCCCAAAGCAGCATCGGCAAATACGGATACACGACGCAAGACGTTGACAAACAAAGCGCGGTCGATAATTAAACGATTGGGATTATTCGTCGGAATAACCGAGTTGTAATTGGGATAATTACCCTCGATAAGCCGGCAATTCAAAACAAAATCCGAAAGTTTGAAACATGCATTTTTCGAATCAAAAGCCAACTCTACCTTTCCACTCTCTTTCGGGAGTATAGCCTTCAACAAATTGGCCGGTTTTTTCGGTAGTATAAACGCTGCCCGTACACCGGGGGCAATGCCCTGATTTTTGAACCGAACCAGTTTGTGTGTATCGGAAGCGACGAAAGAAACGCTATCTTCAAAAATATCCATGAATATACCATTCATAATTGGCCGAAGTTCGTCCTCGGCAGTAGCGAACAACGTGCAACCTATACCGTTAAGTAATTGTTGAGCTTCGACAGAAAACGATACCGCAGAAGAATCCATCGGCATTTTGGTAGGATACTCGTCACCATTCACCCCGATAAAGTTATAGCGTCCGTTCTGGAAGTAGAGGAATATTTCCAAATTATTGTCATCGATCTCAAACGTCAATGGTTGATCGGGCAACTCTTTCAACGGTTCGAGCAATATTTTCGCATTGACAGCAAAAACACCCTCTCCCTCGGCTTCCATTACATCGATAGCCGTAGTCATAGTCGTCTCCTGATCCGATGCCGTCATAGACAATCGAGTTCCTTCGAGACGAAATAAAAAGTTGTCGAGAATAGCCATCGAGTTTTTCGAGTTAATTACTCGGCTAATAGTTTGCAAATGCGATAGCAACAGCGTGCTGGATACGATAAATTTCATAAATATATCTTTTTATTTATTTGTTTCACTACATTCTCTCGATAGCTCTTTCACTGACTATCAAGCCCGAACAAAGCAACCTACTCGGTACTTTGCCCTCATATCTTTAACGAACAAATGTAATGAAAATTTTTTTCTCTACCGACTAATTCGACAGAATAAATAAAGAAGTTATCAACAGACAATGACGACAAGATTGCCTCCTCCCGGTTTTTCCTCGAAACGTATTCATTTCTCGAATATTATTTTTATATTTGGCTTTACGCTCACTTATTCGTTATATTTGTAGAATATAAGATGAATCAAAAGAATATAAGTATTATTTGTATAGCTTTATGCCTAATTCTGATAGGAAGCTATATCCTCCGGCAAAATTACCTGCTCGAAAAAGCATATAAAACGGCCGGTATATATGATTATATTCCCGCAGAAGAAAGTAAAATAATTCTTGAAATAGAGCAAATATCGCAAATCGACTCCATTACATCTCGTTTACCCATTTTACGACGAGCATCCCCTATCCTATCGTTATGGCAAGAAATACTTTCTTCGGCCCGATTACCCGAAACCAGCGCTATAACCATCTCTTTTTCAGAAGCAGGGGAAGCTGCAATCTGGTACTGCATGCCCCGACAGAAACAAAAAAATCTAAAAAAGATACTACCCCGGCTAATATCGAATAATTACCGCCCCGTTTGCGAAACCGAAGGTTCGATTACTGTCAACCACTACGCTCTGCACAACGGTTCTTTTTTGCATGTGCTTTTTGCTCCGGGCGTCACTGCTATCTCTTTCGAATCTTCTTTATTCCGGGAAGCCCAACAAACCGTAGACAAATTAAGCCGACGAGAACAATTCACACGCACACGCCAAGCTCTCGATTCCCAAGCTGCGGCAAGACTTTTGCGGCAAATACCAGAAAATTCGTATCGCAACTCAGGTAGATGGCAAGGGGAAAATATCTACTTGTTCGAAAAGAAAGCCGACGAGAAAGTAGCAACCTTCTCCAATGACTCAACCGCAACAGCAGCTACAACCACATCACTCTCTGAAACTACAAAATAACGGAATGAATCATCGGCTCGATAAAAAATAAAACAGTTATCCATCTAACAACGATTGAGAAGAAATAACCGTTTGCCCCATAACGGAAAACTAAAAACCGTGAAACAAGCCTATACTATCAGTCTGAATATCAACTCAAACATAATATTTTACTATTTGATACCCAATATAACAGATTATTTTTCAAGCCCCTATACAAAAACTTAGCTTATTCATATATGCTACAAATAATAAACAATCCTCTCCTCACAACACTAAACCTCGAAAAGATTTTATTTATCACTCAAATTATCCTCAATCTTAGCATTTCTATGATAACCATGTCTCACATAAGAATCCACAAAGATCAACTCTTTATACCAATCCCCTAGCTCATTTTTCTTGTTTTGAAGGCGAAAAAACCCTCGCACAAAAATATCATTATCGTTGACAATTTTAACAAACCAGCGAGAATCCATGACAATGACTTCCTGCCCACTATTGTTTCGAATTTTTTCTCTGCCCTTATATCCTTGAATGGTATCTTCAACAACCCGTACAGCATTTACAGGAACAACTATTGTTTCTACCTTAGCATACTTTTTGACAGCAAGATATGTCACAAGTAAACTAGACACAGCAACATACACCCGGCTTCTTTCCTCCCAAGACCCACCTCGGAAAATAGGGTCACCCAATATCGTTTGACTACAACCGATATTTCTATAATCTGCTTCTTTAGGGCCAAAATAAAAATACAAACATACGCTTGATTTTCGCCAAAACCATAAACTATCGTAATCTCCCCATCTATTAAAATACCGCACACCTTCTCTCGGTAAAACTCTTGAAAAAGTTGGGGTTCTATCGTTGAAAAAGATTTCTCACTTTTCCCCATCACTTTTTTAAACGAAGGCATCAATAACTCAGGAAGTCCCCAATCAGGATTCATCTCACGAACTTGCGCAAGATGCCTCATACCATTTAAAAGATACTCCTGATGTATTATATTTTCAACCCTAAGAATTGAGATTTTAGTTGGATCAAAAAAATAATTCTTTTCCAAAAGCCAAGAAATTACAGGCTGCCTACGTATAACCATACCATAAAGAGTTTTCTTACATAAATGTAAATCTACAAATTTTTCGGAGAATAATCATGTCGCTAAGTCAAAATCCACCTTTCATTCAAAAATTTTCGACCAAACAAAACAAAAGAAGTGAAAGTAAATATGAATAAGTAGACAACAAAAAAGAAAAGGGGATAAATAATATTTATCCCCTTTTAAGTGTCCGAGATGAGATTCGAACTCACACGAGCCAACGCCCACTACCCCCTCAAAGTAGCGTGTCTACCAATTCCACCACCCGGACAGTATTACAGTATCTATTAGAAGGTGCCCAGAACAGGACTCGAACCTGCATGCCTCTCGACACACGCACCTGAAACGTGCGCGTCTACCAATTCCGCCACCTGGGCATCATGGAATTACGGTGTGCAAAAGTAATACTTTTTTCTTAAATGCAAATATTTTGGGGCGATTTTTTCGAAAAAAACTACTTGTTGAAGTATTTATAGTGAAAAATCAGCAGATAAACCACGGCTACCGAGATATAAGCATCGGCCAGGTTGAAAACTGCACCGAAGAAGTAGTTGCGGCTATCGACCAGGAAATCGAGGAATCCGGGAACGCTGTTCCACTGAAAGAGCGGAAAGTAGAACATATCCACGACTTTGCCCATCATGAATCCTGCGTAGTGGCCTCCGAAATGGGCGACCGTGTCGGGTGTGGAGGCCGAGAAGATCAGCCCGTAAAAGGCGCTGTCGATGATGTTGCCGATCGCTCCGGCCAGAATCAGCCCGAATCCGATCAACACTCCTTTGGGCGCTTTTTTGCGCATGAAATGGCGAATCAGCCAGATCAGTGCGACGACCATGCCGATCCGGAAAAGACCTAAAAGCAGCTTGCCCCAGTCCATCGTTCCCGGCGTGGCGATGTGCATGCCGAAGGCCGCACCTTTGTTTTCGATGAAGTAGAGCTGAAACCAGTCCGGGATGAGTATGATGGCCTCTCCCAGAGTCATGTGGGTTTTCACCCATATCTTGAGGGCCTGATCGAGGATCAGCAGCAGAATGACAAGGAGTGTGAGTTTTTTTCCGTTCATGACGCTTGTTTTGGATAGGGGCAAATTTACTTAAAAAAATCGGTTCTTGACAAAAAAGATAGTTTGCGGGTTTCGATTATTCGTATTTCCTAAAAAAATACTTACCTTTAATGGCTGAATTTGCCATCTTATAGTATCTGCCGTGTGAAAATCCATTCGGGATATTTTTGAAATCCTATTCGAAATGAAGTGGAAAATGGATGGCGGGTTCTGAGAGCAGGATTGTTGAATGTATTAATTTAATGGTTATGAAAAAAGTTTATTGGACTCTTGTCGCAATTTTCGTTGCGGCCGCTTTAGGTGGATGTGTAAATGATCCGACCGAAATGGAGAATGCGCCGGACATGAGCGCCGGAAGTCGTAAAATTCTTACCTCGGCGGAAGCGGAGGCGGGTGAGTTACTTGTGAAATTTTCGAAGGAGTCGATCGCTGCTGTCGAGGCGGGAGTGACGCGTTCCGAATCTACGCGTACGGGTATTCAACCTTTTGATGCGGCTCTGAAAGAAATTAGTGCCGTATCCGTTGAGCGGGTAATCCCTGTGGTTGAGCAACATGAGGCCGACGCTCGGGCTTCGGGGTTGCACCGTTGGTATCGGGTGAGGTTCAACGATCAGGTGTCGCTGGACGAAGCAGCTCGCAAATTGGCCGCTGTCGAAGATGTAGAGGTTGTTCAATATGACGGATATGTTGCCCGGAATTTTACGGAAATGTCGGCTGTACCTTATAATAATGTATGGAGTTCGGATCGGGACCAAATTAATACGCGTAGCGGAGAAACTCCCAAATTCAACGATCCGATGTTGAATAAGCAGTGGCATTATAAGAATACGGGAGATGAAACGCTGGTGAGTCCTATTAAGGAGGGATGCGATATCAATGTCGAACCCGCATGGGAATTTTGTACGGGCGATCCTTCGATCATCGTCGCCGTCATGGATGAGGGGGTAATGTATAAGCATGAGGACCTTGCAGCCAATATGTGGGTCAATCAGGCGGAATTGAACGGTCAGAAGGGAGTGGATGACGACGGTAACGGATATGTCGATGACGTCTATGGCTATAATTTTGCCAAAGACCAAGGGGATATAACGTGGACGGATCCCAAGGATAGCGGTCATGGAACGCATGTGGCGGGGACGATCTCTGCCGTGAACAACAATGGTATCGGCGTCTGCGGTATCGCGGGCGGCAGCGGAAACAACGACGGGGTGAAGATTATGTCTATTCAAATTTTTGCCGGACGGTATCAGAGTACGATAAGCCGGAATGTTGATGCGATCTATTATGCAACCAGTATGGGGGCTTCTATCCTGCAGTGCAGTTGGGGGTTGATGAGTGGTGCGATCAATTCGGATGAACAGTATTTGGACGAAAGAAGTATTGAAGCCAATGCGTTCGCCCATTTTATTAATACGAAACGTCCGGGTAGTCCGCTCAACGGCGGTATTATCATTTTTGCGGCTGGTAATGAAGCAGGAGCCTGTGGTTATCCTGCGGCATATCCTTCGGTGGTTTGTGTGACTTCGCTCAGTACGGATTTTACGCCTTCGGTCTTTACGAATTACGGGATGCCGGCAGATATTGCTGCGCCGGGCGGTGATCTGTATTATCACAAAAATCTCAGTGATGCCGGTCAGATTCTTTCGACGGTTCCGAGGTTGGATGGTATGTACGCTTACAAGTCTGGCACGTCGATGTCCTGCCCGCATGTTTCCGGTGTCGCGGCCTTGGCCCTTTCCTATGCCAAGAAGCTGGGCAAGACGTTTGAACCGGATGAGTTCCGCAGCATGTTGCTGGCTTCGGTGAACGATTTGGATCCGTATCTGACCGGTGTCAAGAAACATAACAACGGTACGATGAATCTGGTCGAGTATAAGGGGAAAATGGGTTCGGGTATGATCGACGCCTACAAGATGCTGATGGCTGTACGGGGTACTCCGGCGATCACGGTCGAGCAGGACAAGCCGACGACGATTTCGCTGTCGAAATATTACGGGGATGTTACTGCACTTTCTTGTATGCTGGAGGTGAGCGATGCGGTGAAGGATAAGTTGGGGCTTACGTTCACTGTCGAGGGTAACAATGCTACGATTACTTGCTCAAAGCAGAGCGCCGGTCTTGTGACGGTTAAGAGCTCTGTCGGTGGAACGTCGATGAGCCGCGAAGTTGCGATCATTTGCCGTGCGAAGGCGGCTTCGAACGGCGGTTGGCTGTAAGCTTCTCGTTGATTGAAAAATGGCGGAGCGACTGTATGGTCGCTCCGTTTTTTTGTTTGATTATATCAATACGCCGGCCTGTTCGCCCTGAACCGATCGATATGCTTTGATTTTCCCTGGAAGCCTATCCTTGAAGGAAGGGATAGGCTGAACCGAATAGCCTCCAGGAGTGTGGCTGCCGCTGAAATCGACAAGAAAACGGTTGCGCCATATTAATAATTAAATATTTCAATGTATTGTTTCCGACGGTCGCTGATTCGCGGTCTGTGGTCGTGTCTGTAATTCGGCCTCACTCCTTAAATCTTTTCTTCGGAAGTGGGGCGTTCCGTCACCAAAGAGGTGTGCTGAATATATACTTGCTTTTTTGTTATTATCACGAGCAGAGTTTTAATTTATATATAAATAGGTATTGAATATAAAAAGAGAAAAAAATACATTTTTCGATATAAAAATCATCAAAACATTTGCAGATTCCAAAATAATCCCTACCTTTGCATCCGCATTTGAGAAAAACAGTTGCTCGATTAAAAGTCGAATCCGGTTTTCGGATGACGGAGCAAAAAAGAAAATGCAAAAGTTCTTGAAAAAAGATTTGGTGGATTGAAAAAGATTACATATCTTTGCAGTCCGAAACGTGATGAAAAAAATCACGGCTCTTTTGAGATTGGTTCTTTGAATTACTGGTAATATTGAGAGAAAAAGAAATGTAGTATTTATCTGTCAAATTCCTTTAAGGAAATTAAGTAGTCAGGACTCTAACAAAACATTATTCTTTATACAATGGAGAGTTTGATCCTGGCTCAGGATGAACGCTAGCGGCAGGCTTA
>OHNN01000825.1_pt1 | contig 17830 bp, 16 predicted proteins | sample 1569541 | NCBI WGS metagenome assembly OHNN01 (sample SAMEA3879563, study PRJEB24766) | human gut metagenome | biome: human-associated habitat; feature: feces | place: USA | collected 1985/1987 | reverse complement strand
CGCAGCCGCCGGAGCGGTGCTTAAGCCGTCAGGCGGGAATTGTGCGGTGTTGCCTAAAATAAAACTTTGAAATCCATCCGCGGATGAAAAGCACGATAGGGCACTGTATCATTAGCCACATGCTGAAAAAATGCTGTAGGGAACGGGATTGACCGTTCCGCAGCCTTATAAAACGTCAACCTTTTACGGAGAAAAGAAAAATATCGCTACTCTTTTTTGAAAAAATCACAAAGGAAATTTTGTGTTTTTCTTTTGGAAAGAGGAATTTCGGATGAAAAAGGGGAGTTCGGAAAACAAAAACAGGAAAAACTTTGTAAGATATGGGGGAATAAATTACGATGAAACGAACTGTATTTTGACGAAACTAAAAAAGCATAAAATAATAAAAAAACTTTCAAAAAGTGTTGACAAAAGGGGGATACTTGGTTATAATAATATTCGTCGCCGGTGAGGCGGCCAAACAAAATAAGCGGATGTGGCGGAACTGGCAGACGCGCTAGATTCAGGTTCTAGTTCCCTTAAAAGAGTGTGGGTTCAAATCCCTTCATCCGCACCATGACGAATGTTCTTACAGCATTTAGCTGTCAAAGAACATTCGTCATTTTTTATTTGCTAAATAGCGATATCACAGGGGGCGTAGTTCACAACTACGCCTTTTCTTGTATTCACCGACACATCCGGTGTCGGCAAAGGAAGTGCGCTTGGAATCTCGATGGTGCCCACGCAGTTGTAGTGAATGCGGAGCCGCTGCTCCCATACACCGTTGACCTTTTCTGCATTGAACACTTCGATTTTTTCCACCAGTTCATTCAGCATCCGGGGTGTCAGCTTTTTTGCTCTGGTGTACTTGCGAACCAGACTGATGAACATATCCGTTGTCATGGTACGGCTGCTCTGCTTTTCGATTTCGGAGCGGAGCTGTTTGATTTTCTCGGTCAGCTCCTTTTGCTCGTCCTCGTATCTCCGGGACATTCTGGAAAAGCGTTCGTCAGAGATTTTGCCGGAAACATTGTCCTCATAGATGCGCTCAAAGAGGCCGTCCAGTTCTTCATCACGGGCAAGGAGAGCTTTCAACTCTTTCTCTTTCAGCTTGCGGTCGGCTTCGTCCGCCTGCTGGGAGTGCCCGATAACAGCTTTCAGAAAGTCGTCCTCGTAGAGGCTGGCAAACTTGGTCAGCCGCCGAATCTCGCCCAACACCACTTCTTCCAGAAAGTCTACCCGGATGTAGTGGGTGGATTGACAGGTGCCACGGTTGCCCTTGTAGTTGGAGCAGTTGAAATACTTGATTTCCGGGTTGCCCTGATTGAAGTGGAAGTGCAGATTGCAGCCGCAGTCTGCGCAGACAAGCAGGCCGGAGAACATATTGTGTTCTCCGTTGCTGGTACGACGTTTGCGCATCTTTCCGCGTTTCTGCTGTACCTGTTCAAATACGGCACGTTCAATAATGGGCTCGTGAACATCTTGGAACACTACCCAATTTTCCGGGTCGTTATGAATCCGCTTCTTGTTCTTGTAGGACTTGGAGTAGGTTTTGAAGTTCAGAACATCACCACAATACTCCTGCTGGTACAGAAGATGGGTAATCGTGGAGCCATTCCACTTGGTGGCGGGGCGCGTCTTGGTCTTTCCGGGACGGCCGATGCCTTTCTGAATCCAGTAGGCCTGCGGTGTCAGGATGCCTTCCTTTTCAAACTGAGTGGCAATCTGTTCTGTGCCGAAGCCCTCCAACGTCATATCAAAAATGCGCCGGACAACTTGTGCAGCTTCTTCATCAATGACCCAATGCTTGGGATTGTTCGGGTCCTTGATATATCCATAGGGAGGAAGTCCCATCGGTTCGCCGGAGTTGCCTTTGATTTTATTACTGATACGGCGTTTCTTGCTGATGTCACGGGCATACCACTCATTGAACAGGTTTCGGATGGGTGCCAGTTCGTTTTCTCCCTCGGCCGTGTCGATGTTGTCCGAAACGGCAACAAGTCGAATCTCATGGTCCGGGAAAAATTCTTCTGTCAGCCGCCCGACCTCAATATAGTTTCGGCCCAGACGGGAAAGGTCTTTGACGAACACAGCAGAGGCTTTTCCTTGTTCAAGTTGCTGCATCATCTCAACGAAACCGGGACGGTTCATGGTCACGCCGGAAATGCCATCATCCAGAAAGTGAACCAGATTGGTGTAGCCTTTTTCCTTTGCAACTTTGGTGAGCAGCTTCTTTTGGTTGCCGATGCTGTAACTCTCGCCCTCCAAATTATCATCACGGGAAAGACGCTCATAGAGAAAAGCGGTTGCTTCACGGGATTTCTTGTTACTCGACTGTTTCATACTCGCTCCTTTCTTGGGACAGTCGAATAGCAAATTCACTTGTACACCTATATTATAACACAATCCGCTTTCTCTGTCCGCTGCCTCCCGAAAGGTCATTATAATTTTTCGCTTTCGGATTTCATCAGCCGGAGAAGAACTTCTCCTAAGGTCTGGGAGCTTTCTTCTTTGAACACCGGCTCAACGATAAAGGAGCGATTGCCAATACGATAAGTTGAATCCAGAGTAAGCACCTCTGGATTTTTTGTTTTTTCAGGGTTTATCTTTTTCGCTTGCATCGTAAAATCCCCTTTCTTAAAAATCAAAAAATGAGCCAACAGACGGCTGCTGGCAGCAGCCCACGGGAATCTCACCCCTGCATTTCTCATGCAGCCCTACTCATTGCCTGCGACGCTCTGAACGCTCGGACTTTGACGGTAAGGGAGTATCAGCCCGTCTGTATGTCATGGCCCGCAAGCAGCCGCACTTGCATTGCGGCGTGGTGGTGATCGCTCCACTTTTCAAAGAAAAGCATCTTGGCGCACCCGCCGTCCGGCTCGATACAGACAGCAACGTATCCGTTTGCCCTATGATGCACCGCCATTGTCCTGCGGGCATATTTTTCAAGGTGCTGTCCCGAAACGTGGAAAGGGTCAGACCGTTTCGGCTCTGGTCACAATAGAAGAAATCAGTTTGATTTCCAGATGGCGTTTCATGTACTCGTCTATGCACACATGAGGCTGACCGTGCTTGTCATAGAGAATGCCTGTACAGAGCTTGTTGATATAACCTCTGTAATGTCGCAAAACCTGTTCAACCGCATCGGTGTCCCCAGCGCAGGCAGAGCGAATCACCGAGAGCGGTAAAAACTCTCTGCTCGTGTGTTCATAGGAGTTCATTTACGCCTAACCTCCCTCCGGCAAGTGCGCCTTTAGCTTTTTTTGCAGCTCGTTCAGCGTTTTTGTCCGGTGGCGCTGTACAGCACTCCGGGACATTCCCATGAGGTCGCCAATCTCGCCATCGCCCAGTTCCAGAACGCAAAACAGAATCAGAATGCTTTGTTCTTGCTTTGGCAGAGCGGCAAACGCATTGGCAACAAGTTCATTGTCGATGTGCAGATCACAGCCGTAGGATGAAAATACAAATTCTTCACTTGGATAATGGTCTACACTCGTGAGCTGCCCCAGTTCTTCCAACGAAAGAACACTGAATGACTTTTCACGGTCAAGCAGACGTTTCTTATTTCGGTGATAGTTCCGGGCCTCATTTCGCAGCACCGCTTTGCAGAACGCATCGAATCGGTACTGTTCGCCATCGTTGCGAGGGATAGCTTCCATCTTCTCACCCCCTTTCCGTGGGGATGTCGGGTGGATTTTTCCCTTTCCGCTAATATGACACCTGAAACACCCGATTCTGCCCGCTTTTTTGAAAATTTCCAAAAATATTTTTGAAACAGGCAGCTTTTCAGGCGGCAATAGAAAAGCCCAGCAGACCGAAAACGGTCAACCGGGCATAATGGCAGCACAAAACGCGCAGTGGCTACATCGTATAGTACATAGTAAAAGCCCTGCTGACCCTGTGCGGGAGCAAGGCTTTTTTTGATAGGTCAAGATTGAACGGTCGATAGAATATCAGGCGCATGGCGGCATCCTCCTAGTGGCCGCCATACGGACGATGAAACGCTTTGATAAGCAAAAAGAACCGGCGGCCTTGAGTTTCTCAAAAGCCGCCGGTTCAAAATGGGCGCGCGGATATGTCTGCTATACGACGGCTTTTTTTCTTTTGCCGTCGTGCGGCAGGTGTTTTTACTTTTTATTCTTTTGTGCTACATGGACGATTATGGCAACTAAAATAATTGCGGCGACCATACCAATTAAAGGGAACCATGTGTCGGTGATGCTTTGCAATACGGCATTCCAGTTTACATTTTCGGGCAACATAGTTTAGACCTCCAATTCTCGCTGTTCTGTGACAATACGTTTACAGGAAAGATACGTTGCAAAGAAATAACTTCCGTAGACAAGCAGAAAAAGAACGATTGTCAGTCCGATATTGGTTGCGATATGGATGTTCATAAATTCTTCCACCACAGCCATTGCTTTGCCAATCAGGAAAGCAGAATACACGCCAGCGACGACTAGCGGAATGGCAAAGAACACGACTGTCTGCACAAAAAGCGTATGATCGATTTGCCTGCGGCTTGCACCCAGCTTTTGCAGCAAGCCATAACGATACACATTGTCGGTCGTTTCGGTAAGCTGTTTTAACGCCAGAAGTGCGGCGCAAATCAGCAAAAAGACCAACCCGATATAGCAGCAAAGGAAGCTCACCAAGGCATCGAGGCCGTAGAATGTCTCATACATCATGTTCTTTTCGGCATACCGATAGCCGTGTGTACTATCCAATCCAATCGGAATCATCTTTTGCAGAACTTCATTGGAATCTGCATCGGGTTTATATTGCACCAAAAGCACATTTACGTCTTTTTCAAGAGAAGCGGTGACGGAATCGGGAACGATCAAGGTGCCGCGGTCATTATTACCAACCGAAGTCATAACGTATGTTTCCTGCAAAACGTTATCTTCTGCACGCTGTAAAGTCGCCCCGCCAACCGTGATTTCCGGGTGGCTCTGCAATGCAGCAGCAACATACCGATACGTTCCATTGTAGTTGCAGTTCAACAGGTATTGGCCATCGTTCAGCGTGATGGGTGCTTTGTTCTGCATGGCTAAGGCACGATTCAAGTCCGAAATGGAGATTACGGAAACCTTGCTGTCAGGAACTTTTTCATCAATCGGCCAAAATTTGACTTTCTGTCCTTCAAATAGTTCAGAGTAGGTCATATCGGCCTCGTAAACACTGATTTGCTCTGTGACTTTGGCGTAGTTGCTTATGGTAATATCGTGTGCAGCGAGGTAGGCAGCAATATCGCTGTCCCCATCAACCGAAACATTGGAAAGCACGTTCAAATCATAGGGCGTTGCAGATTGAGACATTTTGTTCATAGCAAGCGCTGTGCTTGCGCCAATCGACACGGCGCAGATCGTGATGGTCAGCAATCCGCATACAACCGTTACCACAAGATAATTGGTTCGGATTTTACTGCCAATCTGACGGACAAGGAACGTATTCAGACCTTTCAGGTAAAAGCATTTCCTTGCACTTGCTGCTTGCATGAAAACGGCTGACAGCGAGTAGAACAGCAGAAAAGTTCCCGCGACCAATGCCGCCGCTGCCAACTGGAACAGATTATTTTCATGCGATGGCAGAACCCCGTTTTTGTTGAACAGCGCGGCAGAAATTCCGATGCAAAGCAGCGAGAGCAGGAACAGACAAACCGGCAAGATGCGGTTTTCATTCTGCATACTTTCGTTTTTTCTGCCGTCCGTCAATAGGTCAATCAATTTAACATTGGTGACAGACCGAATATTGAAAAGCATGACAATAAAAAAGATGATTGTGAAACACAACACGGTCTGGCGAAGCGCTCCGGCTGAAAACACGATCCGAAACTTTTCAAGATTGATTGCAAAAAGCCGCAATGCAATCAAAGAAAACCCTTGCGAAAAGAAAAAGCCAAAAAGCAATCCTGTGCCCAGCGCAATGATGCCAACACAAAGCGTTTCGCCTGCAAACAACCGGGAAATACGCCCTTTTTTCATGCCGAGCATCATATACACGCCTAATTCCTTTTTGCGACGTTTCAATAAAAACTGATTGGCATAAAGAATCAGAAAAGCCAGAACAACCGCAATCATAGTGGAAAGCGTAGAAAGCATAATGCCGAGCTGACGATATAAGAGCGTGCCGGTCATGCCCATATTGGAAAAAGCCGGCTGGTCAGAAATGGAATTGAACGCATAGAACAAACTGACCGAAAGGGTCAGCGTAAGAAAGTAAATCAGATAGTCACGAATGTTCTTGCACACATTTCGGAAAATCAGCTTACATGTGTTCACTCTGTTCACCTCCCAAGACGGAAACTACTTCCAGAATTTTTGTAAAAAATTCTTTGCGCGTATCCGTCCCACGATGCAGTTCGTTGAACACCTGCCCATCTTTGATAAACAAAATGCGATTGCAATAGCTGGCAGAAAAAGCGTCATGCGTTACCATGAGAATCGTTGCTGAAAGCCGCTCGTTCAATTCAGTCAACATTGTCAACAACATTCGGGAAGAATTGGAATCCAGTGCGCCGGTCGGCTCATCTGCCAGTACGATGGCGGGATTTGTCACCATCGCTCTTGCAGCAGCTACTCTCTGCTGCTGACCGCCAGACATCTGATAGGGATATTTACCCAATACATCCTGAATGTTCAGCGCTTGGGCAATCTGTGGAATACGCTGCTCTATTTCACTGGGTTTAGTGCCTGCGATGGAAAGGGCCAGAGAGATATTTTCATAGGCGGTCAAGGTGTCCAGAAGATTGAAATTCTGAAAAATAAATCCCAGCTTTTTTCCTCGAAAGTCTGCAAGCTGTGCCCAGTGAAGCGCCGTGATGTCCTTTTCTTCTACATAGATATGACCGCTGGTGACGGTATCAATCGTGGAAATGCAGTTCAGCAAGGTGGTTTTGCCAGAGCCGGAAGCACCCATGATGCCGAGAAATTCTCCTTTGCGAACAGAAAAAGAAATGTGGTCGATGGCTTTTGTCAGGTTGCCTTTGTTACCGTAAAATTTTTGGATGTCATCCACCCGTAAGATCGTATCGCCCATAGGTCAGGCTCCTTTCTCAAAAGCGCTTTGCTTTTGTGCTTTTACTCTACCACAAGGAATTTTCCGATGCCATTAAATTGGATTACATTTGTATTACTAAAATGTAAGGTTGAAAAAAGCGAGGCTTTACAGCCCCGCCGCCTGCAAATAGCTTTCCGTAGGAAAAACCATCGTCACAGTCGTTCCCTGTCCCGGAACGCTGGAAATAGAAAGTGAGATATTCATTTTTCGACATAGCCTTTGGCTCAAGTACAAACCAATGCCGGTTGATTTGGAATAATGGCGGCCGTTTTCACCGGTAAAGCCTTTGTCGAACACGCGCGGCAAGTCAGCAGCAGAAATACCAATGCCATTATCGGAAATGAAAAGAGATACCGTGTTTTTCTCTGCTCTGGCTGAAAATTCAACTTGTAAATTATCTTTCCGATACTTGATAGCGTTGGACAGAATCTGTCCGATCACAAAGGTGCAGCTCTTGCTGTCTGCGGCCACGGGAATATCCAGTTCCTTTAGAACCGGCTTTCCACCGACCTGAATCAACGGCTTTGAGTACGTTTTTAGCGCAGCGTACACCAATGCCTGCAAGGTGGTTTTCTCCACCTTAAAGTCCTTTTCTACATCGGTACTGCGGGCGTAATATAGCACCTGCTCCACATAAGCATCAATTTTCCGCAGTTCATCGTCAATTCGCAGTGTGGTGGGATTCTTTTCATTTTCAACGATCAGCCGGGCAGAGGTGATAGGCGTTTTGATTTCATGCACCCATGAATCAAGGTATTCCCGATATTCACGGTTCTCCTGTTCTGCACAGGCAAGCTGGTCGTTCTGATATTTGTTGCAGCACCGCAGAACGTCCACCAAAATCTGCCCCTCTAAAAAATGAGGCGGCACCATTAACTCGCCTAAAAGAGTTTTTATGTCCATCTGCTCTGTCATTTTTTGAAGCAGATTATAAAAACTCTGCTTGCGGAAAAAATCATACAGCAGCGCTGTACTGTACGCTGCAAGTAAAATCACCTCGGCAAACAGAATAAACACAGTAGGTGTTTCAATCAGCCAGAGGAGCGCAAGCAGCACGAGTGCAGCCACCAGCATACAAATCAGGGAAAAGATACGGTCAAGCAGATACTCGGATAACTTCATACGCAATACCCTAAACCACGTTTCGTTTCCAGATAGTCCGGCAGACCGATTTCGGTCAGTGCTTTCCGTAACCGAACGATGTTGACATTCAATGTGTTTTCGTCTATAAATTGTTCACTCTGCCAGAGTTCATCAATAATAGCGTCACGGGGAATAATGTTGCCCTTATTCACCATAAGCAGGCGCAAAATCCCAAGTTCATTTTTGGTAAGTGATTTTTTGTTCCCTTGATAGCTGATTTCCGCCTTGAGCAAATTTAAGGTCAAGCCTTTGTGCGTGAGAACGATGTTGTCCTGTACTTCATAGGTCCGAGCCAGAAGTTTTTGGATTCGCGCCAAAAGAATCTGTGCATTGTACGGCTTTGCAATATAATCATCTGCGCCGATGTTCAAGCTCATCAACTCGTCAAAATCGCTGTTTCTGCTGGTAAGTACAATGATAGGAAGATTGGATTTCTGTCGGATTTCTCTGCATACTTGGAAACCATCCTGATAGGGCAGATTGATGTCTAAGAGAATCAAGTTAGCCCCTGATGAAAGAGCAGCTTGCACAATGTGGTGAAAATCATCGCTGCTGTCGCATTGGTAGCCGTACTTTTGAAGAAGCTGAACAAGTTCCTCGCGGATTGCCGGTTCATCTTCTATAATGAAGATTTTCATGCTCACACCTCTATATTCTATTATATTTCGATTTTCCAGAGAATACAATGCTCAAACTATGAACAATAAAGTTTAGCAGCAATGCACTTTGCATCATTTCGCCAATCGTCAATGAACTATAAAATGTATATGGGTGATGCAGAATGGCGAAAATTGAGGACTGTCCCGGCTTTGAAACGTTCGGAGCGGATGTCAAGGCAGCTCGAAAGGCAAAACAGCTTTCCCGCAGTGCGCTGGCTGACATGATACATTGTGACAGCCGGTATCTTGCGAACATCGAAAACGAAGGCACGCTGCCCAGCCTGCCGGTGGTGATTCAGCTGATAAAAATATGTGGTCTGCCCGTGGAGCGATACTTCAACCCGGAACTCATGCGGGAAGAAAGTGCGGAACGTCAGCGGGTCAGCCACAAGCTGCAGCTTTGCCCGGAAGAATACTTACCCATCGTAGAAGGTGCCATTGACGGTGCCTTACGAATCCATGAACAGGAAAAAGAGCCCGTGTGTGTCTGATTGTCATGCACGGTCATTGAGAGGATGCAAAAGCGTCCTCTTATTTTTTTGCATTTTGCGGGCAAAACGGGGGTGTTGTGGTGTCATAGTAGTGGGGAAAGGTAACGTAGCAAGCATAGGGAGTGTAGCCACTCCCGGCAGAAATGCTTGCTGGGGAGTACCCCAGACCCCCAAGAAACGAGGTGAAACTATGGCGAACCGAACCCGAAAAATTGTTCTGCGTGTTCCCGTGATGCCGGAGGAACAGGAACTTATCCGGCAGAAGATGGCTCTGCTGCACACACGGAATTTTTCTGCCTACGCCCGGAAGATGCTGATAGATGGTTATGTTGTCCACATCGACACCACCGACATCCGGGCGCAAACCGCCGAACTGCAAAAGATTGGTGTCAACGTCAATCAGATCGCGCGGCGGCTGAACAGCATGGGGCCGCTGTACACACAAGACGTTGCGGACATCAAGGGAGCATTGGCGCAGATATGGCAGTTACAAAGATACATCCTATCAAGTCAACGCTGAAAAAGGCACTGGACTACATCGAGAATCCGGCCAAGACGGACGAAAAAATGCTGGTGTCCTCCTTTGCCTGTGCCTACGAAACCGCAGACATCGAATTTGAACTGCTGCTCTCACAGGCCATGCAGAAAGGCAACAATCTGGCCCACCACCTGATACAGTCTTTTGCGCCGGGCGAAACCACGCCGGAGCAGGCCCACGAGATCGGCCGGCAGCTTGCAGATGAAGTCCTGCAAGGCAAATGCAGGAACGGTAAAATTATCATTGGAAATGTATCCAACGAAAATGATGAGACATTGACACAAGATTTTTGTATGCTATGGATTTTTTTGAGAAAATCATATAAAATGATAGGTACAGATATCGGAATATTTAATATGTAGACAACAACGAAAGGATTCAGGTAATGTTATGCAACTAATTAAAGAACGACAAATGGTAGACTTTCTACTATTCCAGTTCAATCAGATGACGAATTACCGTTTTAATTTGATGGATTTCTAAAAGAAAAATTTATTGTATACAAAGGGGTTCTTCAAATGGACAACAACCTCATTCCGTATCAGCCTGTAATCTCCGATATTAAAAATTTGATTACCGTCGGCCGGAACGTTGCCTATAATGCAGCCAACCGTGCAATGATTATGACCTACTGGAATATTGGAAAGCGCATTGTTGAAGAAGAACAAAGCGGTGCCGAGCGTGCAGAGTATGGCAAACGCTTAATTCCAGTTCTTTCGGCAGAACTCACAAAGGAATTCGGCAACAGCTATTCCAGCCGGAATCTTCACTATTACCGTAAATTTTACCATTGCTTTCCTGATTCCGAGATTTTGAACACGCGTGTTCAAAATCTTAATTGGTCGCATTTTCGGGCTTTGCTTCGTGTTTCCGATGAAGATGCCCGTGTTTGGTATATGAATGAAGCTGCCAATGAAAATTGGAGTGTCCGCACCCTTGACCGCAACATTGGCACACAGTATTATTATCGGCTGCTCCATTCTCCAAAAAAAGAAGCTGTGATGGCAGAGATGAAAGAGAAAACAGCGGCAGAGCCCAAGCATCAGTTTGAACTTCTCAAAAGTCCCATCGTGGCAGAATTTTTAGGATTTCGCACCGAAGATTCCTTTGCAGAGTCCGATTTGGAGTCTGCAATTCTTTCTCACATCCGGGACTTCCTCATGGAGATGGGAAAGGGATTTGCTTTCGTGGCCCGACAGCAGCACATTGTGACCGACACGGAAGATTACTACATCGACCTTGTGTTCTATAACATCGAACTGAAATGCTATGTTCTGATTGATTTGAAAATGGGCACGATCACCCATCAGGATGTCGGCCAGATTGATATGTATGTTCGGATGTACGATGAACTCAAATGCAAAGAGGGCGACAATCCCACGATTGGCATTCTGCTGTGTGGCGAAACCAGCGAGGACATCGCACGCTATTCTGTCCTGCACGATAACGACCACCTGTTTATGTCAAAGTATCTAACCTATCTGCCCACTAAAGAACAGCTGCGGGCAGAAATTGAACGTCAAAAGAACATTTTCTATATGCAGCATCCGAAGCTGGATGATAAATCGGACGATTCCGAATTTTAATCAAGATGCAAGAAAGCCGGACACAGCAACCCTAAGGCCACCGTGTCCGGCTATTTCTGTGTTGACAACGACACATTACTTTGATTGAAAATAATGTGTCATCATCAATCTGGCGGTATCACTCCCCCGTAAAATCGAATCTCTGTCCGTCAAAGTCAGCATCGGTCATTTGCTCCAATTTTGCAATGGTGCCGTTTGCCAGCCGAAGCATTTCCGTATCCATATCCGGCAGGGCGGCGAGCATCCGCGCCATCGTTCGGCGGCAATCAGAAGTGTGGTACATACAGATCAAATTTTCTTCTTCTACGCTGAAATTCATGTGTCAGACCTCCATTTCATGTTGCTTGCTGCGGGCCGCTGCCTTTTTCGGGCTGGCAGCCTGTTTTGTTTCGGAAAGCTGTTTGCGGACGGAAGTGCGGGGCTTGCGAATGCACTTGTCCCGGTTCTCGTTTTTATCAATTAGCGCGTAGATGCCGAAACGGTCTTTCACGCTGGACAGGTGCAGGGATTTGTACGGCAGCATGGCAAGCAGCTGGTCCGTATCCCGACTGGATGCCAGTTTGGTGAAGTAGGGCGATACCTCCACCATAAAATGATTTTTGTCCGGGCTGTTGGGAGCAGCCAGCCGTTTCATGTCTGCCGCAATGCGCTGGGCCTCGGCCTCAATCAGCCCGGTGTGCAGTGCCGCAAGATGTTCTTTGAAATCACCGGGCCGTGCCGGTTCCCGGCTGCGCTGCTCCTGCCGGATGGCCGCTTGCAGAAGTTCCGGGTCACGGGGCTGCATTTCATACCGCACGAACTCTCCAAAATATTTGTCCGAGCGGCTGTTGAAATGCTCTTTGGGGCCAATTTCCCGCATCCCACTTTCGTAGATCAGGCGATTGGCACCCACAGGCAGAGCGGCATCCCGGATATGCTGGAAATGCTGCTGGTAGTCCAGTTCATACAGATTGCCTTGCACGGTTCCGTTGGCCGCGCCGGTCAGCTCCACCGCATAGGCAAGAATCCTGTCATGGGTCTGTTCGCCGCAGAATTTCCATGTGTTGTAGGCTTGCGTGTCTTTGAGCAGCACGTCCCGTTCCCGGAAGCAGAATGTTCCAGAAGGCCGGGACAGCCACAACAGCAGCTTATCTTCCGGCTGGTCGCTGCGGGCGGCCTCCCGCAGCATCTTGATGTCATAGGCAAAATCGCTCTGATAGTATGCGGTGTTCTGGTGCATAATGGCTTCCAGCGCAGCGATCACATCCATATTTTCAAACTTCTGCACGGTTTACACCTCCAATTCCTTTGTCTTTTCCCGTGGCGGTGTTTGCTTGCTCTGATCCTTTTTTGCGGCATCCAGCTGTGCCCGGATGGATGGCTTTTTCGGCTTGGCCGTGTGGGACTTCTTGGCTTTTGGTGCCTTTTCTTCGGCCTTGACTGCGGCGGCAAGGTCCGTCAGAGAGATTTGTTCTCCGGCTTTTGCTTTGGCCTCCAATTCGCCCAGAGAGGGCGTATTGTTCAGCACGCCATCAATCATATTTTCGTTTTGTTCGGTGGAAAGTTCTGCGGTACGCAGCGGATTTTCCCGCAAGAACTCCGGCACCTGCTGGAAGCCCACACTGTCGCAGTAGTGGGCGGTGTCCTGCCCATTCTGGTGCAGCACCACTACATCCGAAACAGACAGCGAGTGTCCCTTGAAATCTGCCGGATAGTCCACATTGAATGTGCGGTAGATGTCCTCCAACGTGGTGCCAGCAGTCAGCGGTGCGGCGTATACTTCCGTATAGTTGGCCTTATCCACGGTCAAACCGACAGCCTGCAGGCGGTCGTAGGGCTCAAAACGGTAATCGCGGGTGGAATCCTCGTTGCGCAGTTGGTAGATGGAAAAACTGTCCTGCTGCGGTGCCTCAAAGCCTGCCGCCGCATATTCTTCAACCGTCATTCCAGCAGTGGCCGCTTCCTGCGCGATTTCGGCCTGCACCTGTGCCTTATAGTCCTGCAAGCTCTGGTCAAAGTCAGCCAGCTTGGGCGGTTCCGGCAAGTTATACTGGCCTTGGTTAAGCAGCGGGCGGCAGTCCTGCACATAGGCCACAACAGTGTTGTAATAGGCAGCCTGTTCCGGCGAAATGTTCTGTTCCTCCCGCAAAGCGGTGGTGGCTGCCCGCTCCATGGCTGAAAGATTGCAATGCTGTTTGAGGTACGGGATAAACTCGGTCAGCACCATTTCACGCTCTGCCTTGTCCTGCTCCCATGCTTCCGGGCCTTTGTTATGCAGAACAAAATTCTTCCAATTTTCATCTTTAGTGTAGTATTCGTGATAGTTCTGGATATGCTGAATCAAAGAACCCTCTCCGTCACCAAAATCCTGCCGTCCCTCGTAGTTATCGGGCTGGCCGTTCATAGTAAAATCAATACGGAACGAGGTCTTGTCGTACCAGCCGCCTGTATAACCGTCTTTTTCCCGTTCCGTATGCTGGGCTGTGTCCAGTTCTTCAAAAACACGATTCGCCACGGACAGCGGCATGATTTCGCCGTCCTGCAGCTTGTCATTTTCGCTCCAAAGAATTGTGACCGTAGGCTCTGCGGCGAGGTCTGGAATTTTAACGGGTGCGGGAATTTCATTGACCTTTTCCGCCGCCTCTCGGAACGCCGCCAGCTTGTCACCCAACAGAACTTCCGACACTGTGGTTGTCTGCCCCAGCAGATTGAGGGCTTCTTCTTCGGCATCTTTTAAGGTCAGACCGGGTGCGTCCAGCTGCCCGCCGTCCAGAGCCTTTTTGTCCGGGCTGTATAGGGTGTAGTCATAGCCGGAATCACAGGTCTGGATGAACAGGGTGTTGCCGTTATCCAATGCAAATGCGACCTCCTGTGCAGCGGAAAGGTCTGCTTCCCGCTGCTGGCGCAATTCGGCCAGATGTTCGTCCAGTGCGGAGATCAACTCATGGGCCGCGCTGCGAATAATTTCCAGAGAGGCTTTCAGTTCGGCCAGTTCCCGGCCAGAACTCCACCCGGCCACATAGCCAAAGGAATACTCGGACGTGTCCAGCCCGTAATGCTGGCAGACGGCATAGGCCACGCTTTCGGCCTGCACCTCGCGGGTGCGGCTGTCCGGGCGGCTGGTCTGTTCCGGGTCGTTGGGGTCGATGGCGTGCAACTTGGCATGGGCAATTTCGTGGATAGCCGTCTTGATGGTCTGTAACTGGCTCATGCCCTCTTGAATGGCAATGCGGTTGTCGAGCAGATGAAAGTACCCATGCGCGCTGCCCTCGATGTCCTCAAACCCGATGGGCATCGGGGAAGCCTGCTCCAACGCTCTGAAAAAATCTTGGTAGTCCTGCACGCTGCCGGACAGTTCATTCACTGCAATAGAGGGCAGCGGTTCGCCCTCGGTCTGGCTGACATCGAACACGGACACCACCTTGAACGCCGGAATCTGCACCGTTTTTTCTTCCGTCAGCGGCTTGCCGTCCTTGTCCAGAATCGGCTTGCCCTGTTCGTCCAGCTTTTCCATCTTCTGCTTGACCTTGTACGGCGCAGGAGCAAGGATTTTGATGCCCTTTTCGCCCTTTTTCACGGTACGGTGGAACGTGTCTTTCCACTTGTTGAAGCCCGCCACCAGCTGTCCGCCCTGCATGGCGATCAGCAAGGTGTTGTTGAAGCTGTAATTGTGGAATTTCGCCATCGTGGTGAGGTAGGCCTTGTAGCGGTCGCTGTCGAACAACTGCTGAATCCCTGTTTCCAGCCGGTCCGTAATTTCTTTCATGCGTTCCGCGCTGTCCTTTCCGTTCAGGATAATGGGAATAACTTTCTGCGGTTCTGTTTCAGGTTGAACAGGTGGCGGGATGTTGGCTGCATCCCGCATGACTTCCGGCACAGGAAAGGACAGTACCCGGTATTCCTCCGGCACAGGCTGGCCCTCGTAGACTTTCTGCCATTCGTCCCCGCTTTTGACAAGGTAGCCGTACTGGGTGAATGCGCCCTGCTCCTGCTGGGCCACATAGCGGCCAAACTGCGCTGTGTCGATGCCGCCTTTCCATTCGTCCGGCATATTCACCATGCCGGAGCGGTTCAGATAGTAGTCACCCAGCTGGGCAGGCCCGCGCACATCCGGCAGGTACACATAATATTCCACGTTTTCGGGAAAGTCTGTGATTTTCCCGATGCTGGAAAGTTCACTCTGCGGGGCTTGCAAAGCGGCGTTCAGCTCTGCGCGTTCCCCGGCAGAAAGCGTTTCCAGCCGTGCGGCAAGAAAGTTCAGCGCGTCCACATTGGATGCCAGCACTATGTTGTAGGGGATGGCAAAACGCTTTTCTTCCTCGGCAAAGTAGCCAGAAATGAAAAGGCCCTGCGGATTATCGGACGAAATGCCGATTTGCCGCAGGGCCGCTTGTACCTGTTCGGTTGTAGTGGGCAGGTCCAGCCAGACGCCATCCCTGCCTTGCTGCTGCCGATTTTGCAGCTGGATGGAAAATAATTCGCTCATTTGGTCACACTCCTTTTTTGCTATCCTACGGATAGAGAGAGCCGGTTATGGCAAAATGAATGCTTCACCTTACCATAACCGGCCCTCGTATTTTTGCCTTACTCTTTGCGCTCTACCCGGTAATTGACGTACTTGCCTCCCGTATCTGCCAGAAGCACCATTGCATCATAGGTTTTGCCTGTCTTTTCGGAATAGAGGCCCTTGACCTTTGCCTTACCGTTTTTGAGCAGAGCAGCGGCGATCTTCGGTGTGAACGCCTTTTTGCGCTGCTCAAAGAAGCGGTCATTCTTCCACATCACGAACTGACAGCTACGATTCCCGCAGTAGAAGTTTTTCTTGCCCTCATAGACGTTTTCACCGCACCGGGGACACTTGCCGATGATAACCCGTTCCGACTGGAATAAATTCTGCTTGTCCGCGCTGATGCAGGAGTAGGTCTTGACCAGCTGGCGCACCTGCGTTTCAATTTCAGCCATGAACTCGTCTGGGTCTGCGCTGCCTCTGGCAATCTCGGTCAGGCGGTTTTCCCATTCGGCGGTCAGGACGGGAGAGGTCAGGCTTTCCGGCAGAACCACCGCCAGATTGATGCCGTCCTTGGTGGGGACAAGCTGTTTGCCCTTGCGCTGCACAAAGCCCATTTGCACCAGTTTTTCCAGAATTGCGGCACGGGTGGCCGGAGTGCCCAGCCCCTTACGTTCCGCATGGCCCAGGCCACCCTCTCTTGCTCCTGCGGAGCAATTCACCTTGTCCTCCGGCATATCTTCGGCCCCGGCCCGCTCCATTGCTGACAGGAGCGTATCTTCGGTGTAGGCTTTCGGCGGGGATGTGAAGTGTTCCGAAACGTTAGCCGTCACGGAAAAACTCTGCCCCTCGGCCAGTTCCGGCAGGGTGTTCAGCACTTCTTCCTCGGTATCTGCTTTCAGGGTGGAGCGGAACCTCTGGTCGATCTCTTTCCAACAGGGGACAAGCACCGTCTTTCCCTTGGCGGTGAACTCGTTCCCGGCGCAGGAGAACACAGCAGTCACAGTTTCGTACTCATGGGGTGCAGCCACGGCGCAGAGCAGCTTGGAGCAGACAAGGTTCATCAGCTTGCACTCACTTTCCGCAAGGCCGGTGAAGCTCTGTTTTACAAATTCGGCCGTAGGAAGGATGGCGTGGTGGTCCGATACCTTTTTGCTGTTCAGAATCCGGCCCACTTCCGGGGTCAAGTCAAGCCCTTGGGCAAAGGGCAGCAGTTCCAGCAGGTCAGACACAAGATGTTGTGCTGTCTGGCCCATATCCTCGGTCAAATATTGGCTGTCGGTGCGGGGATAGGTCAGCAGTTTCTTTTCGTAAAGCTGCTGGGCATAATCAAGGGTCTGCTTTGCCGTGAAACCGAACAGGCGGTTTGCCTCCCGCTGCAAGGTGGTCAGGTCATAGAGCTTGGGCGGCTGTTCTGTCTTTTTCTCCCGTTTGACAGAAGTACAAACGGTAGTTGTGCCTGTGCATTTTTCTTTGAGAGAATTTGCGGTTTCTGCATCCGCAATGCGCCCACTGTCTGCTTTCAGGCTGCCGGACTGGATGCCGACCGTATAATACTTTTCTTTCTGGAAGCGCAGGATTTTTGCATCCCGGTCCACCAGCATTTTCAGTGTCGGGGTCTGCACCCGGCCTACCGTCAGGGTTTTGTGATACAGCACCGAAAACAACCGCGTTGCATTGATTCCCACCAGCCAATCCGCCTTTGCACGGCAGAGGGCCGATTGATACAGAGCATCATAATCCGAATCCGGGCGCAGGTTTGCAAAGCCCTCCCGGATAGCCGCATCCTCCATGCTGGAAATCCAGAGCCGCTTCACAGGTTTTGTGCAACCGGCCATTTGGTAGACGAAACGGAAAATCAGTTCTCCCTCCCGGCCTGCGTCGGTCGC
>OHNN01000784.1_pt1 | contig 18784 bp, 17 predicted proteins | sample 1569541 | NCBI WGS metagenome assembly OHNN01 (sample SAMEA3879563, study PRJEB24766) | human gut metagenome | biome: human-associated habitat; feature: feces | place: USA | collected 1985/1987 | reverse complement strand
CAACGCCATCGCCGAGGCCCGCAAGCTGCACATCCCGATCGTCGCCATCGTCGACACCAACTGCGACCCGGACGAGGTCGACTATGTCATCCCCGGCAACGATGACGCCATCCGCGCCATCCGCCTGATTGCCGCCACCATGGCTAACGCCGTGACCGAGGGCCGTCAGGGTGAAGAGAACACCGAGGCTCCCGCAGCCGAGGAAGCTCCCGCCGCTGAATAATCCGTACTATTTATAGCGCCCGCCGCACGACGGGCGCTTTTCAAAAGATAAAAACAGGAGGAATTTACAATGGCATTTACTGCTGCTGATGTGAAAAAACTGCGTGAAATGACCAATGTCGGCATGATGGACTGCAAGAAGGCACTGTCCGAGACCGACGGCGATATGGACAAGGCTGTCGAATGGCTGCGCGAAAAGGGTCTGGCCAAGGCCGCCAAGAAGGCCGGCCGCATCGCGGCTGAGGGCATGGCTTACGCGACTGTCTGCGAAAAGTGCGGCGTCGGCGCCATGGTCGAGGTCAACTGCGAGACTGACTTCTGCGCGAAGTCCGCTCCGTTCGTTCAGTTTGTCAAGGATATCTGCCAGGTCGTTCTCGAGAACAACCCCGCTGACGTCGAGGCCATCAAGGACTGCACCTACCCCGGCACCGAGCTGAAGGTCTCCGAGGTTCTGCCTGAGAAGGTCATGTCCATCGGCGAAAACCTGCAGATCCGCCGTTTCGCCCGCTTCGACAAGAACACCACCGTGTCCTATGTCCATGCCGGCGGCAAGATCGGCGTTCTGGTCAACCTCGCGGTTGAGGGCGGCATCGACGCCACCACCATCGGCAAGGACGTTGCCATGCAGATCGCTGCGCTGAATCCCCGCTTCTGGGACAAGAGCCTCGTCACCGAGGACGTCATCGCCGAGGAGAAGAAGGTTCTCGTCGCGCAGATGGACAACGACCCGAAGATGGCCACCAAGCCCCAGCAGGTCAAGGAAAAGATCGCTGCCGGCAAGCTGAACAAGTTCTACGAGGAGAACTGCCTGCTGCAGCAGGCCTTCGTCAAGGACGGCTCCATGTCTGTTGAGCAGTACATGGCCTCCGCAGCCAAGGCTCTGGGCGGCAAGGTCACGTTCGTCGACGCCGTTCGCTTCGAAAAGGGCGAGGGCATCGAGAAGAAGCAGGAAGACTTCGCTGCCGAAGTCGCTGCGCAGATGAATGCCGGTCACTAAGCTTCAATATTTCAAAGCGCCCGCTGCCGGATGGCAGCGGGCGCTTCGCCTTATTTACCGGAATCAAAGTCCGACTCGGTCCTTGTGCGCAGGCGGCTGATGGCGTTTGTCAGGCGTTCTGTTTCCTTCGGGAACAGGCCGGAGGCGATGGCCGTGCGGATGGGGAGGATCTCGTAGCGGCTGCCGTCGGCGTCCTTGCCGCTGTCGAGCAGGTACAGGGGCGTATAGCTCACATTTGTCAGCGTTGTCTCGCCCGTCTCGCCGTTTTTGGTGAATTGCAGATTCAGAATGACCGATTCCTCGCAGCCGCTGGCATAGCTGCTGCTCTGGCTGGAAAAGAAGTTGCCGAGGCTGTAGGCCACAAAGCAGGTCTTTTCCTTTCCGTCGTCCGTCGTGATGTCCATCGTCTCCATTCTGCCGACCAGATGGCTGTGCGAGCCGATGATCGCGTCCGCGCCGCGCTCGAACAGCTGCTTTGCGATGGACTCCTGCGTTCTGGTAGGCTCCAGTGTCGCCTCACTGCCCCAATGGAGCATGACGAGGATGATGTCGGGCTTCAGCGCCTTCGCCGCGTCTACCGAGTCCAGAAGGGCGCTCATGTCGAGCTTTTCATAGTCCGTGCTGTAATCCTTGTACAGGAGATTCACCGCGTACTCTGCGCCCTCCGGCAGCTGCAGGCCGCCGAGGCCCTTCGTATAGGCGATGATCGCGATCTTCATGCCGCTGACGGTCTTGAGCACGACGCCGCCGTTATTGGAGCGCTCGGTCTGGCTTGCGTAGGTGCCCGCATGGTCGATGCCCGCGTTTGTAAGCGCGTCGATGGTGCTCTGCAAACCGGACAGGCCGTTCTGGATGGAGCAGGTGTTGGCCGTCTGCAAAAGATCAAAGCCGATGGTCGACAGCGTCATGGCAAGTGAATCCGGCGCGCGGTAATCTGGCTTTCCGGCATACGGCTCACCGCAGAAATTGCATTCCAGATTGCCGATGGCGAGATCCGCCGAGAGCGTATAGCCGGACACGGCGGCAAAGCTTTCGGCAAACTGATAGCTGCCGTCCGGCTGCCTGGCGTCGGCAAGCAGATCGTCGGTGATCATGATATCGCCGACAGCGGCAATGTTGACGGTCGCGTCCGGCTCCGTCTGCAGCTCCAGCGCATTGTCCTTTTTGACGTAAAGCTCCGGGTGCTCGCGCCGGTTGCGGCAGCCGCGCAGAATGAGGATCAGAGACAAAATCACGATCACAAGCAAAACAATGACCAGCACCCGCTGGCGCATCAGAAGCCTGCGCTTCTGCTCCTGCCGGCGCAGCCTGCGCGCCTCCAGCAGCTCCTCGTTCTGCCTGCGTTCCATGTTATCCACGCGTTCGCCTCCTTTGGGTCGTGTAATTTGTATATTATAACATATCCTTCGAAAAAAGACAAGCCGCTTGGCTTTTGCCGCAGAATATGCTATAATTCTACATCATTTACTTACAGAGGATCAGTTCATGCGTCAAACAAGCAAACGTGCGCGGCGCTCCCGGGCGCTGATGATCGTGATTTTTGTGCTGCTGGCAGCGCTTGTGATCTGGGGGCTGACGGCCCTGCTGGGCCGATTGCTCCACTACGGCACGAACGCGACCGTCAGTGCGAAGGATCACGAGCAGCTCACGCCGATCGAGCCGAGCGCCGTGGACAAGACGGAGGAAATTCCGGAAAATACATATGATCCGTCCTGCTTTTATATGGACGGCGGCTTCCTGCGCTATGAAAGCGACACCATAACCAGCCAGGTCGGCATCGACGTCTCCGCGCACCAGCAGGAGATCGACTGGCAGCGCGTCGCGAAAAGCGGCGTGCAGTTTGCCATTCTCCGCGTCGGCTACCGCGGGTATACGGAGGGAGCCATTCAGGAGGACGCGTATTTCGAGCAGAATCTGGAGGGTGCCATTGACGCCGGGCTTGACGTGGGCGTGTATTTCTTCTCGCAGGCCATCGACGAGCAGGAGGCGCGGGAGGAGGCCCGGTTCGTGCTGGACAAGATCTCCGGGTACCTGCTCGCCTTCCCCGTCTTCTTCGACTGGGAAAAGATCGGCTCGGAGGCGCGCAGCGACACCATGGATCTGGCGTCGCTGACCATCGTGACCGATACGTTCTGCACCGAGATCCGGAACGCGGGCTATCAGGCCGGGCTTTACTTCAATCAGCAGCTCGGCTATGAGGAGCTGCATCTGCCGAGCCTGCAGACGTACACGTTCTGGCTGGCTGAATACAACGATACGCCGTCGTTTGCCTATCACTTTGACCTCTGGCAGTATTCTGCCTCCGGCACGGTCGACGGCATTGAGGGCGACGTCGATCTGAATCTTGCATTTTTCAGGAAGTAACCTATGAGAAAAGAAAAAACAGAGCACTCGGCCCGCCTGCCGTTCGCAGCCAGTATGCTCATTTTCGGCACCATCGGCCTGCTGCGCCGGTTCATCGACCTGCCGAGCGGCGTGATCGCCTGCTTCCGCGGGCTGCTGGGCTGCGTTCTGCTGCTGCTTTTGCAGCGGCTGGGCGGGAAAAAGCCGGGTCTGGCTGCCATTCGGAAGTCTCTTCTGCCGCTGCTCATTTCCGGCGGCATGATCGGCTTTAACTGGATGCTGCTGTTTGAGGCGTACCGCTACACCAGCATCGCCGTCGCGACGCTCTGCTATTACACGGCCCCGGTCATGCTGATCCTGGCCTCGCCGTTCGTCTTCCACGAGCGGCTCACGTGGCGGCAGCTCGTCTGTGTGGGGCTGGCGGCGTGCGGCATGGTGCTCGTCTCGGGCGTGCTGGACGGCGGCACGCTGCCGGACGGAACGCTGACGGGCATTGCGCTTGCCGCCGGCTCAGCGGTCCTATATGCCGCCATCACCGCCGTGAACCGCAAGGCGCTCCCCTCGCTGGACGCATACGATAAGACCATCGTGCAGCTTGGCGCGGCGGGACTGGTCATGGCACCGTATCTGGCGCTGACGGGCGGCTTCTCCGGTCTGCATCTGACGGCGCTGTCCGCCGGACTGATGCTTCTGGTGTCGCTGACGCATACGGCGATCCCCTATGCGATGTATTTCGGGGCCATGGTGCGCCTGCCGACGCAGACCGTCGCGCTCATGAGCTATCTCGACCCTATCACGGCCCTGATCCTCTCGGCCCTCGTTCTGCACGAGCCGCTCTCCCCTGCCGGTCTGGCCGGAGCCGTCTTGGTTCTCGGCTCTACGATCCTCAGCGAGCTCTGGGCCGGAAAGAAGCAGTAAAATCACGAAACGACCCCCGGACATACCTGACACGGTACGTCCGGGGGTCGTTGTATTTACGGTTCCAGCAGGACGCCGGAGAGATAGACGGCTTTCCGGTTCAGCGCTTCGTCACAGATGACGAAGTCGGCCAGCTTGCCGGGCGTGATCGAACCGGTCTCGGCCTCGCGGCCAAGCTCCCTTGCGGGGACGAGCGTTGCGGAGAGGATGGCCTGCTCCTTCGGGATGCCGAATTCCACAGCCTTGCGCATACAGTCGTACAGATTCGTGGCCGAGCCTGCAATTGTTCCGTCGGCAAGACGTGCGACGCTGTTTTTCAGGAACACATCCTGTCCGCCGAGCGTATACTGCCCATCCGGCATACCGCAGCAGCGCAGCGCGTCAGAAATGAGGCAAATCCTGCCCGGGAAGAGCCTGAAGGCCATGCGCACGGCGCTGGGGTGGACGTGCTGGCCGTCGCAGATCAGCTCGGCAGCCACAGCTTCGCGTTCGCTGCCCGCGCCGATTGGGCCGGGCTTGCGGTGGTGGATGCCGGGCATAGCGTTGTACAGGTGCGTCAGATGGCTCGCGCCTGCGTCAAAGACGGCGGAAGCCTCTTCATACGTGCAGTCGGTGTGCGCGATGGAGACAGTGCAGAGCTTACTTGCAAGCTTCGTGAATTCCACCGCGCCGGGCAGCTCCGCAGCCACGTCCGCAATGCGGATGAGGCCCTCGGACACGTCATAAAGCCGTTTAAACGCGCCGAAATCCGGATTTTTCAGATACGCGCCGTTCTGCGCGCCCTTTTTCTTTTCGGAGAAGAACGGCCCCTCCATCTGGATGCCCATGAGACGGGCACAGCCCTCCGGTTGCTCGTTTCTGAGCCGGACTGCCGTTTTGTACGCCGTTTCCAGCACGTCGTAGGGCAGTGTCGTGGACGCGGGCGCGAAGCCGGTCACGCCGTTTTGGGCAAGATAGCGCGCCATTTTGACAAGGCCGTCGTAATCGCCGTCGGAAAAATCCGCGCCGGAATTGCCGTGATTATGCACGTCGATGAGGCCGGGAATGACATACTGATTTTCCAGATCAACGCCGTCCTCTGTGGGCACAGCGTTCAGAATTTCCGTAAATTTTCCGTTTTCCACACGGAACGAGCCGTGCTGAAACTGTCCATCTACAAAGAGATTCGCGTTTTTGAACAGCATCCTCATACCTCCGGCAGACTGGCCGCGGCCATGGACTGGCCGACGCGGCGGAAGTTTTCATCCGGCAGCATGACGCGGAGCTTCTGTGCCAGCGCCGGGTATTCTTCTTTCAGCACCCGCTGGCACTCAGAGACGATCCGCTCTCCGCCCACGCCGGAGGCCACGCGGCCCAGCACGATCAGGTTCCGGATGTCATAGAACCGTGCGTACAGGAAAAGCGTATGGGCGAGATACACGCCAATGGATTTGAAGATCTCAAGCGCATACGGCAGGCCCTGTTCAGTCAGCTTCTGCACCTCCTTGAGCTTTTCGGCGGGAGTCAGATTCTCGGAAAGCGCGATTCCGGCGGCAGGGGCCAGCTTGGAAACGGCGTCCTGCGAGAAATACTTGCAGCCGACGCCGATGTCGCCCGACCACTCATCGCGCATGGCGTTTTCGTTCAGGTCGACCGGGGCAAAGGCCAGCTCACTGAACCAGCCGAGCAGATTGCTGTCGGCGTTCACGTAGCCGACCGCCTCGCTCGTGCCCATGGCAAGGCCCATGACGGAGCCTTCGCCGAGGCTCATGGAGCCTGCCAGCGCCGACACATCGCCGTCGTTGGCGACAACGATGGGCACGTCGCCGATCTCTCGGGCCGCACGGTCGTAAACCGTCTTGACCTCCTCGCGGCGGGCGCGCGGGACCTTGATAAAGATGGAGGACACCATCGGCGCGTTGCCGATGAACACGCCTGCGGACGACACGCCGATGCCGTCCACGCGGGGTAGTTTGGACGCCGCCGTTTTAAACGCGGCGACGATGCCGTCATACTGGTACTGCGGGTCCTCGCTCGTCTTGGGATGCCAGACGACCTCCTCGGAGTAGACCGTCTTGCCGTCTATGACAGCAGACACCTTGCGGTCGGAGCCGCCCGCGTCAAAGCCGATGCGGCAGCCGTTCGTATGGCCGCCGACCTTTCTGGTCTGCTCGTGCGCCTGCGGGAAGTTTGCCGCGTCTGTGACGACGATCTCAAACGGGCGCTCGTACACGTCCTGCATGAAACCGACGTCGAACTCGCGCTTCCCGCCCGCGCGGTACTCGTCCTGCATACGCTTTGCGATCGCGTCGTCGCCGCAGAGGTACACGCGCCAGCCGCCGACGCTCCACAGGAGCATCTTGACGCAGCGCTCAGCATAACGGTAGTTTGCCTCGGCGAATGCAGGGCCGCGCAGCTTCGTCTCGTATACGGTCACAAGACCGTTTTCGCGCTCGACCGCGATTTTGAACGGGCGCTCCGCGCCTTTTTCATATGCGCTGGCCCAGACGCCGAAGGGAATAAACGCGCGGTCCAGCGCGGGCAGATTCCTGATCTGGTATTCAATGCCTAAATACTGCATAGCTGTCCTTACTGCGGCATTCTGGCTGCCGCTGCCTCGTCGCAGATGAGGGTCACATCGGGATGGAACTGCAGGATGGAGCCGGGAACCTCCGGCGTGACCGGCCCGAAGAAGACCTTATAGAGAATGTCGGCCTTGTCCGCGCCCGTGATGACCATGACGATCTTCTTCGCGGCCATGACTGTGCCGACGCCCATGGTGATGGCGGCTGTCGGGACCTCGTCGATAGAATTAAAGAAGCGCTTGTTCGCTTCGCGGGTCATGTCCGTCAATTTCACTTCATGCGTCATGACCGGGAAATGGTCACACGGCTCGTTGAAGCCGATGTGGCCGTCGTGGCCGATGCCGAGCAGCTGGATATCCACGCCGCCCCAGTCCTCGATCTTCCGCTCATACGCCTCGCACATGGCGGGGATATCAGCGGCAAGGCCGTCTGGAACGATGGTGTTCTCAGGCTTGATGGAGATATGGTCAAACAGATTTTCCTGCATGAACCGGCGGTAGCTCTGCGGATGGTCAGGGGCAAGGCCCTTGTACTCGTCCAGATTGGCCGAGCGCACACGGCTGAAATCGATCAGACCGGCCTGTTCGCGGGCGATCAGCTCGCGGTACAGCGGCAGCGGGGTCGAGCCGGTGGCAAGACCGATGACGCAGGCAGGCTTGGCATGGATGACGGCTTCAAATTCGTCGGCAGCGGCCTTGCCCATTTCTTCCGGGGTCTTTACTTTGATGATATTCAGGTGCAGCATAATTTATCTCTCCTTATTTGCTTCTTCAGCAACGATTTTCTGCATTTCGTTCCATTTTTTCTCCATGTCCGCGACCAGCCTGAACTGCGTGCGGGCACGGTCGAGGTTCTGGCCGCCGCGGTGGACGGCAAAATAGTGGTCACCGTCGAGATAGTCCGTCAGGAAACGGACGCCGCATTCCATCGTCATGGTCTTCGCGCCAAGCGGAAGCAGCTCCAGCTCCTTCTGCGTTAGGCCCGGGCAGGAGCGGACATAGCCGCGTGTGAAGATGCGGAAGCGCTCGAGGCTCATTTCCATTCTGGACAGATCACGCTCGTCCTCAGCGGCAGTCGCCGCGCCGAAGCGGATGGAGTCGCCGAAGTCATAGAGGCTGGAGCCGGGCATGACCGTATCAAGGTCGATGACGCACAGGGCCTTGCGCGTCTTTGCGTCCAGCAGAACGTTATTGAGCTTCGTGTCGTTGTGCGTGACGCGCAGCGGCAGCTCGCCTGCCTTCAGCGCGGTTTGCAGCGCCGCCATTTCAGACTGCCGGGCAAGCGCAAATTCGATCTCGGGCTGAACCTGCGCCGCCCGGCGCATGGGGTCGCGCTCCAGTGTCTCAAGGAACGCGCGGTAGCGGTCAGGGGTGTTGTGGAAATTCGGGATCGTCTCATGGAGCTTTTCTGCCGGGAATTCCGCCAGAAGCTGCTGGAACGTGCCGAAGCCGACGGCACTCTGGTAAAAATCCTCGTCCGTTTCCGGCTGCTGGAGGCAGATCGTGTCCTCCACAAAGTCATACACGCGCCAGTAGCCCTCCTGCGCGTGCAGATAGCTTGCGCCGTCCGCCGTTTTGACCAGTGTCAGGACGCTGCGCGGGTTGTCTGTTTTTGTGCGCAGGAATTCCGTGACGGACGTGATGTTCTCCATCAGACCGGCCACGTCGCGGAACGTGTGATGATTGATCTTTTGCAGAATATAGCGGCGGCCGCTGGCCGTCACGGCCAGATACGTCGTGTTGATATGCCCGCAGCCATACGGCTCGCAGGAGACAGGCTCCGCGTCCAGGCGGAAGCCGCGCAGAATTTCAAACAGCGCTTCGCTCATCTCATTGCTCCTTTTTCGTCTTTTCTCCATCTTATCCTCCCCCGCTGCGGAAGACAACAGGTTTTTCGGATTTGTGCAGGATCTGATAAAATTCAGGCAGAATTTGAAAAAACAGTTGTCTGCGGTGCGAAATTGTGGTAAAAAGGATACAAAGGAGGCGGTCGTTTTGCAGATCAAAAATCTTTCCGCCGCACAGGTGCAGCCGTTCGGCGAGATCCTTTCCGCAGAATCGGAGCTGCTGCCCCCCTGCGCCGAGCGCTGGCAGATCCGGCCCGGCGCGGACGTCAGGGAGCTGCGCGCGGACGGGCCGGTCGTGCTGGACTATGTTTCGGGTATGCCGCTGCTGGTGATCTATGAGAAGGACGCGCGGAGCGTCTATTATCTCGACCGGGTGCTTGCGCTGCGGCCGGGCGTGCGGTTTTCCATCGCGGCGCTCGGCAGCGGCTGCGAGGTCGACTGCCGTGCGCGGCAGCCGGGACTCGTGCAGCTGCTCGCGTGCCACCCGGCGGAGGAATTCTCCGGCACGGGGAGCGAACTGAAGCTGGAGCGGCTTTACACATTTTTTTATCAGGAGTGCGCCAGCGATTTTTATTTTCGCGGCGAACAGCACGAGGCGTTTGAGCTGGTCTATGTCGACCGGGGTGAGCTGCACAATCTGGCCGGAGGCGCGGATGTGCTGCTGCGGCAGCAGCAGCTGATGCTCATCGGACGGAACGTCTGGCATATGCAGTACGCCGACCGGCCGGTCAGCTTCCTGACCGTCTCGTTCCGCGCGGCGGAGCTTCCCTGCTCACGCCTGACCGGGCGGGCGCTCAGCTTAACGGCCCGGCAGATCGGGCTTGTCCGGCAGATGCTGGAGGCGCACGGCGCGGAGAGCTACGCATACGACTGCGTGGAGAGTCTTCTGAAGCTGCTGCTGGCCGATCTGCTGCGCGGTCTGGACCGGCAGCCGTCCGCCGACGCCGCGCAGCCTCTGCCCGCGACCAGCCACACCGAGCGCCGCATCGTCGACCGCCTTGTCCAGCTCATCTCCGCGCGGGCCGGGGAAAAGCTCAGCCTGCAGGCGCTTGCCGACGAGGCGCACATCAGCACGACATATCTGCACCGCCTGTTCCGCTCTCAGCTCGGTATCTCGCCGGGGGCGTATATCGCAAAGATCCGGATTGAGGAAAGCAAGCTCCTGCTGCGCGGCGGAGCGCTGTCCATGGGCGAGATCGCAAAAAAGCTCGGCTTTTCCAGCCAGCAGCACTTTTCCCGTCAGTTCCGCACCGTCACGGGCATGACGCCGTCCGAATACGTGCGCAGCCTGCGCTGACAGGCGGGGACACGTTGCGCAGATCACCGGATTTAACTGTTGTTTTTTTCTGTGCAGCGCGGCATAATACATTATATACTATATTGGAAAGGGAGTTCTTTTTATGGAATCCATCCGTGGGTATTTCAAAGCGCTCAAGTGGCGCAGTCTGATCGTCGCGTTTTCGGCGATTTTGCTGGGTCTTCTGTTCATCCTGACACCGCAGGCGTCGGCGGACGTGATCTGCTACGTGGCTGGCATTTTGCTGCTGGCCTCCGGCATTGCGGCGGTCATTTCTTATCTGGCCTCCGGGCGGCTGTTCGGGTCGTATGCGCTGGTGTCGGGCATCGTGCTGCTGGTGTGCGGCGTGTTCTGCCTGCTGCGGCCGGAGATCATTCAGGGCCTGCTGACGGTGCTGTTCGGCGTGTTCCTCGTCATTGACGGCATGATGACGCTGCAGGACGGCGTGGACTGCGCGCGGGCGCGGCTTGCAGGCTGGTGGGTCCCGGCGCTGCTGGGCGCGGTCACGATCGCGCTGGGCTGCGTGGTGCTGTTCGGCAAATTCGACTCCATCATGCTGCTGGCCGGGATCTCGCTGATCGCAGACGGCGTGTTCGATCTCATTGTGACCCTCGCCTTCTCCAAACGCATCCGCACCGCGCGGGAAAAGCTGCGCATCTACGCAAACGGCCCCATCATCGACTCGGAAAAGGTCGACGACTGACCCCGGCATAAGTGCCAAAAAAATTTAAGGACAGATAAATATTTTTTGTTTTCCCCGTGCGGAATGCTTGACACCGCTCTGTCAGTCCTGTACAATGATCATGGGGATTTTGTCCCCGCAATCATACAGATTGAACATGATGGAGGAACAAACATGAAAAAGATCATCGCATTGCTGCTCGCAGCAATCATGGTTCTCGGTCTGGCGGCCTGCGCTTCCAAGACGGAGAACACAGAAGCCTCTGACGTCAAGAACGTCGTCTACATCGTCAACGGCAACCTGGGCGACAAGTCCTTCTTCGACTCCGCACAGGCCGGCATCGACGAGCTGGTCAAGGCAGGCCGCATCACCTGCAAGACCATCGAGCTCGGCGGCACCGACGAAGACCAGCCGAAGTGGCTGTCCACGCTGTACGACGTTTCCCAGTCCGGCGAGTATGACCTCGTCATCTGCGGCACCTACCAGATGCCCGACTACCTGAAGGAAGTCGCCACGAAGTATCCCGATCAGCTCTATCTGATCTTCGACGACAACACCTATGCCGGTGAGAACTCCAACGTCGTCAACATCACCTACAAGCAGAACGACATGGGCTATCTGGTCGGCACCTTCGCCGCCTGCATGACCACGGACACCAGCGTTTCCAACATCAACGAGGACGCGGTCATCGGCTTCGTCGGCGGCGTTGATTCCCCGGTTATCAACGACTTCCTGACTGGCTTCATTGAGGGCGCACAGGCTGTCAACCCCGACATCAAGGTCGACACCCGCTACACCAACGACTATGTCGATACCGCAATCGCCAAGGAGTTCGGCTACTCCATGATCAACGACAACAAGTGCGACATCATCTGGGGCGTTGCCGGCAACGCGGGCAACGGCGCGGCTGAGGCTGCTCTGGACACCGGCAAGGCATGGTTCATCGGCGTCGACTCCGACCAGGAGCTGACCTTCTCCTCCGACCTGGCAGCGCTGACGCTGACCTCCGGTCTGAAGAACATCGGCAACTCCATCATCTGGATCTTCGACCAGTGGGATGCCGGTAAGACCTACTGGGGCAGCGAAGTCCAGCTCGGCCTCGCAGAGGGCGGCGTCGGCATCGTGACCGACAAGAACTACGACAAGTACGCCTCCGCCGACACCAAGGCCGCCGTTGAAGCTGCTCAGAAGGGCATCATGGACGGCAGCATCAAGGTCGACACCGCGTTCGACGCCAACTTCGACCTCGCCGCTCTGCGCGACTCTGTCAGACCGTAAGTTCATTTTCGATCAAGCTTTCTTTTAACCTTGTAGGGGCGGGCGACTCTGCCCGCCCCTTACATGCTTCTGCGATAAAAGCGGGCGGCAGAGTCGTCCGCCCCTACAAAATCAGATTCTCCTTAAGTAACAGTGAATAGCGAAAAAACGAACCCGCGTTTGTTCTTTATTCACTATTACTTATTGCTTTTTCATACGCACGACTTTTTCTAAAGAAAGAGAGGAACATATCGTATGCCAGACGAAAAAACCGGCCGTTTGGACGAGGACTATGTCGTCCAGATGAAAGGGATCACGAAGGTGTATCCCAACGGCGTCGCGGCCAATCAGGGCGTGGATTTTAACCTCCGCAGGGGCGAGATCCACGCGCTGATGGGTGAAAACGGCGCCGGCAAGTCCACGCTCATGAAGATGCTGTTCGGTCTGGAGCAGCCGACGAGCGGCGAGATCTGGGTGCACGGCGAAAAGCTGACGCTCTCGTCCCCCACCGTCGCCATTTCCCACGGGATCGGCATGGTACACCAGCATTTCATGCTCGTGCCGAGCCTGACCGTTGCGGAAAACATGGTGCTCGGCATGGCTCCGCGCAAGGGACTGTTCATCGACCACGCGAAGGCCGTCGCCATCACAAAGGAATACGCGGAAAAATACAACCTGCACGTCGAACCTGAGGCCAAGGTCATGGACATCCCGGTCGGCATGAAGCAGAAAGTCGAGATCCTCAAGGCGCTCGTGCGCGGCGCAAAGATCCTGATTCTCGACGAGCCGACGGCCGTTCTGACCACGCAGGAGACGGTCGAGCTGTTCAAGGAGCTGCGGCATTTAAAGGAGCAGGGCTATACCATCGTCTTTATTTCGCACAAGCTGAACGAGATCATGGAGATCACCGACCGGCTGACGATCATGCGCGGCGGGCGCTCGATGGGCGTTTACAACACGTGCGACGTGACGAAGGAGGAAATTTCGCGTCTGATGGTCGGCCGCGATGTCATTCTGAATGTGCAGAAGGACAAGGCGCAGCCGACGGATGTTGTGCTGCGCGTGCGCGACGTCGAATACGTCAACGAGTGGCACAAGAAGATGCTGGACAAGATCTCCTTCGACGTGCGCCGGGGTGAAATTCTCGGCATTGCGGGCGTCGAGGGCAACGGCCAGAAGGAGCTGGTCGATATGCTCTTCGGCTTCCTGACGCCGAACGCGGGCACAGTGACGATGCAGTCGGAGAATCTTCTCGGCCTTTCGCAGCAGAAGCTGCGCGACAAGGGCGTCGCCCTCATCCCGGAGGACCGTATGCTCTATGGCATTGCGGGCAGCGCGTCCATCGAGGAAAATCTCATTTCCGACCGTTCGGCGGAAAAGCGGCTGAACCATGGCCCGCTTTTCAACATGAAGGCCATTCACGACGAGGCGGACAAGCTGATCGAGGACTACGCCGTTTTGTGCAAATCCCGCAAGCAGCAGGTCGGTATGCTCTCCGGCGGCAACATTCAGAAGGTCGTCGTGGCGCGTGAGTTCTCCGGCAATCCGGTGCTCATTCTTGCCGACCAGCCGACGCGCGGCATTGACGTCGGCGCGACGGAATTCATCCGCAAAAAGCTCGTCGAGCTGTCGCGCTCCGGCATTGCGGTGCTGCTGATCTCGGCAGATCTGGCGGAGGTCATGGAGCTGTCCGACAGTCTGATCGTCATGCACGGCGGCAAAATTGCCGCGTATTTTGAAGACACCTCCACCCTCACCGATGATGTGATGGGCGAATATATGCTCGGGCTCAAGACCCAGAGCGAAGAGGAAATCAGGAGGGTTTGCCATGACTAAGAAACGTCAGATCCTGTTCTCCGTGATCCGCGGTCTGCTCGCCATTCTCATCGCGCTGCTTGTGGCGACGCTGCTGATCTTCCTGTCGGCAGACGGAAGCAGCTTCTCCGAGAAGCTTTCCGCCACCGGCGACGCATTAAAGCAGCTGCTCGTCGGCCCGCTGTTCCGCATGGGACGCAGCGGCACCACCTTTGATTTCAAGCGCCTGACCGACATTCTGGCCTCGATGATCCCCATCATCTTCACCGGCCTTTCCGTCTGCGTCATGTTCTCCGCCAACCAGTTCAACCTCGGCGCGGAGGGCGGCATCATGCTCGGCGCGTTCACGACCGGCATGGTCGCGGTCTATGTGCCGATGGCGGCGTTTTTGCATCCGGTCGTGGGCGTTCTGGCCGGCGGTCTGGCTGTTGCCGCGATCATGCTGCTGCCCGCGCTTTTAAAGACCAAGCTGAATGTGAGCGAAATGGTCTGCTCGCTGATGCTCAACTACATCATCATGTATCTCATCAAATACCTGATGAACACGTATCTTGCCGACAAGACCAAGGGCCAGATCCAGTCGTATGAATTTCTGGAGACGTCCAGGATCGCGCCGCTCATTGACAACGGCTCGAAGCTCTCCTGGGGCTTTGTCATTGCGATCGCCTGCGTCGTGCTGATTGGCCTTTTCATGTTCAACACCCGCTGGGGCTACACCATCCGCATGATCGGCATCAATCAGGCGTTTGCCAAATATTCTGGCATGAAGGTCGCGACCGTGATCGTGCTGTCGCAGGTGCTGGGTGGCTTCCTGGCCGGTATCGGCGGCGGCATCGAGATGCTTGGCCGGTACCCGACGTTCTCGTGGAGCTCGCTTCCCGGCTACGGCTGGACGGGCATCACCATTGCGATCCTCGCGGGCAACAATCCGTGGTTCGTACCGTTCGCGTCGTTCTTCATGGCGTATCTCACAAAGGGCTGCGAGCTGATGGCGACGTATGCAAACGTACCGTCGCAGCTGATCGATATCATTCAGGGCGTCATTTTCCTGTTCTTCGCCGCCGAGCAGTTCCTGTCCAAATACCGGCAGAAGCTGGTCGTCAAGACGGCGCAGGAGGAGCTTGCCGCGAAGGCTGCGCTTGAAGCGCAGAAGGGAGGTGCCGAGCGTGCTTGATTTTCTGAAAATGCTGTTGACGCCGGAGTTCTTCTTCTCCATCATCCGCATTTCCGCGCCCATCCTGTTCGCAACGCTGGCGGCCATCGTGGTTGAAAAGGCGGGCTTCTGCAACATCGGTCTGGAGGGCCTGATGATGTTCTCCGCGCTGACCGGCTCGCTCGTGTCCTATTATGCGCACAGCTGGGTCTGGGGATTGCTTGCCGCGCTGGCCATCGGCGTTCTCATGAGCCTGATGATGGGCTTCTTCGCCTTCCAGCTCAAGACCGATATCACGCTTGTCGGCATCGCCGTCAACATGATGGGCTCCGGCGGCACGCTGTTTTTGTGCAAGGTCATCACGAACCTGTCCGAGGGCACATCCATGGCGTCCTCCACCGGTTTGATCACCTCAAATCTGCTGATCCCGAACATCAACATTCCGCTGATCGACAAGATCCCCTTCCTGGGCAGCATCATTTCGGGACACAACCTGCTGACGTGGATCGCGTTCATCTGCTGCGCGCTCACGAGCGTGATGCTGTATAGGACGAGCCTCGGTCTCAATATCCGCGCGGTCGGCGAAAACCCGAACGCGGCCAGCTCCGTCGGCGTTTCCGTGCTGAAGATCAAGTACATCGCCATCGGCTTCTCCGGCCTCATGTGCGGCTTCGGCGGCGCGTTCATGTCGATGTACTACGCGGCCGGATGGTCCCTTGACATGGTCGCAGGACGCGGCTTTATCGCGCTGGCTGCACAGGCCATGGGCGGCGGTGAATGCCTCGGCGGTATGCTGTCCTCGCTCGTGTTCGGCTTTGCGCAGGCGCTGGGCATCAAATTCTCCGCCGTCGGCCTCGACTCGAACCTCGCCTCCCCCATCCCCTACGCCGTTACCATCATCGGCCTTGTGATCTTCTCCCTCGTGCGGCGCAGCCGCGCGAAGAAGCTGCACTCGGCTGCCGCGCTCAAATAAGGAGGGCTTTATGTCCGAACACAAAAAGATCCCCGTCATTCTCGACGGCGACCCCGGCCATGACGACGCCATTGCGTGGGTCCTGGCGCGGGCCAGCCGGGAACTCGGGATCCTTGCCGTAACGTCCTGCTGCGGCAACCAGACGATTGAAAAAACGACCTATAACGCACTGCGCGTCTGCACGCTCATCGGCCTGCACGCGCCGGTCGGGAAGGGCTGCCCGCATCCGCTTCTGAACGACGTGATGAACGCGCCGTCTGTCCACGGCGAATCGGGCCTTGACGGCCCGGCGCTGCCGGAGCCTGCGTTTGAAGCCTCTGCGCTTTCCGCGCCGGAGCTGATGGCGAAGGTGCTGCGCGAATCGCCGGAGCCTGTCACCATCGTGGCGACCGGCCCGCAGACGAACGTTGCGGCGCTGCTGCTGGCGCACCCGGAGCTGAAATGCAAAATCGCCCGCATTTCCCTGATGGGCGGCGGCATCGCCACCGGCAACTGGACACCTGCGGCGGAATTCAACATTCTCGTCGACCCGGAGGCAGCACGGATCGTATTCACATCCGGCGTCCCCATCACAATGGCCGGTCTGGACGTGACAGAAAAGGCGCTGATCCTGCCGGAGGATTTTGAGCGCGTGCGCGCACTTGGTAATCCGGTCAGCGATATCGTCGCGCAGTGGCTGGAGTTTTTCTACAAGTTCCACCGCTCCATTGGCTACGCTGGTGCACCGATGCACGACCCGTGCGCGGTCATGGCGCTCATCCATCCCGAAATTTTCACCATCCGGCCCATGTATGTCCAGATCGAAACAGCGGGCGAATACTGCCGCGGCACGACCGTGGGCGATCTGCTCGGCTTCTCCGGGCACGCGCCGAATGCGGACGTGCTGATGGACGTTGACCGGGGCCGCTTCGCCGATCTGCTGGTCGAAGCCATCAAATTCTACGGGGAGGCAGAGGCATGACAACCAAACAGATTCCAGTCTGGATCGACTGCGACACCGGCACGGACGATTCCGTTGCGATCATGCTGGCCCACGCGCTGCCGGAGCTTTCGGTCGCCGCGCTGTCCGCCGTGGCGGGCAACAGCCCCCTCTACAACACCTTCCCGAACACACGGCGCATCGTGCATCTGCTGGGCGCCGATTATCCGGTCTATCCCGGCGCGGAGCGCCCCCTTGTGCGGGAACCGCACGTGGCCGGCAAGTTCCATGGCGAAAACGGCCTCGGAGATGTCGAGCTGCCCCTGCCGGACTGTGCGCCTGAAACCACGCCCGCGTGGGACGCACTCTATGAAGCGGCGAAGCGGATGCCGGGCGAATTGCGTCTGGTCGCGACCGGGCCGCTGACAAACGTGGCCATCGCGCTGACAAAATACCCGGAGCTGAAAACTCTGCTGCACTCCATCGCCCTGATGGGCGGCGCAGCCGTCGGCGGCAATGTGACGCCTGCGGCGGAGTTCAACATTTACGACGACCCGGACGCGGCGCAGATCGTGTTCAAATCCGGCGTGCCGCTCGTCATGTGCGGTCTTGACGTTACGATGCAGGCCGAGCTTCGCCCCGCAGACTGGGACGAAATGGCCGGATACGGCAATCGCTGCGGCAGCCTGGTACGCGAGCTGTTTGCCTGCGCGTGGAGCGCGGTGCAGACCGTTGGGCTCACGGGCGTCGCGCAGCATGATTCCTGCCCTGTCCTGTATCTGGCACACCCGGAGCTGTTCGAGGGAAAAATGGCGGGCGTTTTCGTGGAAACGCAGGCCGAGCTTACGCTCGGCAAGACCGTCACCGATCTGCAGAGCGACAAAAAATTCGAGCAGAAAAACGCGCTCGTGCTGCTGAAGCTCGACCGCGAAGCATTTATGCAGCTCCTGAAGGACTGCATCCGAACACTTCCGTAAATCCGCAAAACACCCCGTATGTCAGACATACGGGGTGTTCGTTTTACACCACCGCCCCTTACCGCGCGCGGTGCGGCAAGGGGCGGCTTTGAGCGAGATCATCTATCGTGCTCCCGCACTCATTTCAGCTCTGCGGCAAATGTGATGCGGCTTTCCTGCACGCTGGCGCGGATGGTGCCGTGGTGGGCTTCTGCGATGCTCTTGGCGATGGAGAGGCCGATGCCGAAGCCGCCGGTCGCAGCGGTGCGGGAGGCGTCCGGCCGGTAGAAGCGGTCAAACAGGCGTCCAGCGGCCCGTCCGGCGGCTGGACGCATTCGTTTTCCACCGTAAGGCGGACGCCGCGCCGGAGCGGTTCGAGCGCGACTCGGATCTCGGTATGCAGACCGCGTAGGACACGCCCGACCAGACTGCCAGCGTCCGCACGGCGCGCAGCTGCTGGCAGCAGTCGAGGAAGATGGCCTGATACTGCCCGTTTTCCTGCGCAGTCACAAGGAATTTGAAGCTGGAGGAATAGAAGCCGTAGCCCTCGCCGTGCCGCAGCGCAGCAGAAAGATCGCCGGCGTTATTTCCGAGGTAATGATCGAATCAAGCACAGAACATGACCTCCTTTATGGCCCCAGCATAGCAGACGCACCTAAAGCCAGCCTAAAGGATCATACGGGCCGCGGCGCGGCGGGCCTGTGCGGAGATCGTCCGCGTCCGAACAGACGAAAAAACGCTGCGAACGAAACTGTTCGCAGCGTTTGGAGCGGGTGACGAGGCTCGAACTCGCTACCTCCACCTTGGCAAGGTGGCGCTCTACCGGATGAGCTACACCCGCA
>OHNN01000780.1_pt1 | contig 18838 bp, 16 predicted proteins | sample 1569541 | NCBI WGS metagenome assembly OHNN01 (sample SAMEA3879563, study PRJEB24766) | human gut metagenome | biome: human-associated habitat; feature: feces | place: USA | collected 1985/1987 | reverse complement strand
CCATTGCACTTGGCTCCTTTCCGAGGAGTTTTTCTCATCCCTCTGTCCATAAGCGAAAAATGAGGGGGGAATCGAACCCCCTCAAATCAAACTTTTTTAAATTTTCTTTTTCAGCGTTGCGTAAATCTTCGTGATCCTGTTACGGATGGCTGCCTCTGAAACACCTTCTTCTGCTGCAATCTGCACGTTGGTCATGCCACGATAGAACTTCTTGATAACGGTATCCTTCTGCTTGTCCGTCAGTTCCGAAAGAGCCACCTTCAGCTTTTCCATACGAACGGAACGCTCCTCGTTTGCGATAGAAGTGAGAATCTGCTGCAGAGGATTGTAGGTATCGTCCTCAAGGTATGGGTTGCGGTCATCCGCATCGTCGCCGTCCCCATCGTGGTAACCGTCCAAGTGAACCGGACAGTGATATGCCTCTCTACGCTGTGCATCCAGTTCTTCATCGTCCATGCCGTGAAGCTGTGAGATAATGGTTGCGTTCTCTCCGTTTTCGCCAGGAGTGATGGTGTAGCTTGTACCATCGTTGAAGTAATAGATGTAATTTGTACGGTTGTCTTCCGCTGTTTTGAACTTTCTCATTTAAAGTCCCTGCCTTTCTTTTCCGCCCGACTGGGTGGCGGCAGGGACACAAAAAGAGCCGATGTGATGCTACACACCGACTCTGATACCGAAAATGGGCATGGCAAAGTACGGTGGGTACATCTTTGGTCAGTCCACGGCTATACCGTGAATTTGACTCTTGATGTATCCCGCCGCCTTAAGGTCGACCACTTCGGGCATTGGAATATTTTTTATTTGAGTGTCTGGCACTCAGATGGATACGCATTTCTGTGTACCCGTCTCAATGTCAGGTGTTTTTATTTATAGTTTACACTGGAATTTTTTTCTGCGATGGACACGCCGTGTCCGCTAAAAATTGCCGTAAAACGCAAAAAAGCCAGAACACGAAGAGTATTTACTCTCATGTTCTGGCTTAATTTTATCTAAATTTTATGAAGGCTTTTAAGAACGAAAAATCGGAAAAACGGGATTATGGTGTAGGTTGGTTCTTAATCATCGCACTATAAATACTTCTCATATAGCGAATGCGTTTATTATTCCATTCCTTCGGAACGTAGATTTGTCTTAAATCATAGTGTTCCCGGAAGAATTTTGCCCACTGTTCTCTTGTGGTGTATCGGGCAAAGAAACCTGCCATATCCCATTTGCGTACAATCTCTTTCTCAATATAATATCTGGCCGTCTGATAATGGCATATTTTATCTTTTACTTTATCCCAATCTGATTCCGATGCGGTATATACGGTTGGTACCAGTTTCAGCCTGTGTAGGACAAATCGACTTTCTGTATGAAGCATCTGTGTAAAATCCGGTGCTAACGGCATTGAAAGTTCGGCGCATAATCCCGCCAGGCGATGCACCGGAACATCCTGAACCCCTACTTCTTCCGCATTGACTGCACAGGAATAAAACAGTTCTACATTATATTTCCATTCTAATGTAAACAAGGCGATTGTACCGAAAATAACATCCTCATCCGAGCCATCCAGTTTTTTAAGAAGCAGGCTTACCAATTTATCATAATACTGCATATATTCAAGGAAGGTTGCATTGGATATTTTCTTTACGTCACAGATTCGCTTATTTACGATAGCTTTAAGCAGTGGATGGTCTGCAAGCGTATTTAATTCAAAATACTGCATCGGGGTAATATTATGCCCCTGCAGTTTTCCACGCATGGTTTCAACATCCGCAGAAAGCAACTCCGGTATTTCAATACCTAAGTCATTTTTTACATGATTATACTGAAGGTCTCGATAATGCTGAGCATATGCAATATTTCTGCTGTCACGCATTCTTACATCGTCAGCATCCGTTCCTCGATTTTCTCTTAACGATTGTTTCGGCTCAGTCAAATAGTACGCATCTTTAAGAATGAACATGATGATACAATCACGCAGATTCTCAATGCTAAACGGAGAAACATCGTATAATTCCGGCTGCGGAAAAAAGTGCGCTAACCTGTTATCTATCATCTCAAGCATGGTTAATCCCATCATGTCACCCCCATTTCACCGGACACGCCATGTCCGTTTTTTTATGAAAAAAATTTTTAAATATTTACACCGTACTGTTCCAGATACTCTCTGACTGCCCACAATGGCTCCGGATACTTCACGTGCAAAGCCTCGCTAATCCACTGATGATCTGGATTCATAGGCTTTAACTTGCAATTCAAAACATCCAACAGCTTTTCACTGATAACAGGAGGAAGGTTCATGCCAAAGCAAATAAGAACCGCTGTTTCAACAGATGGATTTGTTGTTCCTTTCACTGTTCGGCTGATTGTTTTAGGGTCACGGTCAATCGCATCACCAAGGTCCGTGTACTTCATTCCACGCCAATCAAGCAATAAATCCATACACTGTTCAGGGTCATCCGTCATCTGCCTGCGAATTTCCAACCATTCAGCCTGTTGCTTTTTCCTCATCTCTACCTGGCGCGATTGCGGCGCGTTTTGATATCCGTTGTGATATGTAATATCAAAGGTTATATCGCTCGGCTCACGATTAAGGAAACAGGCAGTATGGTATGTGGATTCTACCTTGCTTGTGATTTCCATATCAAAAGCAAGACAGCATTCATCCATATGCGCTCGGGCATAATCAGTCAGTTCAAGTTTACCATCTTCGTTATAACCGACATATAGGGGAGCGTTATAAACAAAATGGTTATCCACGAAAAGATAATCGCCGTTTGCGGTCTTTTCACGGAGTTCCAAATTCATAAAACGCTGAACTGCAGCGTCTTGGGCGCTCAAAGTAAATGTCTGATTAACTTTGATAGCACCTTTGCGGAAACCATGTGGCTTTACATAGTGTCCATCAACATAGTTAAATGTGCCGATGGCTTCTTCAAAGCCAAGCTCTACCAATCGGATTTTTACGGCTTGTCTTGAAACACCATAATCCCGCTCCAATGCCCCGATTACCATTTCCATGACATCAACCGTATGCCTTGCATCGGTCTGTCTCATGAAATAGGCTATGTATTCTTTAGCCTTTATTGTAAAAGGTTCCTTCGGCATCTGGATTCTCGGTGCAAGCTGATTAGCCTGCTTTTCCATATACTTTGTAGATTTTATGGATATGCGGGAATCTGCGTCGCCAACAACCTCGCAACTAATGTAAGAAGCATCCGTATTGAATAGCTGTTCCAGTTTGAATGCCTTACCCAGTGAACACACTCGTGGACAATGGTATTATTAAATGAACCAAGATTTCGAAGCAGATAAATCTGCGGGTCCACAACAATTGTTTTTCCTTTGATGTGTGTAGGAACATCTGCATCCTCGTTTGCATCGTACATTACTGTATCGGTATCATCAAAATAAATCTGTCCAAATACAGAAGCATCTTCACGGATACGCTGATTTCTGACGGTTAACCCCATGTTCTTTGCAAGTTCTGTCGGGTCAACCCATACAGGGTCTTGACCACGCATTGGAATGCGAAGTGCAGCCGGATAATATTCCTGTAAGAATGCTGTTGCCACATCATCCAACTTTTCATATGGGATAATCGGCACAAGAGAATCGTCCATCGGGTCTTTTACACGGCTTTTGCCGTTATATTTTGATACCCGCAGGATTTCAAAATCATACAGGTTCTTATCCAGATCACCACGGCAATGAGCCATCATCCACACGATATTTTCATCATAATCGTCGTAATGGTAATCTCCCTCATGGGTTTCAAACCAAATGGAAACGGCCACATCAAAATGCACCTCCATACCCGGTTTGTCTTCAACCCACACGTGTTCTACCTTGACATCTGAAATCTCTGTATCTCCGGCACGATGGATTCTTCGTAATTCAATGCCCAAGGAATCAAGGTTTCCCTCCAGGTAGCTTTCGGCAGCCGCCCAGAAATTATTATCAAATTTCTTTTTTACATATTCAGCAAATGAACGATGTGCCGCTGCCATGAGCACCCTCCTTTAATTACGGATTTCTTCTGTTGGCGAGATATTCCAACATTCTTCTTGCAGTATTCAATATTTCATTCGCATTTTCTCCAAATAGTTCATTAGCCCAAATTCTATCCACCTCTCTGATTTCAGGAGTTGCAAGATTTAAGAATTCTATTGAACCATATTCACCTGTTAAAGCTGTTATCGTTTCTTGTGTCACATTATCCAATACAGGAATATAGGTCTTTTCTATATCCGAAACTTCCATTTTTCTCATGCCTTCCTGGTCTTTAGAGGACACTTCGCATATCAATTGATAAAAAATGGTGCTCATCCATGTCGATAACATGATTGCCTTGTTTAAAGAAGGCAATGTGCAAACAACAAAGTTTGTAGATACAAACACTGGATTACGTGACAAGTAAATTCTTCCGGTTGTTCTGATTGCTCTTGGAATCAAAACTGAATTAGCCGAAAACCTGCCTCTGCTTTCCTTGATTAATATCTTTTTCCACTCTTGATTTGTCTTTCGTCTTCGTTGCTGCCTTCCTTCTCTATCAGGAAGTGCATTGTAAGCATCAATAATGGCATCTACGATTTCCTCTGAATTATCTGAAACATCCAAGAAATCACTATCTCCCGTTCCAATATCAAACGTATCCAGCTTAGCATTTCTCATTCCAGCAGAAAGAATAATATCCCGATTCTCGAACTGTCCATATAGATCAGGCCTTGAATCAAAGAACATAATATCACTGCCACCGCTATTTCCTGCTTGACCTCGTTTTGTCGGGTAATCTAATTCAGAGAGTTCCGTAAACTGTGGAGAACTCTGAAAATTTTCTTTGACAAATGTGATTGCATCAACCATTTCGCTATTCAACATTCTCCAACCGTCTTCTGTAGTATCAGATAATTCCTGCGTGGAAATTTTCTTTACTACAACACCCGGCATCATAGGTGCAAAATCCTCTGATGCATCATTTGGTAACGTCTGTGCGAATCTATGGATATCAATGTTAGGTATTTTATCGTAGCTTGATACAACTTTCACAGAATCCGCAGGCATCTTTGCTCTACCAACAAGGATACAAGTATCTTTTGTTACATCATCAAAAATCTCATCGCCGGGATAAGTAAATACCAAATGAAGTCCAAATTGATGTAACAACAAGCGTCTTATTGCTTTTGCCTCAGGTCCTCTTCCCATTAAATGCGTTTTAGGGAATACGCACGATATAGTTGTGCCTGGTTGAACAAGTTCGATGAGCAACTCAAGAAATACTGCTTCCAAGGACATTTGACCGATACTGGTTTTTGCATCACTACCAGTTAACCTTTTAATAGTCCGATACATTGGCTGTTTTCGAGCTACACAATTTATGCCTGCAGAAAACGGCGGATTCATTACCACAACTTTGACATCATTAAAGAAAAGGGGTTCAATATCCGCTATATTTCGATTATAAATAGCAGGTGAGTTTCTCAGACTTATTGTACTTGCATAATTCAAGCCGATTCGTAACGACAATAACTCAAGCAGCTTGCTATTTACATCGTTGACAACAATTTGAGTAGGAAGCAAATTATATGTAGGTATGGCCGCGCTAATAAGGTTGCCACTTCCTGCTGCCGGGTCACACACCAAATCAGTAGGCTCTAAATCACCACTGCTGTATTTTGCTAATTCCGCAACAATTCTTGCCAATTCCAAATCTGTAGGAACTTCTCCATCGTGTTCATGTCCTGCTGACACTATTGAATGTAAAATTCCAGCAACAGAGTTACCATTTATGTTTTGGTTACCAAAATCGTACAAATCAATTAGAGTATCATTTTCTATATCCACTGTGCGTTCAAAAGACTCGTCAGAATAATTAAAGATATCCTTAAAATTTACACGAGCCGCTTCATCGCAAATTCTTTCCACATCATTTCTAAATAATCTGATATCTCTTAATTCATTTCTGTTGATGAAAGTAAATGCGCCTCTAATATATTCATATAAAAGAGCAGCCAAATGCGTCTTCCATCTTTTGGGTTCATCCTTTATATGTTCCATATGAGATGCAAATTCCTCAAGAGTAACCAAATACTCATAGGAATTGTTAGTGTAGTCAGTTAGGCGTTCACTAAAATATCTTGCAAGTTTTTCAACAAAAATTTCTTCATCATCAATGTTAAAGCTTCCTATGTGGGAAAGACCTGGCTTTAACATCTGCTGAAAAACACGTGATCTACCTGCATCATATCTAAAAGAAAATGCATATTCCAGATTTGTGAGAATATAAAACGGTTTTTCAGATTGACCCGCATTCATTTGGACATATGACATTGCCTGGAACTGATATCTCGCACTATGCACATCTGCGGGTGTTCTTTTTACTTCTACAACGCATAGATATTTACCTGTTGCAATATTTTGAACAACATAGTCCATTTCAAGAGCACCCGTATATTGGTGATGCAAAACCCTATACTGGTCATCTTTTCCAATTAACCTCAATGCATAATTTAATGCACGTTCACATATAGGATGGAATCGATTCACTTCCGAATCCGAATAAGAAATCCACATGGATTAGTCCTCCTTAATAAATTTTTTCAACTCACGAGCGATTACGCCCGCAAGCATTGGGGGCACTGCGTTGCCGACAATAAGGTTTCGCCCCTGCTTACTGCTTGAAACAATCTTATAATCATCAGGGAAAGATTGCAATCTCAGTGCCTCTCGCACAGTTATTAACCTGTTTTCCTTATAATGAATATTGCATCCAACATTCGGACGATTAAAATAAGTATTTATTGTATATGATGGCTTGTCAGGTGCAAGTCTACCATAACAAGTTGTGTGTCCACCATCTCGCTGGAGTCTTCTTATTCTGCTTGAATTAACATCAGCAGGTATATCCATATAGTTCCCGCCAGGTTTTACGTGGCGCACTATATATTCATCCAGTTCACTCATCTGTGGTATAAAATGTTCTGTAATAGCCACATTTCTTCTTACGAATTTCTGAAATTCGCTTTGTGCAGGCATACTGTAATTTACAACACCATTTTCATCTGCTATAGCTTCTGGCAAATCGCCAAGAGCTTCTTCCACACTCACATAACGTTTCAAGTCAATTCCATCCTCGCTGTGCGTAGGTTTAGGAAATACGAATTTTGCATCCTTCAAGCCTACAATGATTACTCTTTTTCTTCGTTGAGGAATTCCATAGTCGGCTGCATTCATAACTTGCTGTTCAATCGTATAGCCAATCTTCTTAAAAGCAATTTTAAGAAGTTCTATTATTTTTTCACCTTGCGAATTTTTGGCAGATAACAGTCCCGTTACATTTTCAAACACAAAAGCCTTGGGCTGCACCTGCTCTATAATATGAATGTATTTCCAGACAAGTTGTCCTCGCTCATCTTCTACATTTCTATTTCCCGCCAAAGAAAATGACTGACAAGGTGGGCCTCCGATGACCACATCTGCGTGTGGAATCTTGCTGATATCAATTTGGTTAATATCTGCACACATAATGTGGTCACCGATATTAGCCTTATAAGTTTCAGTAGCGTTTTTGTTGTTATCAATCGCCCAGATAATATTATAGCCCTCGGCAATAAATCCCAAATCCAATCCACCGCCACCTGAGAATAAACTAACCACATTTATGCTCACTTCATTTAACCTCCAATCGGTTCGATTTTATTTCAACATATCTATCCGTTATTTCTTTGTAACTGATTCTACTATATTTAGAAATCAGTTTTGTGATTTCTCCTATGACGGCAGAATCTGCACTTTCAAGTAATTTGTGACTCAAAACCATCAGTTCATTTTTGTCAGAATCAGAAATCATTTCATAGTTTGGAAAGAACAATCCCTCAATATCATACCTCTGCAATTTAAGCAATCCTGCTCCGTATTTTTTTCCGCTCAGTTCCAACTGATAATATGTGTAATAATTATTCAGTAAGGCGAACAGAACCCACTTATCAACTTTAGGTTTAATAACGTAAAAATTGTCTCTCGCAAGCACACCTGTTTCGTTCATAACAAACTTCATGTCGTTACGAACAAAATAGCTAAACAAAATACCCTCCCCACAGATTTCTCGTATTTCATACCACTTGTCACTGCTGTTAACTTTCATATACAGTGTCTTGGGTTTCTGCTCCTGAATTATTTTATTTTTCCAAAAATCCAGATAACTTGATATTTCATCAGAAACAGCATCCTCCACCGGACAGAACAAGCGGTCTAAACGAGCGTTAAGTGTAGTATATCCATCAATGCTTTTTGGCGAAGATATAATCGGCTTAAAACATCCACCATCTTCACAAAGAAGGTCTGGATTTATATACATTTCATTGCAGCCTGTTGTTAACCCTCTTTTAATTGTAGCCAGTTTAGAAAATGGATAAGCAAATTCCTCGAATGCCTTATCATCTCTTATAGAAACACTTTGTAACTCTCCATCCTTTGATTCCAAATATTCCTCGACGGTGTCAATATCCATTTTCCCTTTAACTAACTTTAGAATAACTACATCAACCAATGCTTCTCTTTCAAATACATCTCCGTGAATATGTATCTGATTTTCTATGCCACATTTGGATAGCATAGTTTTTTGAAACTCAATTCCACTTTTTGCTTTCATCCAACTACTCGGGAAAATAACAATCAGCTGTCCACCGTTCTTCAATAAATCGATGGCTTTCATAATAAAATACATATACATATTTGCCGTACTTGGCAAGCCGGAAAATATGGAGTTAGAACGCAATCTCTCCTTTGTTATTCCGTATGCTTCTAATTCATCGATTTTCTCCTGTCGTATATAAGGAGGATTCATGACAATACCATCATACGCATTGGAAGCGTTATAAATAAGAAAATCGCCATTAATAAGTTTATACTGCTGGTATTTCTCTTTTGTGTTTTCAAATAAAATAGTATCCATTTCACAAGCAGTAACGTTTTCGTACTCATATTCTATAAGTGCATCCAAAAAAGAACCTGCACCAAAGCACGGATCCATAATGGCAGCTTTCTTAGGCAAATCGAATAACGAAACCATATAACGGGCAACATTACCCTTTGTAAATACTTGACCTAAATCAGCCATTTCATTGTTCCTCCTGTTAGATAGCACTTTTTCCACTTTTAACCCAAGCGTCTAATTCAGAAGATTTAAACTTCCACTGCTTTCCGATTTTATGGGCGGGAATTCCGGTGTTCTTTTTAATCCAGTCTCTAACTGTAATAGGCTTAACGCCTAAATATTCTGCGGCCTCTTCAATACCTATCCATTTATCGTTCATCATTTCATTCACTATTTTCACCTCGTCAAATGTTGATGGATACATAATACCATTCTTATTATATCACGAAGGCACTCTGTTTTCAATGGTTTATATTATGTTTCTTGATGTTTGATGATATTTCTTGCAAACAAACCATAAAGAAAACCCGAGAGCCAGAAGAATACCTCCAACCCTCGGGACGTTTTGCTTTCAAGCCACCTCAGTATTCAATTGCTTATAAATACTTTTTGAACGCCTTTTTCATTTTGATTGCCATATCCATCATCCAATCAAACTGTTCTGACCAAGTATCCTTGTTATCGAAATTGACCGTCTTATACACCAGGATACGGCTTGCTTTTTTCTCCGGAAGTTCATTCCACTCAAGCTGCACACCCATTTCCTGTTCAATGGCAGCCTTGTTGGAATAGAATTTATGATACAGTTCCTTGTCATCAGAAATATACCATTCCACAAGAGCGTGGTTGTATTTTCTTATCTGCGACATACTAATGTGGCAAGCAGATGAGCCGACACTGAATGTCATCCAATGGTCGGTACTTGCTTTCCTTTTATTGAACTGCTTTGCAAATGCGTTGTTTTGGAATGCATAGTCATTAAAAGCAACCCAATAATCGTATCTTGCCTGCAGTGTAGGGAAGTTGCTCGTGTTACGTTTGATTTCCTTTGTCCAGTCATTCGGCTTTTCTACAACCTCGAACTTAACGGCAATATCAGAACTGCCGATTTGGTACAGCTTAATTTCAACAAGGAAGAACGCAATATTCTCATCGGTGTGATTATTCAACCATTCGATAGCCGAGCGATGTTCTTCTCTTGCTCTCTTTACAACCCAAATTACGATGTCAGCAGATTTCCCGGACGCATATGTAATCAACTTGCCCAGGTGGTCATGGTTCGTATCCTCAAGCTGATTCTCGATGATAATTTTTCTGTCCGTTCCGGTTTCTGTTGCGTAGATATCTACATTGAAGTCACCAACACTGGACTCCGTCTCATCAACGGTAATCTCCAATCCAACAGCATCTGCCAACAGAGTAAGATTATCCTCTTCCGCAAGCCAAGGAGTAAAGTCCAATGCTTCATGCGGCCAGACCTTTCGTAAGTCTTTTATTCTTTTAATTTCCCTAAGTTTATCATGGTACTATTCCTCCTTGTCGCAAGATAATCGTCTTATCCACTCGACCTATTACAAAATCATCTTATCAACTCAACCTTGTCCATTTTCAACCTGTCAACTCAACCATCGTTTTAATTACACAGCAAGGGTCATTTGTTACCCTAAAGAGCAGATGAGAAACGCACCCCCAACTCTCAGAAATGCCTTGTTTTCAAGCCTTTTTCGGTATTTACTTCTGTACTTTTGACAGCAACACGACGCTCTCCACATGGCTGGTCATCGGGAACATATCCACCGGCTGTGCTTTTACTGCTTTATAGCCGGTTTCCGTTAAAAACGCCATATCGCGTGCCAAAGAAGCCGGATTGCATGATACATAAACAATTTTTTCAGGTTTTACTCCGGCAATGGCTGCCAAAACCTTTTTATCACACCCTGCGCGCGGAGGGTCAAGCAGCACTGTATCCGGCTTTACGCCGCTTTTTAACAGCGCCGGCATTTCCACGGCAGCATCGCCGCAAATAAACTCTGCATTTGCAATATTATTAGCTTTGGCGTTTTCGTTGGCGTCTTTAATGGCAGGCTCAACAATTTCTATGCCGTACACCTTACGTGCCTTTTGCGCCAGATACAGCGAAATAGTGCCTGTGCCGCAGTAACAGTCAATAACCGTTTCTTTACCGCTCAGCGCAGCAAAATCCAGCGCCGTAGCGTAAAGCTTTTCGGTCTGCGCGCTGTTTACCTGAAAGAAAGATAACGGCGAAATATTAAATTTTAAATTGCCAAGCCTGTCTTTAATTGTGCTTTTGCCATACAGAACACGGTTTTTTGCACCCATAATGATGTTGGTACGCTTTTTGTTAATGTTCTGCACAATGCTTTTTAAACCATCCACTTCAGTTTTAAGCATTGTTACAAGCTCGCCTGCATGCGGAATATCATAGCAGGCTGTAACAATTACAGCCATAACTTCGCCGGTTTTAGCCCCTGCACGCCCCATAACATGGCGCACAACGCCTTTGCCGGTAGTTTCGTCATAAGCAGAAATATCAAACTGCTGCATCCATTGGCGCACAACCTGCATAATTTTGTTGTTAGCCTGCTTTTGGATAAGGCAGTCATCAATATTTATAACGTTATGGGTTAAAGCAGCATAGCAGCCAATTTGAATTTTTCCTTCTGTTTTAGCGGCCGGAAACTGCATTTTATTGCGGTAATGCCACGGATTTTCCATGCCCAGCACCGGCAGTACTTCGCAGCCGGTAATATGCCCAATACGCTCAATGGCATCTTTAACCTGCTGCCTTTTAACATTTAACTGCCCTTCGTAGTTTAAATGCTGCAATTGGCAGCCTCCGCATTTTTCATAAAAAGCACATTGCGGTTTAACACGCTGCGGAGATTCTTCCAAAATGTTTAAAATTCTGCCGGAAGCATAGTATTTTTTTACCTGAAATAATTTTACGGATACTTTTTCTCCCGGCAGGGCGCCGTGAACAAAAACCGTAAATCCATCAGCCTTGCCCACACCTTCGCCGCTGCTGCCAAGCCCTGTTATATTTACTTCAATAATGTCGTTTAATTTAAATGGTGGTTGTTGTTTAGTCATTTCTGCCCCTGATTTTTATTATAAACTGCCGTCCTGCATCCAATACAGCCTTACAGGCAGATTGGATGCACCCGGCGGTGACCAGATAAAGCTGTATGTTCCCGGTTTCAAAACTCCAAGCTTAAGCAAATCGTCATAACTGTCGCCTATTGCCACTTTATCCTGCGGCAAAGGCAGAATTTTTTCTTCACCGGCTTTTTTCAGCACTCCGTAACCGGCAAACAAACCGCCCAGCGGATTTAAATACATTGCCGCCGGTTTATTGCCGCTGATTGTAAAATTAACAGAATATACAATGCCGTAATTGCCGTAGTTCACTGCATCTTTCCCTGTCGTGCTGTCCTTGCCGCGCGCAAACCCCTGTTCTTCAGATGCCAGTTCAAGCATATACACCTTGTTGTTATCGGTATTCAGCGGTGCAGATACAGTGTAATTCCAGTCTGCATCGTCAAAAGTGCCCCTTAACGGATGCTCGTCCATAGGCTGAACAGGTGCGTATTCATTGTATAAATCCAAATCTGTTTTTTCGTCGCACATAATAACGCTTACCTGCACCGGTCTGTCGGTGTGCAAATCAATAATGCCCACCAAAAGCTGCGCCGGTTCAAGCACATAGCCGCGGCCGGTTAAAAGCTCTGTATTATTGCCAAAGCCAAGGTTTCCTTCCGTTTTATTATGAACGCCGGAAAAATATTTTTGCTGGGTTTCCTTACCAACCTTTAAATAATGCCAGCCCGCATTGCCGATGCTATTGTTGGCAACGCTGTATTTAACCGGACGCATTTGTTCGTTACTGAGTATAACGGCGAGCTTTTTATTGGTTTCCATTGCATTTACATGATGAAAGAAAATCCTTACATCACCGCTTACGGTATCACGGTATAAAACGCCGTTTCTGTAAACCATTTCCGGGCTGTCAGAAAAAATCAGCGTTGAACCGGAAGTGGTTTTCTGCGCAGTTACTTCTGTATAAGTTTCAGGCAAACCGCGCCCTGTAATAAGTTCATCAGAAGCAAAAGCGTTTAAAGGCAAAAATGCCATACAACTAATTGCCAGAGTTTGAAAACATTTTTTAAGCCTCACGATTAACCTCCAATAGATGTTTACTGTTTATTATAACACAAATACTGCAATTATATTTTATTTTTACAGCGCAGAATTTAAAATAAATTGTTGCTGGCAAAACCGTTTCTATATTAATGAAATAAGGTATCAGTAAGGTGTAAAAAACACACTCAGTTCCACTCGTATATGACTGCACCCCAAAAGCTTAACTTTTGGGGTGCAGTTCATTCAACCGGCGGTTTTGATTTATATTCTGTTTTTATACATTTTTTCGTAATATTTCTGGTATTCTCCGCTGATGATTTCCTGCCACCAGTCTTTATTAGCTAAATACCACTCAATAGTTTTTGCTATGCCGTCTTCAAACTTCGTCTGCGGCAGCCAGCCAAGTTCATTGTGTATCTTCGTTGGGTCAATTGCATAACGCCTGTCGTGACCTGGGCGGTCTTTAACAAAAGTTATCAAATCTTCACTTTTGCCCAGTGCCTTTAGAATAATCTTTACTACATCTAAATTACTCTTTTCATTATGCCCGCCAACGTTATAAACTTCTCCCTCACGTCCATTGCGGATAATTAAGTCAATTGCACTGCAATGGTCTTCAACATACAGCCAGTCGCGCACGTTAGCACCATCGCCATAAACAGGCAATGCTTTATCGTGCAGGGCATTAATGATTATTAAAGGAATTAACTTTTCTGGGAAGTGATACGGCCCATAATTGTTGGAGCAGCGCGAAATCGTCACCGGCAAACCATAAGTACGGTGGTATGCCAAAACCAATAAATCCGCACTGGATTTAGATGCAGAATACGGGCTTGACGTATGCAGCGGCGTTGTTTCAGTAAAGAACAAATCCGGTCTGTCCAGCGGCAAATCGCCATACACTTCATCCGTACTTACCTGATGATAACGCTTAATACCATACTTTCGGCAGGCATCCATCAACACGCCTGTACCAATAACATTAGTTTTTAAAAACAGCTCCGGCTCTAAGATGCTGCGGTCAACATGGCTTTCTGCCGCAAAGTTTACCACAATATCCGGCTTTTCTGCTTCAAACAAGCTGTAAACAAAATCACGGTCGGCAATATCTCCACGCACAAACTTAAAGTTTGGCTGCTCCATAGCACCCTTTAAGCTGCTTAAATTGCCCGCATACGTCAACTTATCCAAACAAATAAATTCATCTTCAGGATGATGTTTAATCTGATAATATATATAATTGCTTCCTATAAACCCGGCCCCGCCGGTAATAATGAGTTTCATTTTAATGCCTCCAAATTTCTATTATTCCATAAATCTCTAATTCTAAAATTTTTTACAAAAATAGCTGTTAAAATTATTAAAAACATAAATTGTTTAATAGTTGTAAATGTGCAAATACTTGTATAAAAAATACATCTTGCAAAATCAAAAAATATGGCTGGAAATACTAAAGAATAAAATAATAATTTGAAATCCACATTATAATTAGTATACTTATAAATTATATTGTAATATAAAAAATTGACTATAATAGAAAATATTACTGGCAAAACTGTCAATCCAATAAATCCAAAATCATAAATATAAGATCTATATGCAGTATATACATTACCTAAAAATGCACCGGTTGTTGCTACTCTAAATTCTAAATGTGTTATATACGGTTCTATATCTAAAATTCCAATTCGTATTAATTGAAAATTCAATCCATAAAAAACTTCTTTTCCAAAAATATTTGATGCGTCAATCGGATCTTGTAAAAACATGTCTAATAATTGTATTGAGCCACCAGCATACATTGTAATATAAGGAATTAAATTTTTTAAATCAATATCTTCTGTACCTCGTCCAACTGCACCTTTAATATAATAAAATAATAACGCACCTATTATTCCAACCAAAACAAATTCTATAATAATTTTCTTGTCTATTATTACATGACTTTTATTAAAAAAAAAATAAAAAATAGCATAATACAGTCCTAAAACAAGAACTAAATTAACAACGTTAGCCCTTCCGCCTGTTAAAAGCATTTGTATTATAGATATTATTATAGAAACCCATAAAATACTATACTTTTTCTTATTTATAAAATAATTATACACAATAATATACAAAAATAAATAAGATGAAATAGTTGAAATTTGATTGAACTGATTAAGAAACACATAAAAGTAATTACTAATCCAGTCTGTACCGTAAGAATTCCATTCTCTAAATGCAACCATTCTTTCAGAAAAGCTGTTATAATTACCCAAACTATTAGTCACATTATAAATATTCCACGCCCATACTAACATTACCAAAATCTGAAAGCCAATATATACACATAAATATTTTCTATTAATATTTATAGTATTAAATTGATGCTGTATTGCTGATTGGTAACTTGCCCTTTTTTCCATCCATTTTTTCACAATATAACCAGTAATAACAAATAAAAGCGTACCATACACCAATACAAAAAATGTATTTAAATGTAAATCGATACTCCAATTTTTTACATTTACAGTTGCACAAGCTATGCTTAAAGTGTAACCTGCGACTAAAACAACAGGCGGCGCTATTATGTCTTTATCAAATTTTTTAAAGGTTAAATAGAGCATAATAAAAAAAACTATCAACAATAAATAAATCACGCAAACTCCTCCCTAAAAACATGTAAGCAAATTCTTTATTTTAGCTTTTTTAAACATCAAATAAATAGCAAATAAAAATAAGTAAATACCAAAACTATACAATAAGTTACATTGCAATAAATTTATGGCTACAAAAGCAAAAATTAATATTAATTCATTAAAACCGTCTGATATTTGCAGTTTCTTCATTAAAAAATATTTAGAAATGCTGTATTTAAACAAAAATAGGACTAGAATTGAAAATACCGTAAATTGTAAATTATGTAAATATACTACGCAAAAGTATGTTAATAGCGCACTTAACGCAACAGTAACAAAATTTACTTTTAATAACAAAGCTTCCTGCCTTAATGCTTTAAGATAAGTATTTATTAATAAAACTACTTTACTCTCAAAAAAGCATATTGGAAATAAGATAGATACATACATCAGCGAATCAGCATACTGCGGAAGCCACCAATTTAAAATATATTTTAAAGGATAATATAATGCCAACGCACCCAATAATATTACTGTTAAAACTATATCTATTTTTTGATAAACCATTTTTAATTCGTTATCAGCAACTCTCTTTAAAGCCGGAAATAATACAACACTTACAGCGTTAATAAACACCATCAAAAAATTAGCAATACTTAATGCCAAAGAAATTTTACCAAAAGTAACTACATTCCAATACTGCGATATGCCGAAGCGTATAATTCCTAAAATAAGCATACTGGCAATATTGGCAAATAATAATTTTGAACCAACGTTTATATTCTCACATATTTCTGCAATTATATCAGTAAACTTAGTAAAATTAAAAACTAAAATGCCTTTTATTAGGTTTATTCCAAAAAGCATTGCCAAAATTTTGCCAAATAAATCAATGTAAAATAATCCTATATAACTTCTGAAGCCACAAACTAAATATAAAACAACAACAAAAACAAAAGTAAGTCTTTCAAATAAAATTAGTTTTGCATATTCTTTTATTCTGTTTGTTATTTGCAAAATAAAGCTGCTGAATGTGTAAAGTATTACCGGAAGTAAAAGCAAAGAAACAAAAATAAGTATTTCTTTTTGCAACAAATCAGCTAATTCAAAGTAAATATAGCTTAATAAAATAACCGTAATAATTACTTCAAATAAAAATAGCGAATATAGCTGATTACTAAACTTTAATTTATCAAGTTGTTCAAACTCATAACCGCCATACCGCAAATAAATTCCATCAAGCCAGCCAAAATGAAAAAATCCTAAATATGAACTATAAAAAACGTATAACTGCCAAATACTATAATCTTGTACTTCTAAAAATTTAGGCATAAAAATTATCATCAATACTGATATCAGCATTGATGTAATATTAGCAGTAAACGAATATGATATGTTTTTAAATAAATTACTGTTGATTCGCATATTATTTTTGCAAATAATTTTTCAAAGCATTTTGCCAATTTTTTAAAACATAAAAACCGTTAATAACCAAACTATTTTTATTCAACCTGCTATTCATAGGCCTTTTAGCTCTTGTTGGATACTCAGCCGTTGTTATATGATTTACTTTAATATCTATATCAGCAATTTTAAAAATTTCTTCTGCAAATTCTGCCCAGGTGCATACACCTCCATTGGTTGCGTGGTAAATGCCGTATTTTTCTGTTTGTATCATCTTTACCAACAACGGTGCTAAATCTGCCGTATATGTCGGGCTACCGTACTGGTCAGCCACTACGTTTATTTCCTTACGTTCTTTACCTAAACGCAGCATTGTTTTTACAAAGTTATTGCCGTGCTCGCCAAATACCCAGGATATACGTACAACAAAATATTTATCTAAAATTTTTTGTACTGCTTCTTCTCCTAACAGCTTAGTTTTACCGTAAACATTTATTGGGTTCGGTTTATCGTCAACTTCATAAAAGCCGTCTTTTGTACCGTCAAAAACATAGTCCGTACTGATGTAAAGCATTTTAGCATTTATTTTTTTGCAAATTTCGGCAATGTTTTCTGTTGCTGAAGCATTAACTAAATAACACAATCCCTGTTCATCTTCTGCTTTATCAACAGCTGTATAAGCCGCACAATGTATTACTGCATCCGGCATATAATTTTTAATAAAATTTTCCGTAGCTTCAAAATCAACAATGTCAAAATCTTGGCGCGATGCACCGTAACATTCTATATTTTGTTTTTGCAGTTCTTTTACAACATAGTAGCCAAGCTGACCATTAGCACCAGTTACTAAAACTTTCACTATCAAATCACCTATAAAATAAACTTTTACTAGAGCAACGGCCTTCTAAGACGTTGCTCTACTTTGTCACTAAAACAACTCTTTACAATCCTTCAAAAACGGATTCTTTTTATCTTTTTCAGATAAAATTGGATTTTCTACGCCCCACTCGACACCAATGTCCGGGTCGTTCCAGCGTATTCCGGCATCCGCTTCCGGTGCGTAGTAGTTATCTGCTTTGTACAAAAATTCTACATCATCGGTTAAAGTTATAAAGCCATGACCAAAACCACGCGTAATTAAAAGCTGCTTTTTATTTTCTTCGCTAAGTTCCACGCCTATCCATTGTTTAAATGTTGGGCTGTTTTGGCGCAAATCAACAGCCACATCAAGCACTGCACCTTTAACGCAGCGCACAAGTTTTGCCTGCGCTTTATCACCTTTTTGAAAATGAATACCGCGTAACGTACCTTTAACCGTACTTTTAGAATGGTTATCCTGCACAAAATCATAATAAAACCCAGCTTCTTCCATTTTCTTTTTGCTCCAGCTTTCCATAAAAAAGCCGCGGTTATCACCAAATACATCAGGCTCTATTATTATTACGCCGTCAAGTTTTGTTTTAGTTATTTTCATAATGATATGCCTCTAAACTTTAGTATTTTATCTTGCCGTCAGCGACTTTTTTTAGGTACTGCCCATAAGGCGCTTTACCATATTTTTCTGCGCTTTCTAAAAGCTGCTCTTTGCTTATCCAGCCATTGTTATAGGCAATTTCTTCCAGCACGGCAATAGGTATGCCGGTTCTTGTTTCTACTGCTTTTACAAATTCCGCAGCTTCGTTTAAGCTATCAACTGTGCCGGTATCAAGCCAGGCATAACCGCGCCCTAAGG
>OHNN01000757.1_pt1 | contig 19433 bp, 16 predicted proteins | sample 1569541 | NCBI WGS metagenome assembly OHNN01 (sample SAMEA3879563, study PRJEB24766) | human gut metagenome | biome: human-associated habitat; feature: feces | place: USA | collected 1985/1987 | reverse complement strand
TAGCGGGTCATTTCGGTATCCATGCTGCACCTCTCAGTCAATGCAGATGCAGACCATCTTCTCGCGGCCAGCCATAAGAGGGACGCTGTTCTCGGCCAGATAACACTGAATCAGGTACAGATCACTGGTGGTAAGGGCAACAAAGCTGCCATTGGTATCGTAGCGAACAAAGACAACGGCACCGGACAGATACCGCTTGCCAGCCAGTGTGATGACCTGACGAGGGTCGTAACAGAGAGCCATCGGCACATCGTCGCTGATGCTGTAGCAGGAATCTGCTTCATCGAAGCAAGGCAGGTAACTGCGAACGTTCGCCAGCGGAGTGATGGTCAGTTCGATCTCCGGGGCAATCACGGCGGCGTAAACTTCATCATCGCCGAGCTGCCGCTCCAGCACATCGCTCATCTTGTTGAAGAAGTCGGTTACAGCATTGTCCATGTGGTTGATCTTCTGGTTCATGGCTTCGATGGTCTTTGCGGTCTTGAGATCAATGGTAGTATTCATAGTGGGTTTCCTCCAAATTTTTGCAAAAAAGAAAGACCCGGTCGGGTCTTACGTTCAAAAGGTGTATCAGCGTTCATTCTGCCGCTGCTGTTTACGCTGCCACTGATCCAGCAGCTTGATGATGGTGTCCTCCATCTGTTTCGGGGTGTAGCTGCGCGGGAAATATTTCCGCAGGGTGTCGTTTTTGATGACCACCTTGTCCAGCTCGTCCTTTTTCTCTTCTCCCATGACCGCAAAGGCAACATCATACGAGAAGTGCCCTTCCTGCGCCAGCCTTTTGAGCCGCTGCGCTTGGGATAGGGACGGCGCATTCTGGGTGTCGTTCATCGCTTCTAAAAAATCCCGCTGTTGGCTTTCGTCCAGATAGGACAATTCCACAGCGGGATTGAAGGCAATTTTCTTTTCGTCTACCATGTCCAGCAGTTCAGGGATGAGGCTGGTCAGACGGATAAACCTTTGGACATTTCGAGCGTTGTCACCTGATTCATCAGCGACAATATCTCGCGCTTTTGCACCAATTAACTTGTGGCCAAATTGGCCACAAGTTAAATCTGACCTAGCACCTTGATTTTTTAGAGCCTCCAGCTTCATTTTGTAGGCAAATGCCCTCTCGCTGGGCAAGATGTTCTCACGTTGGAGATTGCTGTCCACCATAAGCAAAACTGCGGCATCATCATCCATGTTGCGGACAATGACCGGCAGGGTGTCCAGTCCAGCAAGCTGTGCAGCATGCTGACGGCGGTGCCCGGAGATGATTTCATAGCCACCCTCCGGGCGTGGACGGGCAATCAGTGGGGACAGTACGCCGTACTGTTCCACGCTTTCCACCGTGCGCTGCATGGACTCATCATCCAAAACCTTAAAGGGATGATTCTTGAAAGGAAACAGCTCTCCGATGGGAATCTGCTGAACCTGTTCCCGTTGTTGTTCCTGTCGGGATTCTTCCGTGGAGAAAATGTCATCTGCCCCTTTCAGCGACACGTTTAAGCTGTTTTTCGGCATTCGCCATCACCTCCTCGTATTATAAAAGAGTAGTATTTATAGACCGCTCTCCAGCGGTATGCTACACTGTATGGGATGCTGTGGATTGGTGAACACCTCCTACCGCAAAGACGGTTTGACGAAGGCTCCAACCACAGCTTCTTTGTTGAAATGTTAATCAGTTAGATACCGCCAGACGGTTTATTTAGAACGAGGTTACAAGAGCAAAGAAGTCTGTGGTCCTAAGCAGCATTGAATAATATAACGGAGGTATAAAATGGTCTGTGTCGGAATTGATGTTGCCAAAGATAAGCATGACTGTTGCATTCTCGATTCGGAAGGAACGACCCTTGTCGATTGCTTTACCATTCCCAACAACATGGATGGTTTCAAAAGTCTGCTACAAACAATCCAAGACTGTTCTCAAAAATCAGACAAAATAAAAGTAGGGCTTGAGGCTACCGGACATTATAGCTACAACATCCTTGGGTTTCTTCTTGACAATGATCTGCCCGTCTATGTCATGAATCCCTTGCATACCAACCTGTATCGAAAGAGCCTCAGTCTTCGCAAAACTAAAACCGATCGTGTGGATGCAAAAACGATTGCAACTATGCTGTTGTCCGATGTAGACCTCAAGTCCTACACAGATACAGCATATCACAACGAAGAACTAAAGTCACTCACGAGATACCGATTTGATAAAGTTCAGGAACGCGCTAAACTAAAGCAGTCGGTGTCCAGATTGGTTACAATCCTGTTTCCGGAATTGGAACAGCTTGTTTCGTCTATCCACGGCACTTCAATCTACGCACTTCTCAGTGAGTATCCCGGTGCAAAGCAGATTTCAGAAGCTCATCTGACCAGATTAGCTAATATTCTCGTGAAAACATCCAGAGGCCATTACCGAAAAGATAAAGCTACTCATATCCGAGATGCAGCCAGAACATCCATTGGTTCTGTTATGCCTGCTAAGTCTTTGGAATTAAAGCACACCATTAAGCTCATTCAAGAACTTACCTCCGAAATCAATGAAATTGAAGATGCCATTCGGAAAATCATGGATGAATTGAAACCGCCGATCCTTTCGATTCCCGGAATGGGATTTCATTCTGCTGCGATGATTCTTGCAGAGGTAGGGGATTTTTCGAATTTTAACTCTCCTGACAAAGTTTTGGCTTATGCTGGATGTTCTCCCTCCACATACCAGTCAGGAAAACTCACAAACTGCTATGCACACATGGAAAAGCGTGGCTCTCGTTATCTTCGATACGCTCTTTACACTGCAACCAAATACGTCTGTTACTGGAATCCCGTTTTTACTGAATACCTTACCAAAAAGCAAGCTGAAGGCAAGCACTACAATGTTGCCCTATCTCATGCCACAAAGAAACTCGTACGACTGATTTACGCTTTGCAGAAGTCCGGTAAAGCATATCTTGCCGTCACTTGATTTTCTCCAGAGCCTGAGTTAAACCTAAGAACAACTTAGCTGGCGCAGCGAACCCTTGACAAACCGAAGCATTCAAATGCTATTCTGTTTTTGCGATGGTTGGCTGGGCTTGCTTTGCTGTTCTCTCCGTCACCCTCGCTACTCCAAGGCTAGCATTTGAATGATGTTTGTCATGGGCAGCGGATGGTTGGCGGATTTTTTCATTTTAGGGCTTGACTTTTAATAGTTAGTCTTCGTCAGAGAGCGGTAGGCTTCTGCCACCTTACCTTTGGGGTCGTGCTGGAAAATGCTTTTGCCCACTGCACTGATCTCCGCAGCACGGACAGACCGGGGAATGGTCTGGTCAAACACCTTGATCTTGCTGCCGTAAGCACCCCGAATCAGGTTGTCGATTTGCTGTCCGTAGTTGGTGCGGCTGTCGGTCATGGTGAGCAGGATGCCCTCGATTTTCAGCTTCGGGTTGATCTGCCGCCGGACTTTCTGCACCGTCTGCAAAAGCTGCTCCAAGCCTTTCGCAGACAGGTACTGCGCCTGCACCGGAATCAGGGTGGTGTCCGCCGCTGCCAGTGCATTCACGGTCAGCATCCCAAGGGAAGGGGTGCAATCCAGCAGAATGAAATCGTAGTCGTGCTTTGCGCCTTCCAGCACCTGTTTTAGCATCTTTTCCCGGTTCATGCAGTTGACAAGGGAAACTTCCAGCCCTGCCAGTTCAATGTTTGCCGGAATCAGGTCAACGCCCTCTGCATGGTGCAGAACGCCCTCGCCGGGTTGGATGGGCTGGTCATTCATGGCTTTTGCCATCAGGGTGGACAGGGTCGTGGGCAGTTCATCGGGCTGCTGCCAGCCCATGCTAATGGTCAGCGACCCCTGCGGGTCAGCGTCCACCAACAGGACTTTTTTGCCCTCCATCGCCAGCCCGATGCCTAGATTTTCACAGGTGGTGGTCTTGCCGGTTCCGCCCTTCTGGTTGACGATGGCAATTGTAGTTGCTTTCTTTGAAATTTTTATCACCCCCGTATCGCTAAGTCGTGATTAGTTTGGTTTTGATAGGAAAGCTGCATGGTGGTGGGTGCGTTGTACAGAGAAGCGAGCAGATATTGTTTCATGTTCCTGATGGGGCTGCTGTTCTCTGCAAGGCACTTGAGCACAAAACGGATATGGTCGGCGTTCAGCTTCATAAACCGGCTGCGTACCACCTCGGCGGGCTTATCGTCCCCGGCGACGTGCAACATCTTGCGTTTGGTGGCACAGGTGTCTACCAGTAAATCCACGATCTGATAGATGGTGTCCTCATCGTCCGGGCAGAGCCGGAGCAGAAGTTCCACCTCTAAAGACTGAGAAAAAAATTCTTCCAGTTGGGTGCGTTTGCTCATCTCATCCGATTCTTCAGAATAGAAGGGATCAGTCTCACTCATTTCAGTATCATTCTCTTTAGTCTTATTACATCGTGATTTTGAAGGGTCTTGACTTGCGTTTTTGAAGCCTCCAGAATCGTGAAAATCACGATTCTGGAATATTGATTTTGACGATTCTGCTGAAAAGTTCTTCACATACACCAAACTTGGCTTTCCCAGACCTCTGCGTTTTCGTTCAATCAGACCAAACTTTTCGAGTTCCCGGAGCAGCTTGGTCGCTTTGTTGTCTGCGCAACACAACGCCCTCTTGACATCCTCTATCGTGAAGATAATGAACACCCGGTTCTGCTCGTCCAGCCAGCCGTTTTTCACAGACAGGCTCATGCGGTCAAGCAGGATGCCGTACAGGATTTTTGCATCGGTGGACAGACTCTGGAATCGTGGCTCCTGAAAAAGAGCCTTGGGAATGCGGTAGAACGAAAACAGTTCTCCGGTTTTCCCGTAGAAATAATCAAGGATCATGCTGTTTTTCAACCGTCTGTCCTAAAACGAACGTGATTCTTCGTGCGTAGGAAGATGTTTTTGCAACATAAATAACAGGCATTTTGAAAACTCACCTCCAGTCATTCAGTTGAGATATGTACAAAAAATTGACGTTATACCGTATATGCTTTATGGTGCGTATACCGCTTGCTATATTTTGTATAAAGTAAGGCAATATTTGATGGCTTTTTTGGGCATTTGCATCTTCGTTGGGTGCGTATCCATCGGCACTGTTTTCGCCGGATTTGTGCAATAAAAAAGAAACAGCCAGAAAAAATCTAACTGTTTCTCATCAATTTCATCGCACAGGGGATATAATCCGAATCATCCCCATACGGTGCATGATCCGCAAGAAGTATTCAGATGGTCGCCCGTTCAAATCGCATCTGAAGCGCATTTCTCCTGATGTGTAACTTTTTTACATTGAAGCAAGAATGGCAATTTTTTCTCGAAAGCAATGCTCGTCCGAAAACCCGCATTACGCCTATGTTTTTTGCCATTTTTCAAAAGAAATGTTTTGTCCTTTGGGGGCTTCTTTAAGGTCCGCATGGGAGAGCGTTCGGTTCGCATCCGAGAGGTCAAGGGTTCGAATCCCTCTAGGTCCATAAAACGCCGTATCGTTTAACACGATACGGCGTTTCTTTTTGTCTTGGGTAGCTGTTTTTTCAATACAGCTGCCCATCGGGATGTGATACAAGCAAGTTGCTACCCGATAACCTCAAAAACAAATTATACTACGATTGTTTTTAAAAAGTTCTGCATCACTACTCGCACCAGACAAGGAAGACCCAAACCTTTTCTCGAAAGAGAAGGGTTCGGATTTTTTGTTTTTGGCGGCGTGCCCCGCCGCACAACAAAAGCATCCGCAGCGCATGGCCGGGCTGCTTCAGCTCAGGCGCAGTGCGCTGCGGATGCTTATTTTTTATGCCGCGCCCCCTCTCCTGATGGGAAAGTCAGGGCATCGGCTGCGTTTTGATGTCATTTGCCGGAACACGCCCGCGTTCTTGGCTCCCCGGTCAGGGGAGCTGTCGGGCGAAGCGAGACTGAGAGGTTTTATCCTGCCAGCTTGCGGTAGGCGTTCAGCACCTGATAGGCCGGGATGCTGCTGCCCGGGGCAAATTTACCGTTCAGGCGGCGCTTCATCAGCCCCTGCTCCACGCACCACTGGGCTGCCTTGGCGGTATCCGGGTCTGCCACGTCTGCAAAGGCCGGGGCCTCGGCAGGCTCGGGACGGCCTGCGGTGTTCCACAGCAGCAGCGCGGTCTGGGCGCGGTTCTCGGGTGCAGCCACGCCTTCCGGCAGCAGGGCTTGCAGCTTGCGGCCGGAAACATAATTGTACACGCCGTAGCCCACAACGCCAGCCGCCACTGCGCCTACTGCCGCCACGATGACGACCGCACCGCCGCCGTCACCGCCGCCGGTAGAGCCGCCGGGGGTGGTGCCGCCCGGGGTATCACCGCCGGGGGTAGAGCCACCGGGGGTGCCGCCCGGGGTCAGGCTGCGGACATAGCCGCAGACGTTGCAGGTGGTATCCTTGTCGTTATCATAGACATGGGCTTCGGTGTCCTGCACCGTATGGCAGATGGGGCACTCCATCCAGTGACTGTACTCGTCGTGGGTCATTTCCATCTTGTGGTCGTGCTCAAATCCGCCCGGACTCAGCGACACCGAATAATGCTTTATTGCGCAATATTCCGTATCATCGTTCTGGGTCCAGATGAACTCTGTTTCCCGTCCGTTCACTGTGCAGACGGTATCCTTGCTAAACTTATATCCGGGTTTTGCGTACAGACCCACCTGAAGGGTGTACCGTTTGCCCGGCCTGAAGGAGCCGGTGATCGGCTTGCCGCCTACGCCGTCGCCCTCGACCCAGTAGATCTTGGCGTCACAAACGTCTGCTCCGTTGTCCAGAATAACAACGGTCTCGTCCGGCATTTCGTTCTTTTTGGGTGTGTTTACACGGAGATTCACCTGCTTGATTCTGGTAATGGTCAGCACCTGCAGCGCGAACCTACGGGTCTTTCCGCGACCGCAATCGTAGGAATAGGTCACTTCGGTTGCGCCGCTGTCCACCGTCAGGATTCCGTTGCTTACCGTGCCGCCCTCCCAATCGGATGCCCTGCTCGGGTCAAAACCGCCGGGCAGCGTATGCAGGTCAAAGGTGCGGGTCTGCGCGGAGACCTTAACAGGATATTCGTTGCCCTTGCAGCCGAAGTCGATGAATTCTGCGCAGCTGTCCACATTCAGCGATGTCAGTTGATTGTTTCCGCAGTCCAAGTCTATCAATTTAGAGTTTTGGCTCAGATCCAGCTCCGTCAGCTGGTTCTTCCCGCAATACAGCTTCATCAATGCTGTATTATTGCTCACATCCAGTTCTGTCAGCTGGTTTTCCTTGCAAGACAGCCGCTCCAATGCTGTATTAGAGCGCACATCCAGTTCTGTCAGCTGGTTTGCACTGCACTGCAGCTTCTTCAATTTTTTATTCTGGCTCACATCCAGTTCTGTCAGCTGGTTAACGACGCAATCCAGCGTCTGCAATTCTTTATTCTGGCTCATATCCAGTTCTGTCAGCTGGTTACCGACGCAATACAGCTCCGTCAAGTTGGGAAAAAACTCAATGCCCTTCAGGCTACGAATGTTCATATAGTTGACATTGATTGTTTCGACTGCGTACCGCTCTTCCTGTGACAGAGTGCCGTTCCTGTTTTTGTCAACGTATTTGAGGAGATAACTCCAAAACGCTTCGTCCGGGAAGGTATTGGTGTTCTCCACATAGCCGGAGTCGTCGCTATCCGTAGCCGCAAAGGCGCTGAAGGGCAGGAAGGTGAATACCATGGCCAGCGTCAAAAGGGCACTGACAAGGCGCGTTCGCTTTGAGAATCGTTGTTTCATGGGGTGCTCCTTTCTGTGGTAAAATTTATTTTTTTCAGGGCCCCATTCGGGAGAAGCTGACGCTTCTCCCGAAAAAAGGGTACCCTTTTTCAAAAAGTGGTCATTGCCCGGCATGGGCAGAATGATCCTTCGGTTGTCAGCCTCCTGCCAGCTTACGGTAGGCATTCAGCACCTGATAGGCCGGGATGCTGCTGCCCGGGGCAAATTTGCCGCTCAGGCGGCGCTTCATCAGCCCCTGCTCCACGCACCACTGGGCTGCCTTAGCGGTATCCGGGTCTGCCACGTCTGCAAAGGCCGGGGCCTCGGCAGGCTCGGGACGGCCTGCGGTGTTCCACAGCAGCAGCGCGGTCTGGGCGCGGTTCTCGGGTGCAGCCACGCCTTCCGGCAGCAGGGCTTGCAGCTTGCGGCCGGAAACATAATTGTACACGCCGTAGCCCACAACGCCAGCCGCCACTGCGCCTGCCGCTGCCACGATGACGATTGCACCGCCGCCGTCACCGCCGCCGGTAGAGCCACCACCCGGGGTAGAACCGCCCGGAGTAGAACCGCCGCCCGGGTTATCGCCGCCGGAGGGAGGCGTTACCGGGGGAACGGTGCCGCCGGTGCCAGTCACATCCAATTTGAAACTTACTTCCAGCTTACCAGTTATGCACCGATAACTATAGTACACTACGTTTGTGTCTTCATTGACCGTCAGAATGTTCCCGTTGGCTTTGCCATTGACCCATCCTGTAACCCGGTTTATATCAAAGCCCTCGGGCAGATTTCGCAGGTCAAACGTACGGTCAGGGTTCAGGGTAACGGTGTAAACATTATTAAAATCGGAACTGTAAATATCCGTAATACTGAAATTGAGATTCGGGTTGTTGTCCAAATTCAGGCTGGTGAGATGGTTATTCTTAAGCCACAATGTAGTCAATTCTGGACTATCGCTGACATCCAACACGGTCAGCTGGTTGTTGGCGCAGTTCAGTTCCTTTAAGGCACTCATATTGTTCAGGTTTAGCTGGGTCAACTGGTTATGGGCACAATTCAGTTTCTTCAGCAGTTTATTTTGGCCCAGAATCAGCGATGTCAGCTGGTTGTTTTGGCATTCTACACTTACCAGACGGGACTTATGGGTCACATCTGCGTCCAGCTCTGTCAACCGATTCCAGGAACAGTAAAGTGTTTCCAGAAATTTACTATTTCTGACATCCAGTTGCTCCAGATCGTTGTGCGAGCAATTGAGCATCACCAAATCTTTCAGATGCGATACATCCAGTTGTTTCAATTGGTTCTCGGAACAATTCAGATAGTCGATATCCGGGTTCTTGCTCAGGTCCAGCTGGGTCAGTTGATTCTTATTGCATTTCAACGTTTTCAGCTTTGGATTCTGTCTCAGGTCTAATTTCTGGATAGAATTGTTTCCGCACTTCAATTCGGTCAGGTTGGGGAACGCCTCAATGCCTCTTAAGCTGCTGATGTTCTTTCCTTCGACTTCGATTGTTTCGACTTTTCTTTGTTCTTCCACCGTGAGGACATCTCTGCCACCTGCTTTGTAGGTTTTGATGTAATTTCTAAAGCTATCGTCGGGGAAATTATTCTTATTGATGGGCAGACTGGTTTCAAAGATGAATATGGGCTTTACTCCATTGCCGCAATTGTATTGGTAGCTCACCTCATCCTTGCCATTTTCCACTGTCAGAATCGTGCCAGAAACAGAGCCGCCGTTCCAGTTGGTTGCCTTTCCCACGTTAAAGCCGGGCAGTGTGGTCAAGTCAAACTTTCCGTCTGTACGGACAGCAATGGGACGCCTGTTGCCATTAGCCGTTATCGTACCGCCGCTGATTCCAGTAACGTCCAAACAAGCCAACCGATTCTTTGCACAATTCAGATTACTCAAACTGTGATTTTGGCTCAGGTCCAGCGTTGTCAGCTGATTATCATTGCATATCAAAGATATCAAGCCGCCATTCTGTTTCACGTTCAGTTCTGTCAATTTATTATTGCTACAATCCAGCTGTGTCAGCTGCGTCTGGTGCCCGACATCCAACTCCATCAATTGATTTCCAGAGCAATTCAGTTCTTCCAGCTTGAGGCATTGGCTGACATCCAACGTCATCAGGTCGTTATTGGAACAATCAAATTTGACCAGTTCCCCCACGCTATCCATTACGATATTCGTTATTTTGTTATTGGAGCAATTCACCTCCTCAAGATTCAGCCCATAGAGAATGCCCAGATTCATGTAGGTCAGTTTATTATTGGAGCAATTCAGTTTTTTCAGTCCGCTTGAAAGAATATCAACCGACTTTTTCAGTTGATTCCCGGAACAATCCAGCTCCTTCAGTTTGAAATTTTTGCCAACATTAAGTGTTGTCAAGCCGATACCGTGGCAATCCAGCTTTTCGAGATCTTCAAAGAAACGAATTCCTTCAAGACTTTTGATTGCATAACTGGTTGGAATCGTCATATTCTTGATATCCACATCGAGCTTGCCATCGCCGTTTTTGTCACAGCATTCTTTGAGAAAGCGCCGAAATTCCTCATCCGGGAAATTAAGCTTAAAATCCGGCGAATTAAAATCAATTTCTGTGTTCGCCGCAAAGGCACTGAAGGGCAAAAAGGTAAACACCATTGCCAGCGTCAACAAGGCGCTGACAAGACGCGTTCGTTTTGAGAATCGCTGTTTCATGGGGTGCTCCTTTCGTTTTTCGTGTTGTTATTGCTGTGCGGTAAAGGGATTCAGCCGGTCTGCGCGGTAGAGGGCAGAATGGTCATTCTGCCGTCCACCACCGCGTCCAGCATCTCGTGCTCCCGGAAATACTCCATCAGGATATCCTGACAGGAGGTTGCCACGCTGCGGGGCTTCTGGATCTTGCAGAGGGTGTCGTAGGAGATATTGAAAAAGCTTTCGATGTTTTTAAAGTGGTAGTTCTGCATGCCCACGGTGAACAGGGCGTCATCGCCGATCTCCTTGCCCACCTCTCTGCCGCAGTAGGTAAAGTAATCAAAATCGCCCTTGCGGCGGTCGTACCGCAGGCGCAGGGTGGAGGGCAGCTGGTAGAACTCCGTATGGCCGGTGTAGGCTTCCTCCCGCAGCATGTAATGGAGCATCTGACGCAGCTGCTGGCCGGTCACCTTGAACATGAATACGCCGTCATCGTAGGGGAAGCCCTCGATAAGGTCGCCGTAGGTAACGATGGGGCCCAGCTTTTCGGCCCGGATGCTGCCGGAGCCGATCAGCATCACATCCACCCCAAGGCTGCGGGTAAAGATATCGGCAAACAGGTTGCCAAGCTCGGTCTCCTGCGTGCGCTGGGGGTGGGTAAGCTCCCGGCGGAAGCGCCCTACGATGTGGCTGTACTTTTCGTCCACCTGACTGGTGAAGCGGTGCAGCACCTGCTCCATGGCAGGGTTGCGGGGGCAGGTCTCGGCGCAGATGGGCACGGTGCGCCATGTGTAGGAATCGATGCAGTTGTTGTCCGTGTCCACGATGATGTCAAAGCGCCCGATCTGGTCGGTGCCGGTGCCCGCCTGCGCAATGACCACGCCGTTTTCCTCCACCGCGTGCTCCGGCAGGGTGTGGCTGTGCCCGCCGATGATCAGATCCACTCCCCACGCCGGGTCCAGCTGGCGCGCCAGATGGCGGTCCTCCTCAAAGCCGATGTGGGTCAGCAGCACGGTAAAATCAATATCGATGCTGTTGTGGGCGTTGCAGATCTTGCCCACCTCGGCGGCAGCTGCGGCGGTGTCCACAAAGGAGCCTACCAGAGATTCGGATTTGGTCTGGTTGATCACGTCCTGCGTGATGATGCCGATGAACAGGATGTTCATGCCGTCCATCCGCAGGATCTTGTAGGGGGTGAACAGCCGTGTGGGGGTGTTTTTGATGTAGAGGTTTGCGTTGATGATGGGAAAGCGCGCGCATTTTTCGATGAACAGCAGATGCGCGATGCCGTAGTCCACCTCGTGGTTGCCTATGGTGACCACGTCCGGGGCAAGGGCGTTCATGATCTCGATGGTGGAAAGCCCCTTGTATTCGGAATCAATGACCGAGCCCCGGAACATATCACCTGCAATGACGTAGATGGTGTTGGGCTGTTCTGCCCGCACCTTTTCAATGTAGCCGGACAGCATGGAAACGCCGCCCACCAGTTTTTCGTCCACCTGCTCTGCCAGAAAATCTCCATGCAAATCATTGGAGTGGAGGATGGTGATCGTTTTGGTGTGTTTCATGGTGCATTCCTCCCGGTGTTGGTGTACGCGCTGGTCAGCCCATGGCCTCCTGCCGTGCAAAGTAGACCGTGTTGACAAGGCTCAGGTAGCTCTCCTGACCATCCAGATAGAACTTCAGGGCAAGGGTGTCCTCGTCCTCCAGCGTGACAGCGTAGCGGGAGCCGTCCTCCCCGGTAAAGGTAGCGTACCACTCCTGATTGGAGCGGAAGGGTACCTCCGGGGTGCCCTCCTGATAGAACAGGTCGGCTTCCTCCACGTTCAGCTCCGGGTAGGGGGTGATGTAGCTGGCGGTCAGGGGCAGCTGGCTGCCCTCGGTGTCGGCGTCGGTGGGCAAAAAGCACATCCGGTCGGCGTCTGCGGGGTCGGTGTCAAAATAGCCCTCGTCGGTGTCGCGGCCGGTCTCCAGCCAGTTACCCTCCAGCGACCATGGGCTGGTGTCGGTCTCCCAGTCGTCCCCTTCCGGGTAGATGGTAAAATCGCACACGCCCTCGGCTTCCACCACATGGCCGTTCTCGCCGGAAAGGAAGGGGCTGAATACCAGCTCTTCGCCGGTGCTGGGGTACAGCTCCACCTCGGTGTTGGGGACGATATCGCTGATGTTGCACAGCAGCAGGATGGGCTGGCCGTCCTCGCTGTAATAAAGCTGTTTGCCGCGCTGGAGCGGGTTTTCGGCATCGTCTGTCAGGCTCGTCTCGTAGACGAACAGGGTGGCCTGCGGGTCCTGCGGGAAGATGCAGTACAAATCGCACCCGCCATCCGGTGCCACGACCCAGTGATCCTGCGGGATGTCATAGACGAAGCCCCACAGATCCCGCAGATCGGTCTGGCTGTCCAGCACCTTCTGCACATCGGTGGTCACCTCGTAGGAGCCGCCCAGATACAGCACACAGGCGCGGTATTCGTCCTCCCCTGCCAGAAGGCGCATGTAGGTCACGTCCTCCGGCTCTTCGTATTCCTGCTCTTGGGTGCTGGATGCGGTCATGCCGTCACCGTCCAGCTTATTTTTGGATGTAGAACTGGCCGGGCTGCTGCCGCCCTTGGACGACCCGCCGCAGCCTGCAAGGCCGATGGTCAGCGCCAGCAGGGCTGCCAAAAGTTTCAGTCGTTTCATAAGTTCTCCTTTCTCATGCCCTGCCGGGGCGCACCTCAGGGGGCAGCGCCAGGCGCCGGGTGTTGGGAAAAATCGTCTACGCCCTCCACCGGCACAGGGCGGCTGGTCTCGGCGGAAAGCTGCGGGTTCCAGTCCAGCGGGCGTCCGGTGCTGCAATAGACCGTTACCATGGTGTCGGTGTCCTCCCTGCTGCCGTTGCACAGCAGCAGAATGGGCTGGCCACCCTGCCTGCCGTAAAGTTCCTTGCCCGTCTCGTTCGGGTACTGAGGATCCTGCTTTTCATAGACAAAAAGCGTATCCTCCCTGCGCACGGCAAAGATGCAGTACAGCTCCCGCCCGCCGCCCGGCGCTGCGACCCAGCGGTCTGCCGGGATGTCCGCAACAAACTGCCACGGCTGTTCCGGTAAGCTGTCCAGCACGGCATGCACATCGGTGGTGCGCTCCGGGACGCTGCCCAGATAGAGCACCCCGGCAAGCTCTCCGCTGTCCCCGGCCAGCTGCCGCAGCGCGGCAAGCTGCTCCGGCTCAGCGGAATCGGCACCGGAAGCCGCTGTGCTGCTGCCCTGCCCGGCGCTGCCGGGGGCGGGGCGGACGGGGCTTCCGTCCACCGCACCGCACCCTGCCAGACTGAAAGCCAGTGCAAGCAGTGCTGCAAAAGTTTTCATGGCTTTCATGTCAGCCCCTTTGTTTTATGCCCACGGGTCGGCAGACGCCGGGATGCGGATGCCGGTCATCAGGTACTGCTCCCACAAGAACCACTGCCCGTCGCCCTTGCGGCGCAGCTTGATGGGGCGGGGGCTGTCGGCGCCGCCGCAGGGGATGAACAGCTTGCAATAGCCTTCCTCCACGTTGGAGGTGTGGTTGCTGCCCACCAGCAGGGTGAAGGGCTGGCGGGGGGTATAGCCGTTTTCCGGCGACGCACCCACAAAGTAGGAGAACGGGATATAGCTCTTGCCGTCCCGGAAGCGGTCGTTCAGGAAGGAAATCTCCTGCCCGTTCATGGGGCGGGGACCCCGCAGCCAGTTGAGCATCTCCAGCCCGATGTTTTTATCGGCACCGTAGGCGCACAGCGCGCAGACGGTGAGGGCCGCGGTCTTAAAGGGGGTGTCCAGACTGGCCTCCGGCAGTGCCTGCATCTGGGCAAGGCTTTCCGGCAGAGCCTGAAAGGTAAAGGTGACGGTCTGGTTGCCGGAAACATTTGCGGCGGCCTGCTTCATCTTATCAAAAAGTCCCATGAAAATACTCCTTTCTGTTTCAGCTGTGAGGGTTCAGCTCCGGTTCGGGTCATGGCGGGGCACGGTCCGCCTGCGGACGATCTTCTGGTTCAGATCCAGACTGAGGTTTGCAAAATAGCCGTTTTCAAAATACCATGCAAGGTCTTTAGTGTCCATGCCAACGCTGTTGCACAGCCACCGCAGAGGCACCTCCGGCCCGGAGTAGCTCTCCACCCTGCGGGCGATGGTTCTTGCATGGTAGCGGCGTTTTTCGTTGCGTGCGAACAGAACAAGGGGCACTGCGCCCACCACGATCCAGAACACATACCCGACAACGTGGGAGGTGTCCTTAGCCTGCAGGTCCAGACAGAGGGTATACAGCCCGCCAACAGAGCAGAACACGCAGAAGGCAAGCCCCACGTTCCGCAGCCATTTGAGGACACGGGGGATCTCACCCCGGGCTTTTTCCGAGAGATAAGGGTTCATAAACATGCTCCTTTCAGAACGAGCCGCCTCCACCGCCGTGGGTGGTGCCGCTGGAGGAGGTGTGGGTGGAACTGCCGCCGGAGCTGTCGGAGTCCTTCGCCTCCACATGCTCGGTGCGATGCACGTCCCGGTACAGGAACAGCTCCCGGCTGTTGGTCAGATTCATGCTGCCCTCCCGCACATAGCTGGCGGCATTCTCCTGGAACGCCACGCTGCGCAGCTGGCTTTTCATCACATGGACGACGACCCATGCCAGCACAAGGCCGATGCCCAGCGCAAGGAACAGGTACATGAGAGACAGCGGCTCCCGGGGCAGGTTATTCACGTCATAGGGGTGGCCCGCCCGGGCAGCGTCGATGTAGGTATCCGACCATTGGACAAAGGTGCGGAAGGCACCGGCGTAGTCTCCATCGGCCATGAAGGGGGTCATCTGCTCGCCAAGGTACTGGATGCCGGCATCCGTAAAGGCGGTGATGCCGTAGCCGCAGGTGGAGATGTGCCATTTGCGGTCGCCCACGCTCACCAGCAGAAGCACGCCGTCCATCTCGGAGCCGTAGCCGAACTGGCAGAAGTCATAGAGGTCATCGGCATAGGCCTCCATGCTGTCGTAGTCCACGCTTTCCAGCGACTCGACGGTGGCAATGGTCACATCAAAGCTCTGGCGCAGGCTCAGCTCTTCCAGTGCGTCCTCCAGCTCGTTGTCCTCGTCCTCGGTCAGGACCCCTGCGCTGTCGTTCATGCGGTAGTACAGGTCGGCAAAGCCGCCCTCCACCGCAAAGGCCGGAACAGCCAGCGCCGCCGCAAGAATCAGTGCTGCCAGCGCCGCAAAGAGGGAGTGCAGTCGGTTGGAAGTCTTTTTCATCGTTCGTCCCTCCTTTACAGGATCCGTGCCAGCCACAGCAGCCACATCACGCCGTAGGACGCGGCGGAAAGGGCAGCCGTAAGGCCCAGCATCCACTTGCGGGCAGCGCCCTTGTCCACGGGCAGGTCACCCACGAATCTGCCGGTCTGACCATTCATGGCAAACAGGTAGTTTTCACCCCGCCAGCTGGTGCTCAGCAGCCAGACCGGGAACAGCGCATACTTTGCCTTGCCGCCGTGCAGCTGGATGCTGCTGTTATCCACCTTGACCGAATCGTAGCCGGTAACGGTCTGCTGGAACGTCTCCTCAGTGGAGCGGCGGATGCGCTTGTTGGCCCGCTCGATGCTGTCCTCGGCGCTCACATCGTATTTGTCTGCCACATAGCCGGCCAGATAGGCCGTCTGGAAGGGGATGGCGTCCTGCATGGCAAAGGGCTCGATGGATTCCATCAGGTCGTCCTCGATCTTGGAGGAGCCGTCCACCGGCACCGCGTCAAAGCCCAAAGTGCCGTCCCGCCGGACGGAGTAGTAGTTGGTCTCGGTATAGTCGTATTTGCTGTCCGACCAGCAGCGGGTCCGGGTGGCGGTAAAGCGCAGCTGAGCGTCGGCATCGCTGTCAAAGAGCCAGAAGGGCACATACACGCCCTTGATCTCGTCGATGTGGTTCTGGCTGCGGAACACCTTGGGCAGCAGGGTCTTGCCCTTGAGGTGCTCCTGCAGCTTTTCCTTCGCCGCTTTTTTATCCAGCTTGAAGGGGATGATGAGGTCGGGCCGCAGGGCCCCGGCAAACTGTCCGGTGAGGACGATGGGATTGCCGCAGAAGGGGCAGGCCGAAGCGGCCATGGTGTCGTCGCCCACGATCTCACCGCCGCAGCTCTTGCAGACATAAGTATGCAGACCGGCGGTCTCCCCTTCTGCCCAGCTGCCGCCGGGGGTGGTCCACTCCATCTCGCTGGGCTTTTCGTCCTTCAGCTCCTCGTCATAGCCCTTGAGGGTATCCACATCGAACTCGGTGTCGCAGTAGGGGCATTTCATCTTCTGGGTGGCGCTGTCAAATTGGATGGCGCCATCGCAGCAGGGGCACTTATATTCCAGCATTCCTGCCATAGCGTTTCCTCCTGTTGTTCCAAAGGGGGCCGAGGGCTTTTCCCCGGCCCCGCTGTTTTTGCGTTGGTCTTCCCGCCGAAGCGGTCGACTCAGAAGTCCGTGGTGATGCGGAACACCACCGGTTCGTCCGGCTCGGTGGCTTTACCGTGGTGGCCCACTGCCAGGAAAGCGTTTTCTTCCAGCGGCAGGAAAACATCAAAGGTGCAGAAGTCGCCGCACAGCTGGCACAGGGTCTCGCGCTCACCCACGGGGAGGGACTTTTCCAAAAAAGTGCCGTCCGGCGCGTACAGCTCCCACATATAGCCCGTGTCCAGCAGATAGCCGTTGGGGCGCTTCATCATCACGGCGTCAAAGCTGCCCACCGGCTGCGAGCTGCGGGCCAGCTCATTGCCGTCCAGATTAAAGGCGGCAAAGTAGTAGTCTCCGCTGGAGTCCGGCTCGCCCACCGTCAGCAGCTCGTCTCCGCTGAGGTTCAGGGAGGGCATGCTGCAGAAGGGGCCGATTTCGTTGTCGCCCTCCAGCGTCAGCTCGGTGTACTCGCCGTCCTGCACCAGCACCGGTGCGGAGTCGGTCCAGTAGATTACGGTCAGATCCCGATCCTTGGAGGAATAGCAGCTGCCCATGTAGTCCAGTGCGTCGCCGGGCTCTTCCGGGTCGCTGCTGTTCAGATCGTAGCAGTAGACATCAAAGGGATCCATGGCGTACAGGATGCCATTGCGGTCGATGCTGAGGGCGTTGCTTCCGTCAATGTTGTACTCTGCCACCGGGGTCATCCGGTCGTCCTTGATGGCATACTCGAAGATTTTAGCAGACTGCTCTTCATCGTCCTCGTTGTAGAAGCTGAAGAAGTAATTGCCCCGGTAGGTATCCGCGTGGATCACATGATAGGCACCGCCTACCTCGCGGCGGACGTCAAAGGGGATGTACTGCGCCTTGAAGGTGTATTCGCCGATGGTCAGCTCCCCGGTCTGGAACTGGGTCACAGGGGCCCCTGCAGGGGCGGCTTTGTCCACTGCTGATTCCGGCTGTGCCGAAGCGGACGGGGCACTGCTGCTGGAAGCCGGTGCACTGGAAACGCTGGATGCGCTGGCGGCACCGGAGCCGCCGCAGGCGGTCAGCCCGAGGGCGGCGGTGGCAAGGCCCATGGCCTTGAGGAAATCTCTGCGCTGGATCTTTCTCATATCCGTTCCTCCTTTTGGGGTCACTGCACTTTTGCAAAGGCTTCGTCAGCACGGCGGCTGTACAATGCCATGCCGCCGGTCTGGGCGTCGTTTGCCAGATTGATGTTCTCCACAAAGCGGGCCCTTTCCTGCTCAGAGAGCTGCCCGCCCTTCATGGCGGCGGATGCCACGGCACCCATGGCACCGATCATGCCCATCTGGCCCTTCAGCTCCCGTTCCTCGGCCTTGGACATTCGGCGGCCGAACATGCTGGTCTCATTATCGTGGACCCCGAAGATGTGGTCCAGATGCTGCCGTGCGATGTGGGCATAGCCGATCTCCCGCCGGTCCCGCTTGCTGAAGCAGATGACCAGCTCCTGCTTGATGTAGGGGTGGGGACGCATACCCCGCTGGGTCTGGGCCTCGGTGATGCTGCGGGGCTGCACCAGCTTCAGCTTCAGGCCGCCGCCGTTGAGGGTGGGTTCCTGGCCCGGCTCCTTGGCGGGGGTCTCGTCCAGATACTCCTCATAGCTGGCGATCTGGTCGTAGCGGATCAGCTCCGGCATCTTGCCCCGGCCGCCGGTGCGGTCGTCGATGTACAACATTCCAAGCTCATCGCAGAACACCAGCCCCATTTGCGTCGGGGTGGAGGGGTATGCGTTGACCCGGAACTCGGTCTTGTCGAACACCTCGTCGAACACCCGCTTCATCCGGGCCATATACTCCATGTGCTCCTTGGCCTCGTCCAACGTCAGCTCACTGAGCCGGATGTATTTGGAGCACTTGTTACCGCAGTCATCGCAGAGGAACTGTCCATCCCGGAGCTTGGAGCGGTGCATGGTGCCGCACTCCTTACCGCAGACGGCACAGTTCTGTTTTGCGAACAGGTTGGAAAAGAATCCCATCATGGTATGCTCCTTTCATTGCTCTGTATTTGTCAGGTCTGGTCGCTGTCGTCAAAGGGGTCGCCGCACTCCGGGCAGAACTTGGGCGGATGTGCGGGGTCTGCCGGTTCCCAGCCGCACTTGTCGCACTTATACTTGGGCGTACCGGCGGGCTTGGGTTTGCCGCACTCGGAGCAGAATTTGCCCTTGTTCACCGCGCCGCAGCTGCAGGTCCAGCCTTCTGCTGCCGCCGGGCGGGGCTTACCGCACTCCGGGCAGAACTTGCCCGTAACGGTAGCACCACAGCTGCAGGTCCAGCTGTCGGCGGGCTTCGGCTCCGGCTTTTTGCTGCCGCATTCCGGGCAGAATTTGCCGGTAACGGTAGCGCCGCAGCTGCACTGCCAGCTGTCCGCCGGGGCGGGTGCGGGACGGCTGACCTGCTGGGGCGCGTCCACGCTGTCCGGACGGGCCTGCTGGCCCATGGCAAACAGGTTCTGGGCGCTCATGCCGCCCATACCGCCTGCACCGGCTGCCATGCCCATGCCCATAAAGCCGGTCATGGCACCGGCGGTGTTGCCGGCGGCGGTCTTCATGGCATCGATCTGGCCACCCACCAGACGGGCGGCAGCGGTGGTGGGGTCGGTGGTCATGGCATTCTCTT
>OHNN01000752.1_pt1 | contig 19664 bp, 17 predicted proteins | sample 1569541 | NCBI WGS metagenome assembly OHNN01 (sample SAMEA3879563, study PRJEB24766) | human gut metagenome | biome: human-associated habitat; feature: feces | place: USA | collected 1985/1987 | reverse complement strand
GGGAGGAGCTGTTGGGGCTGCGGCCAGCAGGATGCGCGTGCCGCCCAAGGCACGATGCAGCCGCTGGGAGCCGCGACCCGGGTTCCTTTAATCCACCCGCGCCCACCAAAAAACCGCAACGTATCAAAATACGCTGCGGTTTTGTTTTACGATACTTTTTCCTGCTATTTCTGCTTCGCCCTCCCATCAGAGCAGCTGTGCAAGAATGCTGTTTTGCACAATAAGCCCGGCGGGGGTCAGGGCGAGAATGCGGCCATCAAAGGTGGCGTACCCGGCGCGGACACAGTTTTGCACAAAGGCCAGTTGCGCGGTGGAAAACTGCTTGCCGTACAGGGTTTTGTAGGCATCAAGATCGAGCCCCTTGCGCAGCCGCAGCTGCAAGATCAGGTAGTCCTCTGCACCGCAGCTGCCGTCCATGATGGGTGCGGCGGCGTCCTGCAGAAAGGCGGCGGTGTCCGGCGCGTAGCAGAACCGCTTGCCGCCCATGCAGGAGTGTGCCGCAGGGCCAAGGCCCAGATAGTCGCCGCAGTCCCAGTAGATGAGGTTATGCTTCCCCTCGTAGCCCGGCTTTGCAAAGTTGGAGATCTCGTACTGGCGGTAGCCGTGGTGTTCCAGCTGCTCCACGGCATAAAGGTAGAAATCGGCGGCTTCATCGCTTGTGGGCAGACCCTCTGGCGGGTGCTTGCCGAAGGCAGAGTCCGGCTCGATCTTTAAAAGGTAAGCCGAGATGTGGGTGGCACCGCCTTTTTCGATCAGCTCCAGTGTCTCGTCAAACTCGGCCTGCGTATAGTGGGGCAGCGCCAGCATGATGTCGCCGCTGATATTCTCGAACCCGGCACGCCGGGCGGCGGCAAAGGCTGCCCGCGCCTGCTTGGCGCTGTGAGGACGGCCAAGGGTGCGCAGCTGGGTGTCCCGGGCGGACTGCACCCCGAAGGAGATGCGGTTCACCCCTGCCGCCCGGAAGCCACGCAGGCTCTCCTCGGTGACGGTCTCGGGGTTTGCCTCCAAGGTGATCTCTGCACCGGGCACGGGGTCTGCTGCCCGGATGAGCCGTTCTGCCTGCGCCGGGGTGAGCAGGCTGGGCGTGCCGCCGCCGAAATAGAGGGTGTCCGGCCGCAGGGGCGCGTCCGGCGCAAAGCGGTGCAGCTCCCGCAGCAGCGCATCCACATAGGCGTCCGGTACGCCCCGCTCTCCGGGGCGGGAATAAAAATCGCAGTACCGACATTTGGAAAAACAGTAGGGAATATGCAGATAAAGTCCAAGGGACATACAATATCACAGCCTTTTTCATGAAACGTTCATTTCTATGCAGTATACTATATTCCGTAGACCGGAGCAAGAGAGAAATGCTCCGCAGAATAGACTGGAGGAACCCAGATGAGTTATAACAATTACAACCGTGGCTATGCAGAGCCTACAATGACCTCGGCTGATTATATGACCCGCACCTACCGCTGGATGGCGCTGGGACTGCTGATCACCTTTGCGGCGGCGTTTGTCACCGCCACCACCCCGCTGTTTTATGTGGTCAATTCGCTGTACCTGCTGTTCACCATTGCCGAGCTGGCGCTGGTGTTCGTGCTGAGCGCCCGGGTGCAGAATATGTCCGTGGGTGCGGCAAGAGGGGTGTTCTTAGGCTACGCCCTGCTCAACGGCATGGTACTGAGCTACTATTTCCTTGCCTTTGATCTGGGCACACTGGTGCTGGCTTTCCTTGCCACCTCGCTGTACTTCGGTCTGATGGCAGTCTACGGCACCACCACCCACAAAGATCTGTCCGGCTGGGGCCCCAAACTGATGATGGCACTGTTTGCGCTGATTATCACCGGTTTCGTCGGTGTGCTGTTCGGCATGGGCTTTATGGGCACGGTGCTGTACTCCGGCATCGGTCTGGTGGTGTTCATGCTGCTGACCGCCTACGACACCCAGAAGCTGAGCCAGATGTACTCCTACTACGCAGGGGACAGCGAGCTGGCGGAAAAGGCTTCCATCTACGGCGCACTGACGCTGTATCTGGACTTCATCAACATCTTCCTGTATGTGGTGCGTCTGCTGGGTCTCAACAGCCGCCGCCGCGACTAAGCGTACAGCGCTGCAACATCATTGATAAGCAAAAAATCGGTCAGGCCTGCGGGTCTGACCGATTTTTTTGCGTAAAAAAGGGATAACGGAGCATTCCCGGATGCTCCGTTATCCCTAAAATTTTAGTTCGATGCTCAAAGCATCTTTACAGCCAGCGCCTCGGTGGTGCGCTCCTGCGCTTCGGTGCTGCCGGGCTTATCGTCCAGAATGTACCGCAGCACAAGTACTTCGGCTACATACAGCACCGCCACCTTGATAGGGATGCTGCCGGAATCCAGCGGGCTTTCCTGTGCGCCGCACAGCAGCACGATGTCCGCCAGCTTTGCGCCGGGGGAGTCCTCGTAGTGGGTGATCAGGATGATCTTTGCGCCGTTGGCCTTGGCGGTGCGCAGGGTCTCCATCAGGTCCCGGGTAGCGCCGGAGTAGGAGACGAACAGCACCACGTCCTGCTCGGTCATCAGGCTGGCAGCCATGACCTGCATGTGGCTGTCGGCAACGGCGCGGAACTTGTTGGTGATGCAGGCGAACCGGGCGCAGATCTCTTTGGCGGCGGCCATGCTGCCGCCCTGTCCCATGCAGAACACCTGCCGGGCGCTGTGCAGCAGCGCCACAGCCTGATCCACCGCCTGCGGTGAAAGGGCATTCTGGGTGCCGTTGATGGCGGTCATGAACAGCGCCGAGGCGTGCTCACACAGGGTGGCGGTGTCGGCGTCCGGGGCGGGCTCCTGCTGGTTTACCAGCACACCGGTGGCGTTGGCCTGCGCCAGCGCAATACGCATTTCGTGGTAGCCCTCAAAGCCCAGCGCCCGGCAGAACCGGAACACCGTGGCCTCGGCCACCTGACACTCTCTGGCCAGCGATGATATGGACAGATACTGTGCCTCCGCAGCGTGCTGCACCAGATATTCGGCCACCGTGCGGCCGGATTTTGTCAGGTCGCCCTGATGCTGCTGCAGCAGCTCCCAAAAATTTGTAGACATTCTTCCCTCTCCTGACTTAGGCCGCCGGCGGTGCCGGTGCCGTGTTCGTGCTTACCTTCTTATATAAAAGTATAAGAGAAACCGCGCCGCTGTGCAAGAGGCGTAATGAACACATTTTACCCGCCAGTTCTGTGCAGAGGGCACAGTTTTGAAGGAAAAAACGCTCCAAATAGTGAAAATGCTTTTCATTTTTACAATTTCAAAGCTGAAAGTGATTTTCAGAACAGCCGGGGAAAGTGTACCATTTTGTAACTATTTTGACAAGTAAAGTGGATGAAAATATTGTGTTTTTTCTGATATCCCACAATTTTGTGCAGACTGCCGGGTTTGAAAATGAAAATTTATGAAAAGAACGAATAGACAAAATGAAAATAATTTTCTATAATTAGGCTACAAACAACGGCTGCGGACACGAGCAGCCGCTACGAGCAAAACGGAGTACGATCCCCCGATGGATCGAAGAAGATGAACAAGGAGAATCTACCATGAAAAACTGCATTTCCCGCCGTTCCTTCCTGAAGGCTGCCGGTATTCTGGGCGCTGCCGGTGCACTGGCCGCCTGCGGCGGTTCCTCCTCCACCAGCACTGCTGCTTCCTCCACCGCTTCCTCTGCTGCTGCAAGTGCAGCCAGCACCGGCGCAAGCATCAAGCTGTGGACATACCCCATCGGCGGCTGGGGCAATGACGATACCGTCCAGAACCTGATCTCCAGCTTCAACGCAAAGTACCCCGACATCAAGGTGACCGTGGAGTATCTGGACTACACCAACGGCGACGATCAGGTGAACACCGCCATCGAGGGCGGCAGCGCACCCGATCTGGTCATGGAAGGCCCCGAGCGTCTGGTGGCCAACTGGGGTGCCAAGGGCGTTATGGCTCCGCTGAACGACCTGTGGACCGACGACGCCAAGAAGGACATCTACGCTTCTGTGGAGTCTGCCTGCCACAACGAGAAGGGCGACTACTACGAGTACCCCCTGTGCATGACCGCACACTGCATGGCCGTGAACATGACCAAGGTCAAGGAAGTGGGCGCGGACAAGTACATTGATACCGACAAGCACACCTGGAGCACCGACGGCTTCCTCAAGACCGTGGACGCACTGTACAAGGGCGGCTACGAGAACGTGGCAGCCATCTACTGCAGCGGTCAGGGCGGCGACCAGGGCACCCGCGCCATCATCAACAATATGTACGGCGGCACTTTTACCGATGCAGCCCACACCAAGTACACCGCCGACTCTGCCGAGAACATCAAGGCCATTCAGACTCTGTACGATGCAAAGGGCGTCAACTTCGATCCCTCCATCAACGGCGGCGAGGAGATCACCCTGTTCCGCAACGGCACCCTGCAGATGGCTTTCTGCTGGAACATTGCACAGCAGCTGAACGCTGACACCGCTGCCGCAGGCCAGACCATCAGCGGCGACGAGATCTTCCCCATGGCATTCCCCACCGAAAGCGGCGACCCGAAGCTGTGCGGCGGCATCTGGGGCTTCGGCATCTTTGATAACGGCGACGAGGCCAAGATCAAGGCTGCAAAGACCTTTATCGAGTTCATCGCTGCCGACCCCGCTCAGGTCAAGGACAGCGTGCTGGCTTCCACCTACTTCCCCGTCCGCACCAGCGTGGGCGACATCTACGCCGGCAACGAGGTCATGAGCGAGTACAGCAAGTTCATGGGCTATCTGGGCGACTACTACCAGATCACCCCGGGCTGGACCACTGCCCGTACCGAGTGGTGGAACATGCTGCAGCGCGTGGGCTCCGGCGAGGCCGTCGAGACTGCCGTCAAGACCTTCGTGGACAACGCAAACGCAGCCGCTGCTGCCGAGGCATAAGCGCTAGTTCCTCTGAACTGCATTACAGCTGAACCGCAAGGCCCCTTCCTCCGGGTGAGGGAGGGGCCCTTTTACGGAAAAAACACTCTCAAACGAAAGGTTTGGTGATCCTCTTGGCTGCAAAGACGGCAATGAAAGAGCCCAAACGCAGCAGTGCGCTGGTACGGCGCGAAACCTTCGCCTCCTACTGCTTCCTGCTGCCTAGCCTGATCTTCTTTCTGGGCTTCGTCATCTACCCCATGATCCTCTGCGTGGTGACCAGCTTCTTTGACTCCACCATGAACCGCGCGGATATCTTTGTGGGGATGGCAAACTACAAGACCCTGTTTGCCGACCCCATCTTCCTTGGTGCATTAAAGAACACCTTCGTCATCGTTATCGTGTCGGTGCCCATCACCTGCATCTTCTCGCTGTGGGTGTCCTCCGCCATCGTAGACCTGCCGGAGTGGGCAACAAGCCTTTTCCGCTGCGTGTTCTACCTGCCCGTGGTCACCGGCTCGGTCGCCGTTACCGTGGTGTGGAAGTGGATGTACAACAACTACTACGGCATCTTCAACTATCTGGGCAAGAGCCTTGGTATTCTGGACAAGAACATCAACTGGCTGGGTGACGAGCGGTTCGCACTGGGCTGTATCATCCTGATTTTGCTCACTACCTCCGTGGGTCAGCCCATCGTGCTGTACGTTTCGGCACTGGGCAACGTGGATCAGTCCATCGTGGAGGCTGCCGAAGTGGACGGCGCGACCGACTTCCAGTGCTTCTGGAAGATCAAGTGGCCGGCCATTATGCCCACCACCCTGTACATTCTGGTCATCACCACCATCAACTCCTTCCAGTGCTTTGCACTGATCCAGCTGCTGACCTCCGGCGGCCCCAACCACAAGACCGATACCATTATGTACTACATCTACTACACCGCCTTCAAGCAGTACAAGTACGGCTACGGCAACGCCATGGGCGTGGTGCTGGCGGTGATCATCGCCATTCTGTCTGCTGTCCAGTTCAAGCTGGGCAACAAGGATAATTAAGGAGGTGCGGAACAATGCGTGCAACTGCTGCAAAAAAGCAAAAACCGTTGGAGCGCCATCCCAGTAAACTGAAAAAGATGAGCGCCTACGCCATTCTGGCGATCATCCTCATCAGCATCATGGCGGTGCTGTTCGCCTTCCCGCTGTACTGGATCATCACCGGTTCCTTCAAGACCGGCGCAGCCATCAACGCCACTACCCCGGAGTGGTGGCCCAGCCAGTGGGTGCTGACCAACTACCAGAAGCTGTTTGCCGGCAAGCGTGCCCCGCTGTGGCAGCTGGCCGTGCCCTTCGGCTCCAAGTTCAGCGCCAACGGCGAGCCCGTCTACTTCTCGGTAGGCCCCATGGCTCCCGCTGCCATCCGCTGGATGATCAACACCGTGTTCATGGCAGTCATGTCCATGATCCTTACCTGCCTGACCGCCGCCATGGCCGGTTATGCGCTGGCCAAAAAGCGCTTTGTGGGCCGCAAGCTGCTGTTCACCCTCATCGTCTGCGCCATGGCACTGCCCAAGCAGGTCATCCTGATCCCCCTGCTGCGCGAGATGAGCGCACTGAACCTGTACAACACCATCTGGGCGGTCATCTTCCCCATCGTGGGCTGGCCGTTCGGCGTGTTCCTGATGAAGCAGTTCAGTGAGGGCATCCCCACCGAAATGCTGGAGGCTGCCCGCATCGATGGCGCCAGCGAGGCACGCACCTTTGTCAAGATCGTGCTGCCCATGGTCAAGCCCGGTATCGGCGCGCTGGCCATCTTTACCTTCATCAACAGCTGGAACGATTACTTCATGCAGTTGATCATGCTGTCCAGCACCAGCAACCTGACCATCTCGCTGGGCATTGCAAAGCTGCAGGCAGAGAACAGCACCGACTTCGGCCTGATCATGGCCGGTGCCGCACTGGCCGCAGTGCCGATCATCATCATCTTCCTCATCTTCCAGAAGTACTTCACCAAGGGCATCGCAATGGGTGCGGTTAAAGGCTAAAAATTACAGAAAGAAGGGCTTGAAACATGAAAGATATCAAAAAATATCAGGGTGTCATCCCTGCCTTTTACGCCTGCTATGACGCAGAGGGCAACATTTCGGTGGAGGGGGTCAAGGCGCTGACCCGTCACCTGATCGCCAAGGGCGTCAAGGGCGTGTATGTGGGCGGCTCCTCCGGCGAGTGCATCTACCAGCACGTCGAGGAGCGCAAGACGGTGCTGGAAGCCGTGATGAGCGAAGCCAAGGGCAAGCTGACCGTGATTGCCCACGTTGGCTGTAACAACACCGCCGACAGCATGGAGCTGGCACGCCACGCCGAGAGCGTGGGCGTGGATGCCATTGCCTCCATCCCGCCCATCTACTTCCACCTGCCGGAGTACGCCATTGCCAAGTACTGGAACGATATGTCCGCTGCCGCCCCGAACACCGAGTTCGTCATCTACAACATCCCGCAGCTGGCTGGTACGGCGCTGACCATGAGCCTGCTGAACGAGATGCTGAAGAACCCCAACGTGGTAGCCGTGAAGAACAGCTCCATGCCCACGCAGGACATCCAGATGTTCAAGGATGCCGGCATCGCCGCCCGCGGCGAGGGCAACTTTGTGGTGTTCAATGGCCCGGATGAGCAGTTTGTTTCCGGCCGCGTCATCGGTGCAGACGGCGGCATCGGCGGCACCTACGCCGTGATGCCGGAGCTGTATCTGGCTATGAACGCCCATCTGGAAAAGGGCGAGATCGCTGAAGCCCGCGCCATCCAGTACGAGGCCAACCGCATTATCTACAAGATGTGCTCTGCCCACGGCAATCTGTATGCCGTGCAAAAGGAGATTTTGCGCCGGATGTACGGGCTGGAACTGGGCAGCGTGCGCGCCCCGATGCCCGGTCTGATCCCCGAGGATGAAGCCGTTGTGGCTGAGGCACAGGCCATGATCGAAGCCGCCATCGCAAAGCTGTAATAGGATAAAAGCGCCCCTCTCCGTCTCTTTTTCAGAGGGGAGGCGGGCGCTTCTTTTATTGGAGGAAACGCAAATGATCTGCGATACCCTGCAGCATCTGGTACGGTACAGGGGACTGCACCCCAACTTGGATACCGCCATTGACTATCTGCTTACCCACGACCTTGCCGCCCTGCCGCTGGGGCGCACCGAGGTGGACGGCGATAAGGTGTTCATCAACCTGATGGACGCCACCTTGCACCCGGACGCGGGCTACCACCCGGAGTACCACAAGCTTTATGCTGATTTACAGGTAGACCTTACCGGCAGCGAGGGCTGGGGCTACACCAATCTGCCCGGCGCGGAGATCGGGGAGTTTACCGGGGACTGCGGCTTTCAGTCCAGCGCCAGCGTAGTGACCGGTGCACTGGGCGAAGGACGCTTTGTGCTGTTCTTCCCGGAGGAGCTGCATAAGCCCGGCCTTGTACAGCACGGCTGTGTCAGCGTGCGCAAGGCGGTCGTCAAGATCGGAATGGAGGAGTAAGACCATGGATAAGGAAAAGCTGTTTGCACAGATCAAGGGTGGGCTCATAGTGTCCTGTCAGGCATTGGAGCACGAGCCCCTGTACACCAAGGAGGGCGGCGTGATGCCCCTGATGGCCAAGGCTGCCGCTATGAGCGGGGCTGTGGGCATCCGCGCCAACACCGTGCGGGACATTACCCAGATCAAGCAGGTGGTGGACCTGCCGGTCATCGGCATCATCAAAAAGGATTACCCCGGCACGCCCATGTACATTACCGTCACCATGAAGGAAGTGGACGAGCTGGTGGCCTGCGGCGTGGATATCCTTGCCGTGCAGGGCACCGGTGCGCTGCGCCCGGACGGCTCCACCTCGGCACAGTTCATCCGCGCCATCAAGGCAAAGTACCCTGAGCAGCTGGTGATGGCTGATTGCGATAACTTTGAAAACGCCATGCTCTGCGCCGAGGCAGGTGCCGACTTTGTAGGCACCACCATGCGCGGCTACACCCCGGAGACCACCGGCATTGATGATATCGACTTTGACTTCATCCGCAAGCTGTCCGCAGAGTGCCCGGCAAAGATCATTGCCGAGGGTCACATCCACTACCCGGAACAGGCGGTCAAGGCACTGGAAGCCGGTGCCTTTGCGCTGGTGGTGGGCGGTGCCATTACCCGCCCGGCAGAGATCACCGCACGCTTTACCGGTGCCATCAACGCCGCAAAGAAATAACACAGGGGAGTGCCTGCTATGAAACACTATCTTGGTATCGACATCGGCGGCACAGCCGTCAAGCTGGGCATCGTGGACGAGACCGGTGCAGTGCTGGCGAAAGCCGAGGAGAGCGTAAGCTTTGACGGCTACCGCACCCCCATCCTGACCACCGTGCTGAAGGCTGCACAAGCTTTCCTTGCCGCGCAGAACATCCCGGCGGAAAGCCTTGCGGGCATCGGCGTGTCTGCCACCGGTCAAATCGACAGCCGCAAGGGCATTGTGGCGGGCACCTGCGGCAATCTGCCCAACTACATCGGCGCACCCATCAAGGCGGAGCTGGAAAAGACCTTTGGCCTGCCGGTCACGGTAGCCAACGACGCCAACTGCATGACACTGGGCGAGGTGTGGGTCGGCGGTGCACAGGGCTATACGGACGTCATCGGCGTGACGCTGGGCACCGGCGTGGGCGGAGGCATCCTGACCGGCGGCCGTCTGCTGGAAGGTGCGCGGGGTCTGGGCGGCGAGCTGGGACACTACCGCACCCACGCGCTGGACGGCGTGGACTGCACCTGCGGCGCAAAGGGCTGCTGGGAGCGCTACGCTGCCACCACTGCTCTGGTGCGCGCCGCGCAGGAAAAAGACCCGGCATGGAAGGATGGCCGCGCTATCTTTGCCGCCGCAGAAGCGGGCAACGAGACCGTGCTGGCGCTGCTGGACGCATGGACGGACGAGATCGCGCAGGGGCTTGCAGGCATGGTGCATATCTTCAACCCGCAGCTGATTTTGATCGGCGGCGGTGTGTCTGCCCAGCAGAAGCTGCTCATCGAGCCTATCGCTGAAAAGGTGAAAGCATCCGTCATGCCCGCCTTTGCCGAAGGGCTGGAAATTCGTGCCGCACAGCTGCACAACGATGCCGGGATGGTGGGCGCTGTGTACTACTTCCGGCAGACGATGGAAAAGGAGTGATTTGGTTATGAAAAAGCATATTCTCTGTCTGGGTGATTCCAACACCCACGGCTATTGCGCCGACCCCAACGACTGCGCCGACCACGGCATCCGCTTCAACGAGGACGAGCGCTGGACCTGCCGCCTGCAAAAGGCGCTGGGCGAGGAGTATCTAGTCACCGAGGAGGGGCTTTCCGGCCGCACTACCGTATTCGTGGACCCGCTGCACGAATCCATGGATGCGCTGAGCGTGGCTTACGCCCTGCTCAAGAGCCACGAGGTCATCGACCTGCTCATCATCATGCTGGGCACGAATGACGTCAAGGAGCGCTTTGGCGCAAACGCCGCCTGCATCGGTGCGGGCATGGAGCGGCTGCTGCTCAAGGTGAAAAGCGTGGACTGCTGGGGCGGCAAGGCACCTAACATTCTGGTGGTGGCACCGCCCTGCATCAAGGACGGCTTCCACGATGCCGTCATGGGCGCAGGCTGCGTGGAGAAATCCCGCGGCGTTGCCGAGCAGCTGCGCATCGTAGCCGAGCGGCAGGGCGTGCACTTTATGGACGCCGCCGAGTGCGAGTTCAACGAGGTGGACTTTATGCACCTGACTTGCAAGGGTCACGCCCGGCTGGCAGAACTGCTGACCGCAGAGGTGCCAAAGCTGGTCTGAGTGTGTTAAAAGAAAATGGACGGAGAAACGTCAAAGACGCTCCTCCGTCCATTTTTGTGCAGTGATGTGAGATGATATCAGAGGTTATGTGGCGCTTTTAGCCTGTTTGAGGATACGGATCACCTTGTATTTGGGTACATACTTTTCCGGGGCGAAATCCTCTTCCAGATAGCCCTGCTCGACACACCAGCGGGCGGCGGCAGCGGCATCGGTGGCTTGTGCAATGGTGGGCTGGGGGCAGCCTGCGTTCTGCCACAGCAGCTCAGCCAGCTGGCCCTGAGTCTTGGGGATGGCTGCATCTGCGGGCAGCAGGTTCTTCAGGATGGCGCGGGTAGTGATCTCGTAGCCGCCCCAGACTGCTGCGCCGCCAATGGCGACTGCTGCAATAGCACCGGCGGCGGACTCTGCGGGTGCTTCGGGCTCTTCAGGTTCGGGCTTCGGCTGAGGAGTATCAACACCGAAATCCTCGTCCAGCGGCTGATCTGGATCGGGTCGGGTCGCCGGAGTAGCGGACCACTGTGCTGTCAGTCTGACAGCACCCCGGGGCATGATGAATGCGATCTCCTCAGTACCCTGCTCCGTATCAGAGCCAAGCGTGCCGACCGTTACGCCAAAGTCCGCGCTGGTGCCTTCTTCCACTTTCCAGTGATGGAATTGCATGTTTTCAGCAGGTGCATCAGCCTTGATCGTGACTTTTTCGCCCGCCTTTACACGCACAAAGCTGTCCTGCGTGCAATTGATTGTACCGCCTTCCACGATGACCGGCAGACTCATTGCGATGGCGGGAATACTGTAGACAGCACTCAGTTCCACAGGCTTGTCAGACATGGTGAACGTAAAAGTTTCGTTTTTGATCTTTGCCCCGCTGGCATCCAGCAGATAATTGTTTTCTGCGTCCACCGTAACATTCAGGCTATTGCCGTCCGCATCGATGATTGCAGTAAGGCTGCCCTTTTTGAGCTTCCAGCCTACGAGCTTGGAAAAGCTTGCGTTGCTGTCGTGACCGGTCACGGTAACGGATGCACCCTCCAGTGCATACACCGTCTCACCGGTGGTATTGTCCGTTTGGGCAGTACCGTTGCTCACCTTGACAGCAGCCTTGTAGACAGCGGTCAGCTTGACGGCTGCATCCGGCATGGTGAAGCTCAGAGGGCTGACCTTCAGCTCCTCTTCGGTCTTGCCGATATTGCCGCCAGATACCTCCCAGTGGTCAAACTGGTAATCCTCGGGGCTGCCTGCGGTCACGGTAACGGCTGCGCCCGGGCGGGCAAAGTCTGCATTGCTGTTACCGTTCACTTTGGCAGTACCGCCGGACACCTCAAGCTTGTTGCTGTGGTGTGCGGTCAGTTCTACATTGCCTGTAGGCATGATGAACGAAAATTCCTTCTGCGCCAGTTTTTCGGCAGAGATCGTAAAGCCTGCGGGAGCATTTACTACTTCCCAGCCGTCAAATTTTCGCTCGTCAGTTTCATCGATCTGGGCGGTGACGGTCACTTTTTGACCGTTGAAGCTGTCCAGTTCTCCGCTGGTTGTATCGCCTGCTGTGGCGGTTCCATTGTTCACCTTGAGGTGAGCATCCTGCTTTTCTTCAATACGGAGATAGCTGTAGCGTGCATTCGCCTCAATGGGGGTAACACCGGCATCAATGGCTCCCTCTTCCCCGTCTTCGCTGGTAAAGTAGACGTAGTCTGCACCATCCGTGCGGTGGTAGGTAAAGTTACCAGCATTTGCGAGTACACTGCCGCCATCTTTCTCACCGTGAATCGTCACAGGGCCGTCGCAAGTGATGTCAGCCTTGCCATAGCCGCTCAAGACCCGAGAACTGCCCGATGCATCGATTTCCACTTCGTTAGCTCTGTGGATGATCAGCGTACCATCTGCATTGCTCGTATAGCCTATAGCATAGGTGCCTTCCGGTGCATTGATAGTCACTTTTCCGGTGCAGGTGATCACTGCCCTGCGGCCGATAGCGGAGTAGTTGTCGCTGGAAATTGTCACGTCGTGGGCTCTATTGATGGTCAAGTTGTGGACTGCAATGTTTTCCTTGCCATCCAGCACCACGTCAACATCATCCGGCACCTCAATGGTAATAGTATTAATCGTCTTAGTAGTATTGGTAGATGTCAGTATCTTCTGCACCGGGTCATAGTGGAAGGTATAGTTGCCTGGGGTGACGACAATGTTCTCATAATCCGCCGGGTCGATCACATTATTATTGATTTTGATCTCCTCTGCGACGTTCTCCGCATCCAGCACACTGACCGCACGGTTGCCGCTGATGTTCAACTGCATCAGTGCATCAGTGCTCTCAGCCAGAGCTGGGGCTGAGAGGGTGAACATCATGCATCCGGCTAGCGCTGCCGATACTGCACGTCGGATAAGTTTGCCTTGTTTCATGGTACAACCTCCTTTTTCCCCTCGTATTATTTACGGGGGGGGGGTATGTATTGCGGTACTTCCATTATATTACATTTTATCGTATTTTGGAAGGGAAATGGCGCGAAATGCCCAAAAAGAGCACGAATTATCGAAAGTATCACTCTTTGATCGGCTCTGCCCCTGCCGTTCTTCCGTTCTGCGTGCTTTTTTTGCCCCAGCACCGCCTTTTTTGTTGACAAGGCACCGGCTTGCTATTATAATAGTGTAGTCAAAATGGCATTCCTGTGCGGCTTTGTGGCTGCGCGAAAGAAATACAGCTAATAACAAGGAGAGATTCTCAAATGGCACAAGAGATCAAGATGTCCGCTGCCGGTCTGAAGGCAATGCAGGAGGAACTGGAATACCTCAAAACCGTCCGCCGCAAGGAGCTGGCTGAAGAGATCAAGGAAGCCCGCAGCCACGGCGACCTGTCTGAGAACAGCGAGTACGACGAGGCCAAGAATACGCAGGGTCTGGTGGAGAACCGCATCACCGAGCTGGAGCAGACCATCAAGAACGCAGTTATAATCGACGAGAGCGAGCTGAGCGTGGATAACGTCTCCGTTGGTACCCACGTTACCATCCGTGAGACTGGCGAGGACGAAGCCGAGGAATACGATATCGTGGGCCGCACCGAGGCTGACGCCTTCAACGGCAAGATCAGCGATGAGAGCCCCGTGGGCCACGCCCTGATGGGCAAGGCTGTGGGCGAAAAGGTCGAAGTGCTGCTGCCCACCGGCCAGACTGTGGAATACACCGTGCTGGCCATCACCCATTCTGCAAACTAAGTAGGAGTAACCATGGAAGAGCAAAAGAGAAACCCCGCTGCGGGTCTGTCCGAGAGCGAGCAGGTACAGGTGCGCCGCCAGAAGCTGGCCGACCTGCAGGCCGCCGGCAACGACCCCTTTACCCTGACCAAGTTCCCGCAGGACGCGTATTCTGCTGACCTGAAGGAAGAATTTAAGGAACTGCCCAACGAGACCGACAGCGGCAAGCTGGTGGCACTGGCAGGTCGTATGATGTCCAAGCGCGTCATGGGCAAGGCCAGCTTTGCCCATCTGCGCGATGACAAGGGCGATATCCAGCTTTATGTCCGCCGCGACGAGCTGGGTGACGAGGCCTACGCCGCCTTTAAAAAGCTGGACGTGGGCGATATCATCGGCGTGAAGGGCGAGGTGTTCCGCACCAAGACCGGCGAGCTGAGCGTGCGTGCCACTGAGCTGACCCTGCTGGCAAAGAGCCTGCGCCCCCTGCCCGAGAAGTTCCACGGCCTGACCGATACCGAAATGCGTTACCGTCAGCGCTATGTGGACCTGATCGCAAACCCGGAGGTGAAGGACACCTTCATCAAGCGCAGCCGCATCCTGAAGGAAATCCGCGCTTATCTGGACGAGAAGGGCTTTTTGGAGGTGGATACCCCCATCCTGACCCCGTTCGAGATCGGTGCTTCTGCACGCCCCTTCTACACCCATCACAACACCCTGAACATGGACATGGTGCTGCGCATCGAGACCGAGCTGTACCTCAAGCGCCTGATCGTGGGCGGCATGGATCGTGTGTACGAGGTGGGCCGCATCTTCCGCAACGAGGGCATGGATCCCAAGCACAACCCGGAGTTCACCACCATCGAGCTGTATCAGGCCTTTACCGATTTCCATGGCATGATGGATCTGGTAGAGGAGCTGTACAAGCGCCTTGCCCTCAAGATCTGCGGCAGTCTGGTCATCCCGTATCAGGGCAAGCAGATCGATATGAGCCACTGGGAGCGCCTGACCATGGTGGAGGCCGTGAAGAAGTATTCCGGCGTGGACTTCAACGACTGGCAGACCGATGCAGATGCCATCGCCGCCGCCAAGGCACACAACGTGGAGCTGCCCGAGGTGCCCACCAAGGGCGCCATTCTGGCCGAGTTCTTCGATGCCTTTGTGGAGGACAAGCTGATCCAGCCCACCTTCATCTACGATTACCCCGTGGAGATCAGCCCGCTGGCCAAGCGCAAGCCGGATGATCCCGCCTTCACCGAGCGCTTCGAGTATTTCATTGACTGCACCGAGTATGGCAACGCCTTCAGCGAGCTGAACGACCCCATCGACCAGAAGGGCCGCTTCGAGCGTCAGGTGGCCGAGCGCAAGGCCCTGGAGCCTGAGTGCAAGGCACAGGTGGACTACGACTACATCAACGCACTGGAGTACGGTCTGCCCCCCACGGGCGGTCTGGGCTTCGGCGTAGACCGTCTGGTGATGCTGCTCACCGATAGTGCCTCTATCCGTGATGTGCTGCTGTTCCCCACGATGAAGCCGATTGAGCAGTAAAATGCAAAATTAAAACGCAGATACGATGAAATTATGAACGGATTTCAGACGACATCTGCGGTACTACACCACAACTACACCAATTTTGGGACGTTTTCCCGAAAAGGAGCCTTACAAAGCGGTGTGGTGTAACAAGTGAATCAGCGGATTGGTGTAGTAGGTACACTGAACCCAAATACGACAAAAGGCAGGCACACTGTGGAAGCATGGTGTACCTGCCTTTTTATCTGGGATGCAGAGAATCAATAAGTCTTTCAAACAATTCTCGAAGTTCATAGTGCGCTACAACAAGCCCTTGGAGTACGCTCAGCTTGTGCTGGGTGGTGAAATTGAGCATTATCTCTCACTCGGCTGTGACCACGGCAGAATGGAAGATTGACAAAGGCAATGGCTGCGGCACAAAACAACGTGTCGCAGCCATTGCCTGCTTTTATAATACCATAAACGAAGTTCCTGTGGCAATGAACGCACAGCCGATCAGACTTTTGGCTGTAAACAACTCATGCAGGATGAAAAAAGCCAGACTTCTTACAAGTGCTCTTCCTCAAAAGCCTTGTGTGTGCAGCCTCTTGTCTGCCCAATTTCCGCCGCACAGTGTCAGTGCCCCGATGCCAAGCCCCAGAATCACAGCCCCCAGTATATCACTGGGGAAGTGCACATAAAGGTACAACCGTGAAAAGGCGATGAGTATCGCCAGCGGAATCGCAATGATGCCAAATCGTCTATCCGCTGCGGTCAGGATCGTTGCACCGATAACAGAGGCCAGCGTATGACCGGATGGGAACGAGTAGTCGTTCGGGACAGCAATCAGAAGCGGTACGCTTTGATCCAGCCAACAGGGGCGCGGACGGGCAATCAGATGCTTCAGGAATACATTGCCAACCAGAACACCCATGGCAAGACCTGCCAGCAGAATGATCCCATACTTCCGGTATTTCTTTGTGCAGAGCAGCCCACCCGCTGCCAAGATCCAGACGGCACCACTGTTTCCCAGCATTGTGATCTTTGGCATCAGCATATCCAGCAGCGGGCAGGTCAGAAATGCCCGGATCTCATGTAAAATCGTCCAGTCCAGTCTCATTTGTTTCCACCATCCTTTTTCTCCATGGTTTTCTTCAAGCCTTCCAGCGCGAAAAGAAGCACAATTCCCAGCAAAAATGCAGGAATCTGAAAATTCGTGAAACTCAGCGGCGGCAGAGGAGTGTCCAGACTGGCCGGGCCGTTTGCGATGGCATAAAGTGAGCCCAGCATCAGTCCCAAAACCAACCAAACCATAGCACTGCGGTGATTCTGCAAGGCGGAGCGGATAGCGCGAATGGACAGTCCGATGCCTGTCAGCACTCCCAGCCCCAGTGCGCACAGTCCCGGAATGACAACAAGCTGTAAGCCGAGCAGGCTGTGAACAGCCTGAATGGTAGGCAGATAGACACCGGCGATCAGCAGGACGGATGAGCCGGAAATTCCGGGCAGCACCATAGCCGTAATGGCTACCGCACCGGAGAGAAATATCCAGCCAAATTGCAATGGCTGAAGCTGTGCGTAGTTGATAGCTCCCAGCCCAACGGCACGGGTGCGGAGCAATGTCAGCCCAACCACAGCTGCAACTCCCACCAGCAGAAACCCGCTATTGCGCCAATTTTCAAGTGCTTCCTGCTCTGCCATCGCAACAAATGGGATGGAACAGACGGTCAACCCCAGAAAGAGAGAACTCATGAAATAGATATTCTGCTCAAACAGACTGGACAGCAGCACCACACAGCTTACCATGCCAATGCCCCAGCCGATACCCAATTTCAACAGGTACGTCAGGGCAGCTTTTCGTTGCTTCCAATTGCCCCGAAACAACCCGTGGAGCGCATTGATAAAGCGATCGTAAAAGCCCAGAATGAAGGCGATCGTTCCCCCGGACACGCCGGGAACGCTGTCGGCCAGTGCCATGCAAAAGCCATGAAATGCGGTTAAAATCATAAAAGTCCCTCCAAGTAAAAAAGTTTCGATCACTGCTTAGAGTGTACCGAAACTTTTTTAAGAGAGATCGTTTCAACCTTAAACCGTTCTTAAACTACATGGAGTCGATAGCCCACACCCCACACCGTTTGCAGAAGTTTCGGGTCGGCAGGGGTATCTTCAATTTTCTCCCGCAGGCGATTGATGTGGACTGCTACGGTAATGTTGTCTCCCATCGACTCCAAGCCCCAGATCAGTTCGTATAAGTCCTCTCGGCTGAACACCTGCTCCGGGTGGCGCATCAGGAAGAACAACAATTCGTATTCTTTATTTTTCAGAGGAACCTCTACGCCATTTTTCGTGATGCGCCGGGCGGCGGGGTCGGCTGTCAGCGGGCCGACCGTGATCGTTTTAGGCGTGTCAGCGCAAGGTTTCAGGCGGGCATATTGCGCCAGATGCGCCTTGACCCGTGCCACCAGAACGCTGGGCGAAAAGGGCTTTTCAATGTAATCATCCGCACCGAAGCCAAGGCCGCGGATCTTATCCACATCCTCGCCACGGGCGGTCACCATAAGGATGGGAATATCCTTTTCGGCGCGCACCTGTTTGCAGATGGCAAAGCCATCGATACCGGGCAGCATCACATCCAGCAAGATCAGGTCAAACGGCTGATGCAAGGCGGCATCCAGTCCTGTGGTTCCATCCGGGGCAATGGTCACGGCGTATCCGCCCAGCTCCAGATAGTCCCGTTCGATGGCCGCAATGTCGGCATCATCTTCCACAATAAGAATTCGTTTCAGCTCCATATTACCCTTCCTTTGCCATTGGCAGCTGCATCACGATACGCAGTCCTCCACCGGGAGCATTCTCCGCCCGGACATTTCCGCCCATTTGCTGCATAGATTTTTTGACGACTGCAAGCCCTAATCCGCTGCCTGCACCGGGTTTTGTGCGCGCAGCATCTCCACGATAAAACGGTTCAAAAAGGCACGGAAGCTGTTCTTCCGGCACACCGGGGCCATTATCCTCCATCCAGAGGGTAACGGTATCCTCCTCACACACAGAGCCAAAAGACAGCGCATTTGCGCCATATTTACGGCTGTTATCCACCAGATTGTTCAGAACGCGCTGCAAAAGTTCCCGGTCGGCCAGAACGGTGCAATCGATGACTGCATCGCAATCCACCGATATTCCCTCGTGATCGCAGGCGTTCAGGATATGGTGCAGCGTCTCTTGCAGCGGCAATGCCTTCAGGTGCATCGGGTATTCACTAGCCCCCAGCTTTGCCAGCTCAAACAAACGATTGACAAGAGCCTCCAAGTCCGTTTCTCTTGCATAGATGGTCTGTAAATACCGCTGCCGGGTGGGTTCGTCCGGGGCAACTCCCTCCAGCAACGCTTCCGTATAAGCCCGGATGGTGGTCAGCGGGCTTTTCAGATCATGGGACATTCCGGCGATCAGCTCTTGCTTTCTCTGCTGCTCTCTTTGCTGCTCGGTCAGAGATTTTTTCAAGCGTACTGCCATGGCATCCACTGCGTCACAGGCCATACGAAATTCATCCTGTTCTTCATAGGCGATGGGCGAATCCAGATCGCCGTCCTCGATCCGCTTGACCCCCTGCATCAAAGCGTCCAACGGTTTTTGGATATGTGCAAATAAATTCCGGGTCAGGTATAGGTTGGTAAACACCACTGTCGCCAGCAATGCAACGAGAACGATGGCTGCGTACAACAGAACACAGAATTTTAGACCCTGAAACATCGGTTCCAGTTCTTCTCCCATATTGTGCAGCTCGTGCAGGGTCAGGCCCATCCGGGGCAGGTAGACCGATTCCAGCAGGACGATCGCCCCGCCAAAGCCAAGGATCAACAATATCCCTGCGATCAGAATTGGAATCACCAGCATAATGATGTTTGAGCGCCTGAGCCGTTCTTGAATCGTCATAAAATTCCCTCCTGCTTTTGATAGGTCTATCATATCACAAAAAGGGACAAGAAACTTAAACCAATCTTAAAACTTCCGCTTAAAAATCATTTTGCTGTCAAGAGGGCTGGCCTCGTCCAGCCCTCTCTCTTTTTGCCAAAGTTTCCCTTGTTTTTTCTTGCACCCTGCCGAAAGTGACGTATTCTCAAAACTTTTTGTTGACACGGCTCGATTTTTGTGGTAACCTATCCCAACAATTGAATATAACATATTTTTACATATTCGTTCGGACCCAGCGGGGCTGAACATCTTGGCTTTCAGCCGTTACATAACCGACTAGCATGACCTTCCAGAAAAAGCGAAGG
>OHNN01000749.1_pt1 | contig 19819 bp, 14 predicted proteins | sample 1569541 | NCBI WGS metagenome assembly OHNN01 (sample SAMEA3879563, study PRJEB24766) | human gut metagenome | biome: human-associated habitat; feature: feces | place: USA | collected 1985/1987 | reverse complement strand
TGTTTTCTTTCGTATCCGCGCCTTTCGCCTCGGCAATGACCGTGACCGGTGTGCCGTCAAACGACGCAATACCACCGATGATCGCCGCATCATCGCCATACAGCCGGTCGCCGTGGAACTCGATAAAATCCGGAAACAGCTCCCGAATATAATCCCCTCCGACCGGCCGGTCTTTTTTCCGCGCTTTCTGCACACAATCCCAGGCCGACGATTTCCGCAGATTCTCCCACTCCGTCTCTTCTTTTTCTCCCCGAAGCGATTTTTCCTGTCCGTCCCTGGAAGTTTCCGTATTTTCAGTTTCTTCTGCCAGCGCCTTCACGCTTTCTGCCGCAGTCTCTTCTTTCTGCAGTTCCTTCCCGTTTTCTTCCGGCACAGAATTCTTCATCAAATCGCCACCGCCCGATGCCATACCTTCCGCACGCTTCCCATGCATCCGCAGAATCTCCGACAGCACCTCTTTCGCCTCTTCTCTTGGCAGAATCCGATCCACAAACCCATGCTCCACCAGAAACTCCGCCCGCTGGAACCCTTTCGGCAGTTTCTGTCCTATTGTCTGCTCAATAACCCTCGGTCCCGCAAACCCGATCAGCGCATGCGGCTCCGCCAGAATAATATCCCCCAGCATCGCCCAGCTCGCTGTCACGCCGCCCGTCGTCGGGTCCGTCAGCACACTCACATACAAAAGCCCCGCATCACTGTGTCTTTTCAGTGCCGCCGACGTCTTCGCCATCTGCATCAGAGAAACAATCCCCTCCTGCATCCGCGCCCCTCCCGAGCACGCAAACAAAATCACCGGCAGCGAGAGCTTAGTCGCCCTCTCCACCGCCCGCGTAATCTTCTCCCCAACAGCCTCACCCATACTGGCCATCATAAACCTGCCATCACAGACCCCGATCACCGTCTCCATCCCGTTGATCCGTCCCTTACCAGTCACAACAGCCTCCGTAAGTCCTGTTCTCTCCTGCAGAGCCCTCACCTTCTCTTCATACCCCGGAAACCCCAGCGGATTCCCCGCCGTCATCCCCTGATCCCATTCCTCAAAACTCCCATCATCCAGAAGAAACTCAATCCTCCGATACGCATGCACCCGAAAATAATTCCCACACTTCGGACAAATATAAAGATTCCTCTTCACATCCTCCGTAAAAATAGCCCCCTTACAAGCATTACACTTCTTCAAAATCCCCTGCGGCGCCTCCGGCACCACCCCATCCGCCGTGTGCTCCTTCCGAAACACCGTCTTCTTAAAATACTTACCCAGCATCATACCACCATCACTCCTTACGTCATAACACTTTCACTCTATTGTCACCATAACAATCTTCCAACCACACACCTCACCCATCGAGGCATTCATTCTCTCTTCACCGCTCACTCCTGTCATCCCAGCCGCACCGCCCCGCGGTGTCGCTGACCACACTCTCCCAGTCGTGTGTCTGATCTCAGCCGCCCGGCAGTACAGCAGAGGGGGACGGCGCATTTGCAGGAGGAACTATAGCAAGACCCGAAAATAATGCAAAAAAGGCAGTGCTGCAGAGCGCGAATTGCAAGGAACAGATTTGAAGGCGTACCGGGGTACGACGAAAATCTGTGACGCAGTAATTCACGCTCTGCGGTGCTGAATTTTTTGCATTATTTTCGGGTCTTGCTATAAAAAGAACAAGGCGTACCGGTACAGGAAAACTGGCCGATACGCCTTGTTCTGTGTTTATCAAAAGATCTGTCGCGGCGCACTCTTTTGGTAAGCATAAAAAAAAAGAACCCAGCCACATGACGGTATGACTAAGTTCTCTTTGTTTTATATCTTTATTATGCGATTGAGTTTACAGCTTTGCTCAGATTGGATACTTTTCTGGCAGCGTTGTTTTTATGATAAACGCCTTTAGAAGCAGCCTTGTCGATGGTAGAGATCGCATTTACTAATGCAGCAGCAGCAGCCTCTTTATCGTTTGCAGCAACAGCAGCATCTACTTTTTTCATAGAAGTCTTAACTGCAGAACGGATTGCTTTGTTGCGGTCTGCCTTTGTCTGATTTACCAGGATTCTTTTCTTTGCGGATTTAATGTTAGCCAAACTGTACACCTCCAATATTTTTAAAATTAATGTGATTTAAGGGATGTTATTCAATGGAACAGACACGGGCGCTCCACTGAAACATGCTTTATTATCCTATAATATTTCGCATGGTTTGTCAATACATATTTTTGAAAAAATTGCAGAAACTACAACAAAAATACAGGAGAAGGAGAAAAGTATGATAGGAAAGTATAGGATGCGGACAGACCTGGCGATGGAGAATCAGGAAAAATTTGAGAGGGACCATGTGGAGATCTCCGGGGTCGAGATTGAGAAGAAGAAAAGAAAGGCGGAAATTCAGACAACCATTGTGAAAATCACATCGGAGCAGGGTGCAAAAATGATGGGAAAGCCGAAAGGGACGTATGTGACGATCGAAGCGCCGCTGCTTTTGACGGCAGACGAGGAGGAGAGCCGGAAAGCGGCGGAGGAGTTTTCCCACTGTCTGATGGAAATGGTGCCGGAAGCGTGCGGATCCGTTCTTGTGGCCGGCCTCGGCAACCGCGGCATCACGCCGGATGCGCTCGGGCCGGAGACGGTGGAGCAGCTTAACGTTACGCGCCATCTGGTGCGCACCTACGGAAAGAAGGGCCGGGAAGTGAGTGCCCTTGCTCCCGGCGTTATGGCACAGACGGGCATGGAGGCAGTGGAAATCCTGCGCGGAACGGCAGAACAGACCCATCCAGATGTGATTCTCGCCGTGGATGCCCTTGCCGCATGCAGTATTCACCGGCTGAACTGTACGATCCAGCTTGCCGACACCGGAATCTGGCCGGGCTCGGGCGTCGGAAACCACCGCAATGCCTTAAATCAGGAGACGCTCGGCGTGCCGGTCATCGGAATCGGTGTGCCGACCGTTGTAGGGGCAGGAACGATCGTCCACGATGCCGTCGCAGGCGTTCTGGAATCGCTGGAGGAGTCCGAGATGGATGAATTTCTGGGAGAAGTCATTTCACCGGCGCTCGAAAGCCTTTACGTGACGACAAAAGAGATCGACGAGATGGTCCGCCGCCTGGCCGGGGTTCTTGCGGCAGGTATGAATCAGGCATTTTCCGGGGAACTGTAACATATCATGAATATGGTGATAATATGTGGAATGCCAGGCGAAATGGACGATGGTTCGGATGGGGATGTCTTTTCCTGTCCTGCAGTATACTGCTGTTCCGCAGTGCAGCGGTTCTCCGGAAAAATCATTTCTCAGAGGGGAAAGTTCTGCTGCAGCGGGCGGCAGCACAGGCGGAGCAGTTATCCGTGGATGTGATGATGCCGCTTCTTTTTTATGACGGAAAAGAGGACGGAAGGGGATGGATGGAAAATCTCCTCGCGGCAGTGCGGGATCAGATACCGGCGCTTCGGGAGGGAAGCACGGCAGAAAATACGCTGTCTGCCGGGACAGAAGCAGCGGAAACGGATACGGCGAAGCAGGATTCGAATCCGGGACCGGGAGCAGAAAGAGGGCAGACAGAATCGAAGGAGCAGGGAACTGAGGAAGATCAAAAGGATGGAACTCAAAAAGATGAAACTCAAAAAGATGGAATGGAAATCACGGAGCCGGAGCAGACGGAAACAGGAATCACAGAACCGGCAGCCGGAGAGTCGGCATCAACGGCAGAACCCGAAGCGCCGCAGTCTGTCCCGGAGGAGACTATCGAAACCGGCGGCGCACCGCGTGAGATTCTCTACCCGGAGGCCGACACGATTCAGGAGACAATTTCCCCTGACCTTCTTGCTGACCAGCAGGCGCTCCTGAACCGCTTCTTCGTTGTCGATCCCAACACTTCGGTCCTGTCGGGCGAGATCGACGGCAGCACCCTGCTCGGAAAAGACCTGACCCTGCCGGAAAATGCCGAAGGCCCGCAGATTCTGATCTATCATACCCATTCGCAGGAAACCTTCGCCGATTCCCGGCCGGGAGAAAGAGCGGACACGGTAATCGGCCTCGGTGATGATCTGCAGGAGCTTCTGGAAAAGCAGTACGGATACGAAGTGCTTCATATTACAGAGGCATTTGACATGAAAGAAGGCTGTCTCGAGCGGAGCCGCGCCTACAACTACGCGGAGCCGGTCATCGCAGCGGCGCTGGAAGAACACCCGTCCATTCAGGTCGTGATCGACCTGCACCGGGACGGGGTCAATGGTTCAAAACGTCTTGTGACAGAAATCAACGGAAAGCCGACCGCGCAGATCATGTTTTTCAACGGCCTTTCCCGCACGAAAGAAAGCGGCGAACTGACAAGCCTGCCCAATCCGTATCAGGCGGAAAACCTTGCATTTTCCTTTCAGATGGAGTATGAGGCAGAACAGTATTATCCCGGCTTTTCACGCTGTATCTATTTAAAAGGCTACCGCTACAACCTCCATCTCCGCCCGAGATCTGTTCTTCTCGAGGTTGGTGCGCAGACGAATACGGTCGAGGAGGTGAAAAATGCAATGGGGCCGTTTTCGGATATCCTGCATAAAGTTCTGTCGGGCAAAAGTCCGGCATCAGGCGGATAAATTTATCTTGCTTTTTTGAGTGGAATTTCGTATCATACAAAATAGACAGATTGCGGGAGTACGAAATATGGAGCAATCTGGTATCGTAGGGAAAAAGCAGGAGGAAAAAACTTGTCAGGAATAGATCAGAGTAAAATTCGTAATTTTTGTATTATTGCCCATATCGACCATGGAAAATCAACCCTTGCGGACCGTATTATTCAGAAAACAGGCCTTTTGACCGAGCGTGAGATGCAGGATCAGGTGCTGGACAATATGGATCTGGAGCGTGAGCGCGGCATCACGATCAAGGCACAGGCAGTCCGTACCGTATACAAAGCGGCCGACGGCGAGGAGTACATTTTAAACATGATTGACACCCCGGGCCATGTTGACTTCAACTATGAGGTTTCCCGAAGCCTTGCCGCATGCGACGGCGCGCTGCTCGTTGTCGATGCATCGCAGGGTATCGAGGCGCAGACCCTTGCCAACGTCTACCTCGCCCTTGACCATGACCTGGATGTGTTCCCGGTCATCAACAAAGTAGACCTTCCAAGCGCCGAGCCGGACCGTGTAATTGCAGAGATCGAGGATGTCATCGGACTGGAAGCGCAGGATGCTCCGCGGATTTCCGCAAAAACCGGCCTGAACGTGGACGAGGTGCTCGAGCAGATCGTACAGAAAATTCCGGCACCGGAAGGTGATCCGACGGAACCGTTAAAAGCACTGATTTTCGACTCCGTCTACGATGCATACCGCGGCGTCATCATTTCCTGCCGTGTGATGGAAGGAAGCGTGAAAAAAGGAACGAGAATCCGCATGATGGCGACAGGCGCTGTCGAGGAAGTTGTCGAGGTCGGCTACTTCGGCGCAGGCCGTCTGATCCCGTGCGACGAGCTCTCCGCCGGAATGGTAGGCTATATCACCGCCAGCATCAAAAACGTGCGCGACACCCGCGTGGGTGATACCGTGACCGATGCCGACCGTCCGTGTGCAGAAGCACTGCCGGGCTACAAAAAAGTCAACCCGATGGTATACTGCGGCATGTACCCGGCCGACGGCGCACAGTACGGCGATCTGCGCGACGCGCTGGAAAAACTGCAGTTAAACGATGCATCCCTCTTCTACGAGCCGGAGACATCGGCAGCACTCGGCTTTGGCTTCCGCTGCGGTTTCCTTGGACTGCTTCACCTGGAAATTATTCAGGAGCGCCTGGAGCGTGAGTACAATCTGGATCTCGTGACGACCGCACCGAGCGTTATCTATAAGGTTCACAAAACCGACGGAACCGTCATTGACCTGACCAACCCGTCGAATCTGCCGGATCCGTCCGAGATTGATTATATGGAAGAGCCGCTGGTAAAAGCAGAGATTATGGTGACGACCGACTACATCGGACCGATCATGGAGCTCTGCCAGCAGAGACGAGGCCAGTATCAGGGAATGGAATACATGGAGACGACGCGTGCGATGCTTCATTACCATCTCCCGCTGAATGAGATTATCTACGATTTCTTTGATGCCTTAAAATCCCGCTCCAAAGGTTACGCGTCATTCGACTACGAGCTGCTCGGCTATGAGAGAAGCGAGCTTGTAAAACTCGATATCCTCGTCAATAAAGAAGAAGTGGATGCGCTGTCCTTCATCGTATTCGAGGGATCTGCCTACGAGCGCGGAAGAAAGATGTGCGAGAAGCTCAAAGAAGAGATTCCGCGGCAGCTCTTCGAAATCCCGATCCAGGCGGCTGTCGGATCGAAGATTATCGCCAGAGAAACCGTCCGCGCGATGCGCAAAGACGTCCTCGCCAAGTGCTACGGCGGCGATATTTCCCGAAAGAAGAAGCTGCTGGAGAAGCAGAAGGAAGGTAAGAAGCGGATGCGCCAGGTAGGAAACGTGGAGATTCCGCAGAAAGCCTTTATGAGCGTGCTGAAACTGGATGAAAATTAAGAGATAAAAATGAGACCGGCCTGTCGGCGCCGCCTGCTGTTGCGGGAGCGCAGGGGCCGGTCTTTCGATCGTACGGAGGAAAAGCAGAATGAATAAAAAAAGAAAACCACTGGAACTCTATGTGCATATCCCGTTCTGCATCCGGAAATGTGCCTACTGTGATTTTGTCTCGGGACCGGGCACGAAAGCAATGCAGAAGGAGTATGAAGAGGCTCTGCTGGCAGAAATCGATGCAGCGGAAGAGACGGCAGAAAGGGAAGTGATTTCCGTCTTTTTCGGCGGCGGAACACCATCCGCAGTGGATGCCGGAATGCTCGCCCGTGTGATGGAAAAACTGCGGAGCAAGTACGTTTTTTCAGAGGATGCTGAGATTACGCTGGAGGCCAATCCGGGAACGCTGGATGCGGAAAAACTGAAATGTTACAGGAAGAGCGGCTTCAACCGGATCAGTATCGGCTGTCAGTCGGTTCACGATGAGGAGCTGAAACGGCTGGGAAGAATCCACACGTTTGCGGAATTTCAGGAGAGTTTTGCACTGGCACGGGATGCCGGGTTTGCGAATATCAACGTGGATCTGATGTCAGGTCTGCCGGAGCAGAGTGAAGAGAAATGGGAAGAGAGTCTTCGGACGATCGCGGAGCTTTCTCCGGAGCACATTTCCGCCTACAGCCTGATCGTGGAGCCGGGAACCCCGTTTGCGGAGCAGAAACTGGATCTGCCGGATGAGGACACAGAACGCGAAATGTATGCCAGAACGGCGGAAATCCTCGCAGAATACGGCTTTTTCCAGTATGAGATTTCCAATTATGCAAAGCCGGGCTTCGCATGCCGCCACAATATCGGCTACTGGAAAAGGACGGATTATCTGGGGTTCGGGCCTTCCGCGGCATCGTTATTCGGAAACCGCCGGTGGACGAACACGGCAGATCAATCTTTGTATCTGAAAGCGTGCGGAGCACTGGAAAAGATCCGTGAGGATGAGGAAATTCTTTCCCGGCAGGATGCCATGGAAGAATTTATGTTTCTCGGCCTTCGAATGACACAAGGGATCTCGACGGCGGAGTTTGAGGAGAAGTTTGGAAAGGAGATCCATGCCGTATACGGCGGGGTTCTGAAGAAATACGAAGCGATGCATCTTTTACAGGAACACAGCGGGCGCCTGGTTCTGACACGCGATGGGATTTCCGTCAGCAATGTGATTCTGGCAGATTTTCTGCTGTAAAAAGATGATAAAGAAATAGAACAAATGTTTGCATAACGCACGGCGGTGTGCTATAATGGGAGAAAACGAGACAAGATTCCTGTCCCTGTCCGGACAGGGATTCCAATTAATAAGAGGAACAGTTATGGCAGAGAAAAAAGAGTTTATCAGAATACGGGGAGCCAGGGAGAACAACCTGAAAGCACTGAATGTCGATATCCCCAGAAACCAGTTTGTTGTATTTACGGGCCTCAGCGGTTCAGGAAAGAGTTCGCTTGCGTTTGACACGATCTATGCGGAGGGCCAGCGGCGGTACATGGAGAGCCTTTCCTCCTACGCGCGCCAGTTCTTAGGACAGATGGAAAAACCGAATGTGGACAGCATCGAAGGTCTGCCGCCTGCTATTTCGATCGATCAGAAATCGACGAACCGGAACCCGCGTTCCACCGTCGGAACCGTGACGGAGATTTACGATTACTTCCGTCTTCTGTACGCGAGAATCGGTATTCCGCACTGCCCGAAGTGCGGAAAAGTCATCAGCCGCCAGTCGGTGGACCAGATGGTCGATCAGATCATGGCACTCCCGGAGCGGACGAAAATCCAGCTTCTCGCGCCGGTTGTGCGCGGCCGCAAGGGAAGACACGAAAAGGTGCTCGAACAGGCAAAACGCAGCGGCTATGTCCGCGTGATGATCGACGGCAGCCAGTATGAGCTGTCCGAGGAGATTACGCTGGATAAGAACCTGAAACACAACATTTCCATTATTGTGGACCGTCTTGTAGTCAAACCGGACATTGAGAAACGTCTGACGGATTCCGTCGAGAATGTACTGGATCTGGCGGACGGCCTTCTGGTAGTCGACACGATGGACGGAAATCAGCTCAACTTCAGCCAGAGCTTTTCCTGCCCGGACTGCGGCATCAGCATGGAGGAGATTGAGCCGAGAAGCTTTTCCTTCAACAACCCGTTCGGCGCCTGCCCGAGCTGTGCCGGCCTTGGCTACAAGATGGAATTCGACGAGGATCTGATGATTCCGGATAAGACCGTATCCATCGCAGACGGAGCCATCACCGTGCTCGGCTGGCAGTCCTGCACGGACAAATCGAGCTATACGAGAGCCGTTCTCGATGCGCTGGCAGAGGAGTACGATTTTTCACTTTCCACTCCGTTCTGTGAATATCCGAAAAAAATCCACGATATCCTGATTTACGGAACGAACGGAAAATCCGTCAAGGTGCATTACCGCGGTCAGCGCGGCGTCGGTGTGTACGATGTGGCTTTTGAGGGGCTGATCAAAAATGTAGAGCGCCGCTACCGTGAGACCGGATCGGATTCTACAAAACAGGAATACGAAACCTTCATGCGTGTGACCCCGTGCCAGGCGTGCCATGGCCAGCGTCTGAAACCGACGTCGCTTGGTGTGACGGTCGGAGATAAAAATATTTTTGAAGTAACATCCCTTTCCATCGACAATCTGCAGAAGTTTATGCAGAACCTCGAACTCTCCGAACAGCAGCTGCTGATCGGAAAGCAGATTTTAAAAGAGATCCGTGCGCGTGTGAGCTTCCTTGCGGATGTCGGATTAAACTATCTGACCCTGGCGCGCGGAACGGCATCGCTGTCCGGCGGTGAGGCGCAGAGAATCCGTCTGGCAACGCAGATCGGCTCCGGCCTTGTCGGTGTCGCCTATATTCTCGACGAGCCGAGCATCGGTCTTCACCAGAGAGACAACGACAAACTTCTCGCGACGCTGAAACATCTGCGTGACCTCGGAAACAGCCTGATCGTCGTGGAGCACGACGAGGATACGATGCGCGCCGCTGACTGCGTTGTCGATATCGGCCCTGGAGCCGGTGAGCACGGCGGAGAGCTGGTGGCGATCGGAACGGCGGAAGATCTGATGAAAAATCCGAATTCCATCACCGGAAAATACTTAAGCGGAGAACTGAAAATTCCGGTTCCGTCCGAGCGCAGAAAGCCGACGGGTTGGCTGAAGGTAGTCGGAGCAAAAGAGCACAATCTGAAAAATATCAACGTGAATTTCCCGCTCGGTGTCATGACCTGCGTGACCGGAGTCTCCGGATCGGGAAAGAGTTCTCTTGTCAATGAAATTCTGTACAAACGGCTGGCAAGAGATCTGAACCGTGCGCGGACGATTCCGGGTGCACACAAAGACATCATCGGTATGGAACAGCTCGATAAGGTCATCGACATCGACCAGTCCCCGATCGGAAGAACACCGCGTTCCAATCCGGCAACGTACACAGGTCTGTTCGATCAGATCCGCGACCTGTTTGCGGCAACGCAGGATGCCAAGGCGCGCGGCTACAAGAAGGGAAGATTCAGCTTTAATGTGAAGGGCGGCCGATGCGAGGCCTGCGGCGGCGACGGTATCCTGAAGATCGAAATGCACTTCCTGCCGGATGTCTATGTGCCATGTGAGGTCTGCCATGGAAAACGGTACAACCGTGAGACACTGGAAGTCAAATACAAAGGAAAGAGCATCTACGATGTGCTGAATATGACGGTCGAGGAGGCACTGGAATTCTTCCGGCCGGTACCGTCGATTTTCCGGAAATTACAGACCCTGTACGATGTCGGCCTTTCCTACATCCGCCTCGGCCAGCCGTCCACCACGCTGTCCGGCGGAGAAGCGCAGCGTATCAAGCTCGCAGCAGAGCTGAGCCGCCGCGGCACGGGAAAAACAATCTACATTCTCGACGAGCCGACGACGGGACTTCATTTTGCGGATGTCCACAAACTGGTGGAGATTCTGCACCGCCTGTCCGAGGGCGGAAATACCGTCGTTGTTATCGAACACAATCTGGATGTCATCAAGACGGCGGACTATATTATTGATATCGGACCGGAGGGCGGAGACAAAGGAGGTACCGTAGTTGCTCAGGGAACTCCTGAGGAGGTGGCACAGTCACCGGTTTCCTATACCGGAAAATATGTAAAGAAATATCTGAAATAATCTTGAAATCATATTGCAGGACTTTCTTTTTAAATGGAAGTTGTATATAATAGAAGAGATTATTTATAGCAATTCTCGTAAATAATATATTTTGATCCGGCTTATCAGGATGTGAAGCCCTGTTGGACTGTTTTGATCGCATTATTTTATGGAGTTGTTATAACTAAACCGGATAAGTCCCCGGTAGAGACTGTAAAAAGTAATGATCAGTTGAAGGGGAAGAGGAGAACGTAAGAACAGAAAGGGGATTTCCATGCCGACAAGTGATATTGGAATTGACCTGGGAACCAGGAACAGTCTGGCTTATTCTACAGGAAAGGGGCTTGTGCTAAATGAGCCTTCGATCGTAGTTTATGATAAAAATACAGAGAAGATACGTGCGATCGGTGAAGAAGCCCGTCTGATGGAAGGGCGCATTACTTCAGATATGGAGATCATCCGTCCCATCAGACAGGGCGTGATCGTTGATTATACAGTTACAGAGAAGATGTTGAAATACTTTATATCCAGAGCAATAGGAAGAAGAGCTTTCCGCAAGCCCAGGATCAGTATCTGTGTTCCCAGTGGAATTACAGAGATTGAGAAAAAGGCAGTGGAGGAAGCAACCTATCAGGCTGGTGCCAGAGATGTCTATATGGTGGAGGAACCTATAGCTGCGGCAATCGGAGCCGGGGTGGATGTGACCAAGCCCTTTGGAAATCTGGTCGTAGACATTGGAGCCGGAACTTCGGATGTTGCGGTTATCTCTCTTGCGGGGGTTGTGGTTTCCGCTTCTGTGAAAGTTGCAGGGGACACTTTTAATCAGGCTATACTGAACTATGTGAGAAAGAATCATGGACTTTTTATCGGAGAAGATATGGCAGAGAAGATCAAAATTCAGATTGGTACGGCTATAGAGGAATCAAATCCGAGAACAATGGAAGTAAAGGGGAGAAATGTGATCACCGGTCTGCCGAAGACAGTGACACTTACCTCAGAAGAAATACGTGTGGCGTTAAAGGATGCTACAAGCCAGATTGTGGAGACTGTTCATGGAATTCTGGAAAAGACACCGCCGGAACTGGCTGCGGATATTGTAGACAGAGGAATCGTACTTACAGGCGGCGGTGCCCTTCTTCATGGGATGGATACACTGATCGAGCAGAGAACCGGAGTAAGTACACTGACTGTGCAGGATGCAATGAGCGTGGTCGCAGTGGGAACCGGTAAGTATGCAGAGGTAATGGCACGTTTTGACGGATAAAGCAGGAGGTACTGCACAGTGCAGTGCCTTTTTGCGTTGTCAGAGGATTAAAGAAGCAGGAGGTGTGGAGAAAAGCACATGAGTGAAACTGTCACAGGATACATAGATCATGTTATTTTCAGAAATGAAGATAACGGATATACAGTTATGGTACTGAAAGGTACAAAAAAAGAGGAAGAGCTGACCTGCGTGGGAAGTTTCCCTGCGATCACACAGGGGGCATCTATTGAAGCAACCGGAGTATATATCCATCATCCGGTATATGGCAAACAGTTTCAGATCAGTTCTTTTACAGAGAAGATGCCGGAGGATACCTATGGAATAGAACGTTATCTGGGTTCGGGCGCCATCAGGGGAATCGGTGCTGCACTGGCTGCCAGGATCGTGCGGAAGTTTGGAGATGACACACTCCGTATCGTAGAAGAAGAGCCGGAGCGGCTTGCAGAGGTAAAGGGGATCAGTGAGAAAAAAGCCCGGGAGATCGCTGCGCAGGTAAGTGAGAAGGCAGAGATGCGAAAAGTAATGATCTTTCTGCAGAAATATGGGATTTCCCTGAACCTGGGCGCAAAGATTTATCAGAAATATAAGGAATCTGTCTATACGATCCTTCAGGAGAATCCTTACAGACTTGCGGAAGATATTTCCGGTGTGGGATTTAAGATTGCTGATGAGATTGCTGCCAGAGTCGGTATTCACGCAGACTCAGATTATAGAATCCGCAGCGGAATGCTGTATACTCTTCTGCAGGCTTCGGGAGAAGGACATACTTATCTTCCGAGGGAACAGTTATTTACAAGATGTGCCAGACTTCTGGGAGTAGATGAATCCTATATGGAGAAACACCTTATGGATATGGTTATTGACAGGAAGCTGGTGCTGAAAGAAAAAAGCGGAGAAACTATCGTTTATCCGGCACAGTATTATTATCTGGAACTGAACACTGCCAGGATGCTTAATGAACTGAATATTGTGTGTCCTGAGGATAAAGAGCTTGTCAGGCACAGAATTGAGCTGATCGAGAAAGAGACAGGAACTGTTCTGGATGAAATGCAGAAGAGAGCAATCACTGAAGCAGCGGATCGTGGACTCTTTATTCTTACAGGAGGCCCCGGTACAGGTAAAACGACAACGATCAATGCGATCATCCGCTTTTTTGAGGGAGAAGGTGCAGAGATTCGGCTGGCTGCACCTACCGGACGTGCTGCAAAGAGAATGACAGAGACTACCGGATATGAGGCGCAGACAATTCACCGTCTGCTGGAACTGAATGGAATGCCGGAGGAAGAGAGGGACGGGCATTCAGCTAAATTCGAGAGGAATGCGCAGAATCCGCTGGAGGCAGATGTGATCATTATTGATGAAATGTCTATGGTGGATATCCATCTGATGCATTCTCTTCTTCTTGCAGTGGTAGCAGGAACCAGACTGATCCTTGTGGGGGATGAGAATCAGCTTCCGAGTGTAGGCCCGGGCAATGTGCTGAGAGATATTATCCGAAGCAGATGTTTCCCTGTAGTGGAACTGACTAAGATATTCAGACAGGCATCAGAGAGTGATATTGTTGTAAATGCTCATAAGATAAATAAGGGAGAACAGGTTCAGATCAATAATAAGAGCAGGGATTTCTTTTTTCTGAAGAGATATGATGCAGATATCATTATAAGAGTAGTGATCGCGCTGATCCAGGAGAAACTGCCGCGCTATGTAGATGCCAAACCCTTTGAGATACAGGTACTGACACCTATGAGAAAGGGACTTCTGGGAGTAGAGCGGCTGAATCAGATCCTGCAGAGATACCTGAATCCGCCGGAAGACGGGAAATCCGAGAGGGCGGTTGGAGACCGGCTGTTCCGCACAGGGGACAAGGTCATGCAGATCAGAAATAATTATCAGATGGAATGGGAAATCCGGGGACGATATGGGGTTGTCATTGAGAAAGGCGTGGGAGTATTTAACGGAGACACCGGAATCCTCAGGGAAATCAATGAATTTGCTGAGACAGCAGAAGTGGAATTTGAGGATGGACGTTTTGCAATGTACTCGTTCAAACAGCTGGAGGAACTGGAACTTGCGTATGCTATTACGATCCACAAGTCTCAGGGATCTGAGTATCCGGCAGTCATACTTCCATTGCTTTCCGGACCACAGATGCTTTTAAACAGGAACCTTCTTTATACCGCAGTTACCAGAGCAAGAAAATGTGTGACGGTTGTGGGAAACGAGGAGACCTTTGCAGAGATGATACGCAATGAAAAACAGCAGAAGAGATACAGTGCACTGGATGAACGGATCAGAGAACTGAGTGAGACTACAGGGGATAATAATACAGATGGTGAAGAATGATATTGCAGACTGTGATCTGATGACTGAATAATAACAGAAAAAAATTTATTTCGATAATATGAGAAAAACAGAAATACAGAGGATAGCAAAACAAAGAGTAAAATAGTGGAAGGAAATGGAAATGAAACGGTTTCTGAACATAGTTGCTGATATTTTTTACCCGAGATGCTGTCCGGTCTGTCAGAAAATACTGGCAGATCAGCGAAGGATGATCTGTCCGGAATGCGAGAAAGAACTTCGTCCGATTGGTCATCCCAGATGTTATAAATGTGGAAAACCCATAGAAACAGGGGAATACTGCAGAGACTGTCAGAAACACAGGCATATGTATGAACAGGGAAGAGGTATTTTTGTCTATGATGGCATAATGAGAAGATCTGTTACCAGATATAAGTACTATGGATGCAGAGAATACGGTGATTTTTATGCCAGAGCAATGTATCGATATGCACAGAAAGAATTGCGGGAATGGAAGCCGGATCTGATCGTGCCGGTTCCGGTACACAGGTCGAAGGAGCGGCAGAGAGGTTTTAATCAGGCTGCATATCTGGCGGAAAAACTCGGCCATTATACCGGGATTTCCACAGATGTCAATATTGTGCAGAAAGTTTTAAAGACAAAGTCGCAGAAAAAACTGAATGCTTTGCAGAGAAGAAAAAACCTGGAAAAAGCGTTCTGCGTGACCGGGGATGTCAGGGGAAAGAATATCCTGGTGATAGATGATGTGTATACAACAGGAAGTACGATCGATGCAATGGCCGGATGCCTGAAGAGAAAAGGTGCCGGAAATGTTTATTTTCTTACGGTTTGCATAGGCAGGAGATAAGAAAAAACACTTTTCATACATAATGATATATGTTACAATTAATCTGTATGATTATATGAATGATATCAGGTTGTTGCTGAGAACAGAGTGAACAGTAATAGCGGATTATAGCAAAAGGAAAAGCATACAGTAAGGAGTAATTTATGTTAAATGAAGAGAAGATAAAAATCATGAATAAACTTGCCATGTATGAACAGGGTGAAGGAAAGAAATATCTTCCGGTCAGCAGGTACTACCGTAGTGATTATATCGGACTTGCCATGATTAAGAATTTTTTCCTTGTTACGATTGGGTATTGCCTGATTCTGGCCGGTATCGCAGCATATTTTGCTGAATATCTGATAGATAATGTTCATAAGATGAACCTTGTTTCACTGGGCGTGGAAGTTATTCTGGGGTATGTGGCAGTGCTGGTACTGTTTTCTGTCCTGACATATATCCAATATACGGTGAAATACCATAAAGCAAAGAAAAGTGTGAAAAATTATTATGAAGAACTTACACAATTAAGTAAAATCTACGGTCGCGAAGATAAAAAATCTTCAGCCAGAGGAGTTACAGGAGGATATAAAAAATGACAGCATTACTCGAATTAAAACAGCGAATAAAGAATTTATACAGCCAGTATGAGATTTATATCCTGCCTGTCTTACGTTTTGTTCTGGCAATGGCTTATTTCATATGGATCAATACCAATATGGGATATATGAAGCAGATCGATAATATATTTATTGTTCTGATCCTTGCACTGATCTGTTCCATTCTTCCTTCGGGTGTAATGATTTTTGTAGGATTTGCCCTGATGGTCGCACATGGTTATGCACTGGGGATAGAAGTTGCAGGTTTTATGCTTGTGCTGATCCTGTTTATGGCAATTCTCTTCCTGAGATTCAGTTCAGACAATAATTTAGTACTTGTATTTACACCGCTTTCCTTTGGGTTCAGTGTTCCGACGCTTCTTCCTATCGGAAGCGGACTTTTGTGCAATGCGTTTTCTGCACTTCCTGCAGGCTGCGGAGTGATTATTTACTATTTTATCCGTTTTATACGTGTACAGCATAAACTTCTGGAAAACCCGGATGTTGCCATAGCTGACAAATTAAAACTTCTGACAGATGGAATCGTGCAGAACTGGGGAATGTGGATCACAGTGATTGCCTTTATCGCAGTGATTCTGCTGGTGAATCTGATACGTACCCGCTCTTTTGACTATGCATGGAGAATTGCCATTATTGCAGGTGGAGTTGTGTATGTTCTGATGATTATTGCAGGTGGATTTTATTTCAGACTGGATATTGATGTTGTTACGCTGATTATTTATACAGTGATCTCCGTGGTGATAGGATTACTTCTTGAATTCTTTGTATTTGGTGGTGACTATACCCGTACCGAGAGACTGGAATATGAGGATGATGAATATTATTACTATGTAAAAGCAGTGCCGAAAGCCTGTGTCACAACATCTGAAAGAAGTATAAAGAAGATTAACGGAAGTTCCGCAAAGGATGAAAGACCGGCACAGGATAACGTTGTTTCTTATGCGAATCCTATTTTTCATGGTGATGAGAAAGCAGTGACGACAGATGAGGCTGCAGCACCTGTAGAGAGAAAGAAAGATATTGACAGCGTGGATTTTGAGAAGAAACTGGAAGAATCATTAAAAAATCTGTAAAAAGCAGTTTCCGGTAACGATGAGACATACGAGCCAAAATTCCATTGCCGCAGGCAATCTGGAATGAATTTTGGCTACGTTACTGTGAACGGAGTGAACAGTAACACAAAATCCACTGAAAACATTTTCAACGATAAGATATATAAAAATGATAAGGAAAGGAGAGCCATATGCAGGATTTTTCAGGAAATTTGATAGAAACATTATCAAGACTGGCATTTCCTAAGATTGGGATTATAGATATCATACAGATTGCACTGATCGCTTTTTTTGTATATCAGTTCATGGTATGGATCAAATATACTCATGCATATACACTTCTGAAAGGAATACTGGTCGTTCTCCTCTTCATTCTGATCGCATATATTTTCAGGATGAATACGATTCTGTGGATTTTTTCAAATCTGGCAAGTACACTGATCGTAGGTGTGATCGTTATTTTTCAGCCGGAGCTCAGAAAAGTTCTGGAACAGCTTGGACAAAAGCGAATCATGGCTTCACTGATACCTTTTGATGCAGGTAAAGAGGTGAAGGAAAGATTTACGGATAAAACCATCAGTGAGCTGGTCAAAGCATGTTTTGATATGGGAGAAGTTAAGACCGGAGCACTGATCGTAATTGAGCAGAATGAGCTGCTGACCGATTATATAAGAACAGGTATTAATCTGGATGCAATCCTTACCAGTCAGCTTCTGATCAATATATTTGAACATAACACACCACTTCATGACGGAGCTGTTATTGTAAGAGAGAACAGGATTGTGGCTGCAACATGCTATCTTCCACTGTCTGATAATATGGAACTGAGCAAACAGCTTGGAACGCGGCACAGGGCAGGTGTGGGGATCAGTGAGCAGACAGATTCTGTTACGATCATTGTATCAGAGGAAACCGGTCAGGTATCTGTAGCGCAGGGAGGAAAGCTGATCAGAGGTGTAAACAGTGCAAAACTCAGAGAAATCCTGGTCAGAGCGCAGAATAAGCAGGTTGTAGACAACAGCAAACTTCGCCATTTACTGAAAGGAAGAGTGAAGCATGAAGAAGCGAAAAATAACAGATAATATACCTCTGAAAATCATGTCTGTCGCAATAGCTGTTGTGCTATGGCTGATCGTTGTAAATATAGATAATCCGACAGGAACCAATTACTATACGCTCAATGATGTGGAACTGATCAACAAGGAATATGTGGAATCTTCAGATACCATCGGTAAGATGTGTATGCCGGAACAGAACCAGGATTCCATAAAAGTTGCGATCACTGCAACCAAGAAGATCAGAGACAAGATCAAAGTCACAGACATCTCTGCGGTAGCTGATCTTCAGCAGGCGGTAAGCCTGGATACAAATCCGGTTATGGTTCCTATTACCGTTACCTGTTCTGTACCGGGGGTATCTCCCAGTGATATCAAAGTTACTCCTCAGAATCTCAGTGTAAATCTTGATGAAAAAGAGACACAGGAGTTTGTGGTAAATGTCAGCAGAGGTGATACGAAACCGGGCAAAGATTATGAAGTAGGAAGTCTGACTGCCAGTCCGGAGAAAGTAAGGATTACAGGTCCGAAGACGCTGATTAATAAAATAGATAAGGTAAATGCTTCCATTGAACTGGATGGAAATACAGAGGATTTTACACAGGATGTAAACCTTACGATCATTGATAAGAATCAGGAGGTACTTACCGATTCTGAAATGAATTCATTACGGATCGAGAATAATGCAAAAGTAACAGTGACTGCAAAATTATGGAAAATCCACCAGGGAGTACAGATATCTGCAGGTTATGTAGGAACACCGGCTGAAGGATATCAGGTTGGGGCTGTGAGAACAGTGCCGGATACGATCAGTGTAGCAGGCAGTGCAGAAGGTCTTGAAAGTCTTGCGGATAATAATAATGTGATCACTATACCGGAAGACAGTATTGATATTTCCGGTGAATCCGAAGATGTGGAGAAAAAAATCAGTCTTACGAATCTTCTGCCGGACAATGTGAAACTTACCAGTGACTCCAGTGAAGATGTATGGGTAACTGTAAGTATTCTTCCGGCCGGAAGCAGAGAGTTTGAATTTCCGACTAAGAATATAGAGGTTAAGAATAAACCGAAAGATCTGCAGGTAACATTTGAGACTGCGCAGATAGAAGTGCGGATCAAATCAGATAACAAAGATCTGGATGATCTGAATAATGACAAAGACATTAAGGCATCTATAGATCTGGATGGCAAAAAAGAAGGAAGTTATGAAGTCCCGGTTGAGATAGTCTTGCCGGATGGTTATGAGACAGTGGAAGATGTGACTACGGAAGTAGTGATTTCATCAGGGACTGCTGTTGATGACAGTAAGGAAAACAAGGAATAAAAGAATTCTCCACTTACAGAAGGGGTAGTAACAATATAAGAGGAACAGTGAAATGGTCAGTAAAAAAGTGACAGTTAAAAATCCCACAGGTCTTCATCTGAGACCTGCGGGGATTTTGTGCAATGAGGCAATGAAATACCAGTCACAGATAACATTTGTCTACGATGGGGGCATGGCAAATGCAAAGAGTGTACTGAGTGTACTTGGTGCATGCGTAAAATGCGGAAATGAGATAGAACTTACCTGTGAAGGTGTTGATGAACAGGAAGCCCTGGATCATCTTGTTGCTGCTATTGATAGCGGCCTTGGCGAGTAGAAAGCTGCTGTGCACAAACAGAGTGAACAGTAACCATAAAGTAACATGACTAAAAGAGGAGGAACTTATTGTGAAAAGAAGATTAGTTGCGGTTACATTGAGTCTTATTATGACAATGGCAACTGTCAGTGAAGCAGGTGCTGCTGCATTTACTTCACCTGATACAGCTTTGGCTGTTGCCACACAGACAGATGCAGAAGAAGTAAATGTTACAGAAGAAACTTCTGAAACAGGAACTTCTGAAACAGAAGCAGACGCTTTTTCAGATGGAGATGATGGGACAGCAGTACCATCACAGGAACAGACAGACGACGCATTTACAGCGGGAACGGATACGGCTGCTGCATGGGCTGCCTACGGAAAACTTGACGCCATCTTCTGGACA
>OHNN01000746.1_pt1 | contig 19995 bp, 19 predicted proteins | sample 1569541 | NCBI WGS metagenome assembly OHNN01 (sample SAMEA3879563, study PRJEB24766) | human gut metagenome | biome: human-associated habitat; feature: feces | place: USA | collected 1985/1987 | reverse complement strand
CTCACTTATTGCTTATTTCGACCGTCCAAATTTCAAGAGCATATTGTTCTTTTTTCTATTATAATATATTTATTGTATCAGAACAAGTGTTTTTGCGATTTTTTATGAATTTGAGCAGACATGCTCGAATGTGCAATTCATCCCATCCTATAGGACGCCACTGAAAAAGTCTTTATTTTGCATAAAGCAGTACAATATAAAGTGTTTTTATTTGTTTTAATCTACTATATAATGTGTATAAAAATAGTTTTTCAGTGGCGTCCCTATAGAGGTGAGGGAATTCTTGCTACGGTTGTTAAAGATATAATCCCGCATTTTTTCTATTTTCTCTGCGCCAAAATATTTAGCTACAGGAACACCAAACCCTGTACAGCTTCCCATGCAGAATCCCAGTACCAGAAACTGAATACTGCTGCTGGCTCCTACACTTGCCAGCGCTTTTGCGCCAAAGATCTGTCCTACGATCGCAACGTCAATAATATTATAGGTCTGTTGCAGCAAATTTCCTAATAATAAAGGAAGCGCAAACTGCAGCATCAGTTTCAGCGGATTCCCTTTTATCATAGATGTGGTCATTTCTCTTTACTCCCATTCTCTATATTTCTATAACAATTCCAGCTGATAAAATTATCTGCTTTGCTATTGATTTGATTGAATCTCCATTGAAATACAAATATCAATTTCAACAGAATTCCTTCATTATCATAACATTCCTATTTTTAGTTTCAATAAGAAATTTTGACATATTTTATCTTAAAGCCAAGTGTTTTCATACGTCAGGCGAATATTCGCAATTACATCAGGAGACTACTTGATTCTCCGCCTGCGACGGGTCGCTTCAGCGACATAATTCTTCTAACATAAAAAAGCCCTACAAAACGCCATCCAAGCGCATTGTAGGACTTTATATATTGACTTAACCTTTAATACCTGAAGATGCAATACCTTCTACATAATATTTCTGCATGAAGATGAACATGATGATCATCGGGATTGCAGAGATTACCAGTGCTGCCATGATTGCACTATAATGTACAGGCTGTGTTCCGAAGAAGGACTGAACTGCGAGCTGGATCGTACGCTTGTCTTCACCGGTCATAACCAGGAATGGCCACATAAAGTCATTCCAGTGAGCGACGAAATCAAGGATAAATACAGTTGCATATACAGTCTTGGAAATCGGCATAACAATCTTGAAGAAAGTTCCTGCCGGACGACATCCGTCAATTGCAGCCGCCTCGATCAGATCATCCGGAATATCACAGAAAAACTGACGGAACATATAGATGGAGAAACATTTTGCTACAAAAGGAATTACCAGTGCTACAAGTGTGTTTACCCAGCCAAGCTGTGACATTTCAATATATAATGGGAGCATGATTGCTTCCATCGGAAGTACCATCAGGGCTACTACCAGATTCATGATCGCGCCTTTTCCTTTGAACTCAAATTTTGCAAGCGCATAACCACACATGGAGTTTACAAGCAGATCAAGAACCAGGATGAGTGCAATGTAAAGCAAGGTGTTCTTAAATACCTGAGGAAGATTCATTCTGGTAAATACTTCTACATAGTTATTAAAAGAAGCAGATACCGGAAAGAATGTTTTCAGGGAGTTCATATTTGCAAAAATCTGAGATTCCGGTTTCAGAGACGCGGAAATCATCCAGATCAGAGGAGAAACAAAGATAATACCTATGACAATATTTCCAAAATAAAACATAAATTTGGAAAAAGCCGCAGAAAATTTCATTGATGATTTTTTCATTTTCCTGTCCTCCTTAATCAGTTGCAGTAGTTACTTTCTTCATTAACAGTGACATTGCCACAACAATAACGAAGAATACAGTTGCGATTGAGCAGGCATAACCAAAGTTACCTTTCTGGAAGCCCTGTGTATAAATGTAATATACCAGAGTTTTGGTGGAGTTCTTTGGTCCGCCCTGTGTCATGATATATGGCTGTGTGAACAGCTTCATTGCCTGGATCATAGTGATCATAATAACATATTTTATAGTTCCTTTCAGTCCCGGAAGTGTGATAAACAGGAACTGATTCCATTTGTTTGCACCATCTACAGATGCTGCCTCATACTGATCTTTCGGAATTCCCTGAAGACCTGCCAGGAAAATCATCATCTGATAACCTGCGCCCTGCCATGCAGACATGAAGATAATGGAGTTCATGGCTGTATGCTCATTGCTCAGGAAATTAATAGGATCCATTCCCAGTGATACCAGCAGAGAATTAATAAGACCAGTGTTTGGATTTGCATTGTAAAGTACTGACCACAGAACAGAGATAACAACCATGGAGGTTAACTGTGGACTAAAATACATTGTTCTGAATATTGCGACTCCGCGGAATTTCTTTGAAACCAGAAGCGCCAGTCCAAGTGCCAGTATACACTGTACAGGTACAACAACTACTGTGAAATATACAGTATTTTTCAGAGCCATCCAGAAGTTTTTATCCTGGAACAGTTTCTGATAGTTTTCAATACCAATCATCTTTATGGCATCCGGTCTCATAATCTGATATTTAAATCCGGAATAGTAAACGGTATAGATCATCGGTACAACCAGAAATGCGATCAGAAGGATAACTGCCGGAGCAGTAAATGCATATGCAGTGATTCTCTCGTCACGTTTTCTGCCTGTCAGCTTCGTCTTAGCCATAATCCTTTCCCCCTTTTAACAAACTTAAAACGGCCGCACCGCAAAAGCGATGCGGCCAGGTTTCTATCCTGATTATTCAGCGTAGTATGTTTCGTAATCTTCTGTGAATGTTTCTGCTACTGTATCAAGTTCAGACTGGATATAATCATCATCAACTTCTCCGTTTGTAGCTGCATCAGAGAGGATATTTGTCATTGCTTCAGCATATGCAGAAGAGAATGTTGCATAGGAAGGTGTTCTTGGACGCGGAACTGCTGTGTTGTTCAGCTGTTCAACCATAAGTGCACGTGCTCCTTCTTTGTAATCAGCCATTGCTTCTTCATCATAAGCAGAGTTACGTGTTGCAGGTTTTGCGATTGCATCTGCATAAGTTGCTACATTTTCGCTGTTCATCAGCCACTGAAGGAATTCGCCTGCTGCATCCGGATTCTCACAGTCCTTGCTTACTGCTGCTGCCCAGTCACCACAAGGAGAAACTGCTGTACCTGTTTCAGATACCGGATAGTATGTTACACCCCAGTCAAAATCTGCATTTGCTTCCAGAGTTGCAACTTCCCATGAACCACCAAGCATTGTTGCACATGCACCGTTTAAGAACTCATCTGTGATCGGCTCAATGTTTGCATATCCTTTTGCAATAAGATCTGCAAGGTAAGAAGTTGTTTTTACTGCTTCTTCGCTGTTTACATATCCGTCAGCTTCCTTACCATCCTCGCTGATGTAGTCTTTTCCTTCAGAGATATACATTGGCTCTAATGCATATGGAAGACCTTCACCATGATCCATGATAATGTGTGTTCCCACATAATTATCTGTTGTACACTTTTCAGCGATCTCTGCCATCTCATCCCATGTGATCGGGTTGTCTAATGTACGGGAATCAAGGTCATCTGTATCAACACCGCACTCTTTGAGGTAATCTTTATTGTAATAGAATGCTACGGAAGATTCTGTTGCTCCGATTGCATATAACTGTCCGTCATAGGTATTCTGGGCAATGGATGAAGGAACAAAATCAGAAAGATCATCCTCTGTAAAATAATCACTCAGCGGAATGCTGATTCCGTTTGCTGCATAGTAGGAAACCTGCGGTCCGTCTACATAGAAGATATCCGGAAGGTCATTGGATGTTACTGCTGTAGCAATCTTGTTATCATATGCGTAGGAATCGGAACGGTCGATTGCTTCACGTGAGACCTGGATATTCGGGTTTGCTTCATTCCACTCTGCAATCTTCTCTGTCCACCATGTCTCTACCTGTTCTCTGTCTGTCGGGCTCCAGATTGTAATGTTTACTACATCACCATCTTTTGCCATTGCCGGTACTGCACTGAACATTGTAGTTGCCGCCATTGTGAGTGCCAGAATTACGCTCATTCTTTTTTTCATGTTTCTTTCCTCCTGATAAAATGTATTGGTTGTTGATGTTACATCTCCTTAATATCGTTCGGGAAATGTCGTTTTTATGAAACCCGTTCCATGTATTTCCTTTTTTAACCACAGCTATTTTGCTGTGGTTAAAAGCTTTATTGGTCCTTTTGTGGAACCCGTTTCATATGATGGTTTTATCATAATCTCTCTTGCCTTATTTGTCAATATATTTTAACTTAAAAATCCTGTTTTTGCATCAATTCGTATATTTTCACAATATAAGTTATCTGTTTTTATATATTTCTCACAATCATATCTGGGTTTTTTCTTTGCTATATTTATATTAAATTTCCTATATTCCGTTATTTTTTATATGTTTCCAAAAAAAGAGAGAGGGAAAATAGAATTCTCAATTTTCCCCCTCTTCTTTCTATTTATTTTTTCATTTTTATGGAACCGTTACCATTTTTTTACTGCCGGCAGATATATGGCACATTGCTTTAAGCAAATATCGTTACTGTTCACTCCGTTCTCAGTAACTTAGCCAAATATCTGTATTCTGCGGATTTATTTCCAGATGGATTTCATTTCACAGATTTTAACCTGCGCTTCTTTATCACTGTTCAGACAGAAGATTCCCTGGCTGCTGCTATTGTAAAACAGTCTGGTTCCTGCATCTTCTCCATCATTTAAATATACCTCAGTTGTTCTTCCGTCTACAAAAATTTCTGCATTTCTGCATTTCTCCACAGAAGAAACAAACTGTACCTTATCGCTCTTCACACCTGTCATTTTGAAGAATACTTTTCCCCCTTCTGCAGTCAGACTGATGGATTTATCCCCATCCTGACCAAGAAGAATGTTGAAATCTCCTGTTTCTTCAAATGATACAGATGCATAATATCTGTTATCTGAAATGGAGCCGACTTTAATCTCACTGCCTGTGCCTTCATATACTGTATCACCCAGAAGAGTATAAACTTCCTCTACAGGTTTTGTATATACATGTTCATTCTTCACATGGAGCTCTCTTGGCAGAGTCATGCTTCCATAAGCTCCCGGCTCTGTAGCAATATGCTCTCCATAGAAATCACTGATCCAACCGATCAGGATCCTACGGTCTTCATGCTGAAAGCTCTGCGCTGCATAGCAGTTGCTTCCAAAGTCTACCCACTGCTGTGTATGAACATCCATTGCATCACCGTTCCAGTCTCCCACATAATATCTGCACTGCTGGAATCTTCCGTATTCATCATAATGGCTCATCCATGCGCCCATAGCTACATATTTATCATCCAATGGGAAAAAGTCCGGACACTCAATGGTTCTGATCTTTGTTTCCTCTGTAATCAGAGGACATCTGTATTTCCAGTTCTCTGCATCTTCAGATTCGTACAGAAGAAATGTTCCTTTTTCATCTATACATGCACCTAATACAATATAATACTTCTTACCGATCTTAATTGCTTTCGGATCGCGGAAATCATAGTTAGTACCTTCCGGTTTCTCCCTGATAATCTCTTTTTCCGGCTCAAAATGGATCATATCACTACTCTTTGTCATTGTCTGATACTGAACAGTGTCCCATCCGTCATCCTGAGGTCCGATATGTCTTGTGAGATAGAAGTATACCTCGTCTCCCATCGGAAGTGCGCTTCCGGAGAAAGCACCACCTTTGATTGCAAGATTATCCAGGATTTCTTCCTGAGGCTCTAACGCAACCGGAAGATGTGTCCAGTGCATCAGATCCTTGCTTGCTGCATGTCCCCAGTACATATTATTCCACTCCTGTCCAAAAGGATTCAGCTGATAGAAAAGGTGATAATAACCCTTAAACCAACAAAGTCCGTTCGGATCATTATTCCAGTTCACAACCGGTGAAAAATGATACTGTTCTCTGTATGGAGTATCTATAAAACGAAGGAACTCTTCTTTATTCATCTCTTTATAATTATCTGTAGTATCCAGCACACAGATTCCATTTTCCATAATGTTTTCACATTCACTTAAATAAGCAAATGTTATTGTGCAGTCCTGTGTTGAGATTTCATATTCTGTATTTCTGCTTACCGGAAATTTGATCCAGTTTCCATAGATATGTTTCAGTTCTTTTGTCTCTGTTGTGCTTTCTTTTACGTTTTTCAGGAGCACACTGCCTTTTTTGCCTTCATCCGGTTTTACAAATAATTCCAGACACTCATAATTTCCTGTGTACATACGTAAATCCCCTTTCTGATATTTGTCATATTTATAGTAATCCTCGTAAATAATAGATATGGTACCCGTTCCATATACATTAAAATAAAAAAGCCCCTGTCTGCAGAGCTTATCATGTATTATGAAGACTTTATGAAATACTATCCGAAACATAATAAAGCATAAGTTATTGATACTTTATATGTGGTACCCGTTCCATTTGTATAAAGTATATGATGTAAATTAGATTTTGTCAATATAGTATTGCTTTTTCCCTAAATTAGACAAAAAAAAGAAGAGATCTTTGTGTATTTTTATTGATACTCAAATCCCTTCTTTTTTATACAACACTCCATAAACGGTCAAATAATAGTCTATATGGCCGTATCTACAGGATAAGTTGTCTGTCCCTGATACAATTCTACAGGGATGATCTGCTTATTCGGTACAGGTCTTCGGTTTTCTATCAGATCAACTACAGAATTAGCACTGAGTTCTGCAAGCATCTTTATATTTTGCCTGATGCTGGTAGCTTCCGGATAAACCAGTCTGGATATATCCGTTCCATCATATGTTACGATTTTTAACTCTTCCGGTATCTTTATTCCTGCTTTCAGTGCCAGATGCATAATATTGAGCACAGGCTGATCAGTTCCAAACACACCATCGATTCCATCAAAAGTTTCCATTACCTTTCTGGCACTTTCCCAGTAATCCTCATGGCCAAACCTGTTCCACTCCAGAATCAGATCTACCACTTCAATTCCTTGTTTTTCCAGAGTTTTTTTCAGTACTGTATGTTTATCATTTGCCACAATATTTGGCGACACACCGAATATATTTAGTACTTTTTTACATTTATTCCGAATCAAAACCTCCGCTGCCAGTCTGCCGCCGGTTACATGATCCGACCCGATCATCGGGATTTCCGGTCCGAAATCTCTGTCAAAGGAGATGATAGCATGTTTTCTTTTCAGATATTTCTCTCCTTCCAGTGTATGAGAGCCGGCAATAATGCCATCTACCATATTTCGATCCAGCATATCCAGAAATTCTTCTTCTCTGTTGCTGACTCCTATAGTACTTGAAATCAGAGTCTTATACCCCACTTCATACAAAGCTGCCTCTGTCTGTCTCACATAACTTGAAAAAAACGGATGATCTACATCCGGCACCAGTATTCCTACAATTCCTGTTTTATTACGAAACAGATTTCTCGCCAATTCATTTGGTGTATACTCTAATTCTTCAATTGCTTTTTCAATTTTCTTTTTTGTATCAGCTGATACATACCCATTTCCGTTTATAACTCTGGAAACGGTTCCCACCCCTACGCCTGCTCTGCGCGCTACATCTCTTATACTCGCCATACTTACTTTTCCTGTTCTGTTATTACTTTTCACAGTCACATAATAGTTACTGTTCATACGCCTATCCTGCGGGGTATTTTGGCATACATACGCCAAAATACCATTACTGCAGGCAATCTGGAATAAATTTTAACAAGACAAGTATAGCACTGCGCATTTGTTCTTACAATTAATAAGTTGCCGAAAAGTGGCCCTTTCTTTCGTCAAACTGGAACATGTTCCAGTTATGTATCCAGGCAGTCCTGCGCAGACTGCCTGTTTTTTCTGACTTTTATGCCATACCATTTACGGTCTTATACTTGTACAACATCTCCGCATGATTCTGCTCCTCAATTTGGATATCAGCCAGCAGCTTACGCACTCCGCTGTCTTCAAACGCAAACACATCATCATTATATGTTCCTGACACTAGCTTCTCTGTACCAATACAGTCTGTTGCAAGAAACGCATCGTGTTGTTTATCTTCCGGTGAACTCATGGCTGTATAGACTGCTTTTGGCTGATAGTCTTTGCCTGATCTGTCATTACAGTTACATTCAGGCACACTTCCGGAAAGAATCATTGACAAAGACTCATAATGCTTCTGTTCTTCCTGCTGGATATTCCGGAAAAGATTTTTAAGCTCCGGGTCTCTGGCCTGTTCTGCGTATTTTCCATACTTTTCCACACAGCTTTTCTCTTGTGTCTGAAGATCTTCGATTACTGAACGTTCCTTTTCTTTTAAAATCATAGTCTGTTGTCTCCTTTTTTAAGAAATACTGTATTTTGTTACATGAAAATAGTATGGATAAAAAATGCTTTTTTATTCTCTGTATCATGACTTATGACAATTTCAGAGAATATTTTGTGTTACTGTTCACATGCCACTGTCCCGCGAGGTGTTTTGGCATGAATATGCCAAAATCCCGAGACATACAAGCCAAAATTCCATTGCCGCAGGCAATCTGGAATGAATTTTGGCTACGTTACTGTGAACGGAGTGAACAGTAACTATTTTGCTCCAACACCACTGTATCAGAGTGAATTTCTGTTTACTTTATGATATACTTATATGCACGATAAAAGTTTTAAACTTAGGAAGATTTATAATGAAACGAATTGATTTTGAAAACGGAACTGTGACCAACAATATATTAAGCGCTGCGCTTCCCATGCTGGTAGCGCAGATATTGAATCTTTTATACAACATTGTGGACCGTATCTATATCGCCAGGATCCATGATATAGGAACAACTGCACTTGGCGCTGTGGGCTTATGCTTTCCGATCATCATGATCATTACTGCTTTCAGTAATCTCTTTGGTTCCGGAGGTGCACCAATTTTCTCTATCAACCGCGGAAAAGGAGATTCCAGGACTGCTGACATGATCATGAATACTGCTTTCACCATGTTATGTGGAAGTGCTGCTGTGCTGATGCTGATCGGATTTCTTTTTGCCCGCCCCTTACTGACTCTGTTTGGTGCTTCAGATGATGCTCTGGTTTATGCGTATCCCTATCTGATGATTTACCTTCTGGGTACTCTCCCTTCCATGATAGCAACAGGAATGAATCCTTTTATCAATGCACAGGGATATGCCATTATCGGTATGCTGTCAGTAACAGTCGGTGCAGTGGCAAATATTATTCTTGATCCAATTTTTATTTTTGTTCTGGATATGGGGATTAAGGGTGCAGCGATTGCTACTGTCATCTCTCAGATTCTCTCTGCCTTGCTTGTATTTTATTTTCTTCATGGAAAATCAGAATTGAAGGTAAGATGGATTCATATAAATGAGATTTCTGAGTGCACCAGACATGCCAGGGATATCATCAGTCTGGGGTCTGCTGGATTTATCATGCAGCTGACTAACAGCCTGGTAAGTATCTGCTGCAATAATGTTCTTTCCGTGACAGGCGGTGATATTTATATCTCTGTCATGACTATTATATCCAGTGTTCGCCAGATGGTGGAGACGCCTATCCATGCGATCAATGAGGGAACCTCTCCTGTTCTCAGCTACAATTACGGAGCCAGACGTCCTGACAGGGTAAAGAAAGCAGGGGTTGTTCTGATCATTATGGTTCTGATCTATACAGGTATCATGTGGAGCGTCATTCTCATTTCCCCTGAATTTCTGATCGGGATCTTCAGTTCAGACAAACTGCTATTAAAGGATGCAGTTCCTGCACTGAAACTTTACTTTGCAGCCTTTATTTTTATGGATCTGCAGTATATTGGTCAGACTGTATTTAAATCATTGAATAAAAAAAAGCAGGCGATTTTTTTCTCCCTGCTTCGTAAAGTATTTATTGTGGTTCCGCTGACTTATTTCCTGCCCTATGGATTACACATGGGCACAGATGGCGTGTTTATGGCAGAGCCTGTATCCAATGTGATCGGTGGTTCTCTGTGTTTTATTACCATGCTGGTTACAATCTTGCCTGAATTAAACAAAATGGGAAACTCCCGATAAGCAGAAAAGTCCTCAGTATTTATCCATTTTTAACTATCACATAACTTTGCAGAAATTGTAAAAAGGATAAACAATGAGGACTTTTATTTAACTGAACATGAGAGTTCTTTACATAACTTCACACATTTCCCAATATGATATTAATCAGGTTCTTATCGAGCATGATCGTCCGGTTCCATGGGTTGAGGATGATTCCCTCAATTTCATTTACCTGTAATGCTGAATGAAAAAGCTGATCTATGTCTGTCAGAAAAGTGGATTGTACGCTTCCGCCGCCTTTCAGTTCTTCCTCAAAGCTTGTAAATGCCGCCCACCAGACTTTTCCATCTCCGGTTTTCACTGTGCCGATCCGGAGCTGGTTGTCTCCTGTGGGCGGTTCTACTGAAAGGATAAACTGGCCGTTTTCTCTCATTCGTCTACTTCCCGCTGCAGAGTAGCGATCGCCTGCTCTATTTTTTCATTTCCCTGAAGACCTTTGTCCTGATTTACATTCTTATTATCGCTCATATTGTTACCTTTCATCTGTGGTGATATCACTTTTCAGACAGTGTGTAAGATCATATTTCAGGGATGTCGGCGGCAAATCTCTCATGCCGCCGGCATCCTGTCATTTATTTATATTTCACAGCAGTTCCATATGCAATAACTTCTGCTGCCCCTGACATTACCTGGGAGGAGCCGTATTTCACACCGATCACAGCATCCGCATTCATCTCTTTGGCTTCATCTACCATACGCTTGGTGGCAATCTGTCTTGCCTCATTGAGCATTTCCGTATAGCCTGTGATCTCTCCGCCTACCAGAGTCTTCATCCCTGCCATGAAATCTTTTCCTACATTTTTTGTCTGTACAACTGTTCCCTTTACAATTCCCAGTGCCTCAAACTCTACACCCGGAATATATTCAATACTTAGAAGCTTCATCCTCTTCTCCTCCTTCAATCTCTTTCATGCGTCCTGCAAGTGCTGCCAGAATTCCTCCGATGATCACAACCGGTATGGCGATCAGGAATATTAGCAGTCCGGTCGGTATGGGATCTTGTGTATTTGCCCACAGCATAAGCCCTATGGTAAATCCCATAAGCAAGATCATAACTACTGCTCCAATGATCGCTCCTGTCCTTCTTTTCTTACGGATATCTGTTTTCTTTATATCCATAAACCTTGCACCCTCTTTCTCCATCTGCTCGATTTCTTCCAGACAGTTCTCAGCATTCAAGGTATCCAGGGACTGATGCTCTGCGATCAGGCGCTCACACATTTCCTGCATTTTCACAAGGCCCTCCCTGCGGCGTTCCAGTTCTCCCAGGTGCTGTTCCAGACAAAACTGCAGGCTTTTCCTCTTTTCAAAAAGAGCTCTCATCTCTTCTATGGAAATATCCATCTTCCGGAATAATTTGATTTCCTGAAGCCTGGCAATGTCTGCCCTATGATATTCCCGGTATCCGTTCTCTGCGCGCTCCACATTCAGGAGACCCTGTTCTTCATAAAAACGGATATTCTTTCTGGTGATGCCTACCAGCTCTTCCACCTGTTTGATCTTCATTCTGTTACCTCTTGCTTTCCTGACAGCAGATATAGCTGATCCGCTGCTCTACTGCCCTGTCTGTGCTTCCTTTATACTGCTTCCACAAGGAGGAAGGTCAAGTATTTTTTGAAAGAAATTGAAAAAAATATAGCTTCCGGCAGGGGGAATCTTTTAAGCTCCTGTACGGTCTGAGCCTCTCATAATTGTGATCAGAGAACTGAACAGCAATAACATGGGATAAAATAATTTCGGCATGATCTGAAATGCAGAAATCTCACCACCCAGTTCATTCACTGCTGAGATTGCAACCAGCATCTGTGCACCATATGGAATCACTCCCTGGAAAACACAGGAAAAAGTGTCCAGTATGGAAGCTGTCTTTCTCGGTGTAATCCCATACTCCTCTGCCATTTCCTTTGCGATAGGGTTTGCCATTACGATCGCCACTGTATTATTGGCAGTGGCAATATCCATAGTTCCTACCAGAAGTCCCATTCCAAGCTGTCCGCCTTTCTTTCCGCGGAAAATTTTATGGATCCAGCCAAGAAGTGCATCGAATCCACCATACTCACGTATCAGCGCACACATGGCAGCTACCAGAATCGCCACCATACAGGTCTCAAACATTCCGGATACACCGGATCCCATATTTTTCAGGATCTCTACAGGTGTGGTATGTCCTCCGATCAGCATAATAAATGCTCCGGATACGATTCCTGTCAGCAATACCACAAACACATTGATCCCAACAATTCCTCCGATCAATACCAGCACATACGGTATTACCTGTGTCAGATGATAGGGCTGGATCACACGGCCCTGGATTTCTGTCTGAAATGACAGGATCAGGATTAAAATCAGTGTAGCAACGGCTGCCGGAAGAGCAATCCAGAAGTTCTCCCTGAATTTGTCTTTCATCTCACATCCCTGACCATTACATGCAGCAATCGTCGTATCTGAAATAAAAGAAAGATTGTCTCCAAACATGGCTCCACCCATAACAGAAGCCACACAAAATGCCAGATCAAATCCTGATGCTGTGGAAACTGCTGCTGCAATCGGTGTCAGAAGGGTAATGGTTCCCACAGAGGTTCCCATAGCCACAGACACAAAACAGGCAACTATAAACAGCACAGACACTGAAAATCTGGCAGGTATCAGACTCAGCATACAATATGCAACACTCTCAGCACTGCTTCTTCCCACAACTCCTACAAAAGATCCGGCTGCAAGGAAGATCAGAAGCATGGTGATGATATTTTTGTCCCCAACTCCCTGTGCCATGATTTCCAGTTTCTTATCAAAATCCAGTGCTCTGTTCTGCAGACAGGCAACCAGGATTGCAGCAAGAAATGCTACTACAATAGGCACATTATAAAATCCCATGGGGATTTCCATCACATACTCAAACAAAATGCCCAGTCCAAGGTATAATACAAGAAATACACCAATGGGAAGCAGGGCAATTCCTTTTCCTTTTTTCATCTTTCATCCTCTTTCTACCATAATCTCTTTATGGTTATATAATCACTCTGCTATTTTAGCATACCCACAGCTTTCCTGCCATAATATTTCTTACAGTTTTGGCTGATAGCGCATATCCGATACATTGTAAACCGTCACAAAAGCCTTTGGATCTTCATGATTGATGTAAGCCATCAGCTTCTGATATTCTGTTTTGTCTACGATCGTGATGATCTCATTGCGTTTCTTCATATTATAGGCACCTGTCGCTTCATAGATCGTCGCTCCGCTGTGCAGATCTTCGATAATGAATTTACGCAGTTCTTCCTCTTTCTGAGTGATGACGCAGACACGACGTTTAATATTATGGTCAAAGATAAAGTGATCCAGAACTATTCCATTAAAGTATGTTCCCAGAATACTCAGCACCACTGTTTTCTTATCGTATACAAGCGCTGCGGAAAGAGCCACACACATACCGGAAAGAGACATTGCTTTTCCCAGTTCCATGTGGAGATATTTGTTCATAATCTTTGCCACAATATCCAGACCACCGGAGGATGCATTTCTGTTAAAAAGAATGCTCAGTCCTACACTGACTACCAGGATATAGCACAGTACATCCAGCTCCTGACTGTTGGTCATAGAGCCAAAATCCGGAAATACTTTCTCAAATAATCCGAGAAATAAAGGCAAAACGATGCTGGTGTAAACCGTTTTTACGCCAAATTCGCGTCCGCAGGTGATAAAGCCAATGATCAGAAGTACCACATTCAAAATCATGGTGATTGCAGACAATGGTAAAGGTACAAAGTTTGATAACACGATACCAAGACCGGAGATACTGCTTACAGAGGTATGGCTCGGCACCAGGAAGAAATAAACTGCTGCCGCAATGATCGCTACCGCACCTGTCAGGATCAGCGCTTCCTTTATGATATCTGCATAGTTTAGTTGTTTTTTCATAGTTAGGTTTCCTGTCTTTCTTTCCATATTCTTGTTCTATTGTAACATATGGGAAGAGAATGTCCATCAGCAATTACAAAAAGAGGCTGCCTTCCATGACAACCCCTTTGTAAATCCTTATAACCTATAGGACTGCTATAAAATTCGCTTTCATATTTTAGATCGTGTTTGAAAAATACTCTAATATTTTATCCTAACGGCTCTGTATGTTCTTCAGATAAATAAGCCTTCTGTTCTTCCTCCGGAGCTTCCCAGATTGTTGTTGTAGTTCCATCCTTATCTACATATACTTCTTTTATCTCATCTTTCTTCAAAATATCATGAATATGATCATATGGATAAAAAATACAGCTTACATATTTTTCCCACAAACTCTGTTCAAAATGGATAGTCATTACACCTGTTTTCCTGTCCAAAGATGTGCTCCAGCGATAATTTCCTTTTATATTTGTTCTATATGTTACTTCATCTTTATTATCCTCAACAATAGTTATCCCTGCATCTTTGTAGCTGATATATGTAACATGTTTATTCATAAAAGTGAACACTGCCACAAAGCAAACTATGGTTGCTGCTATGGAAAGCAGGATTGTTTTTATCTTTCTTTTCTTTAAAAACTTTCTGAAACTCTTCAGATCATTTGCTTCATGGCTGCTTTCTTTTGTCTGTGCAGAGATTTTCATATCATTTTCAAGGTCTGTCTTTGTCTCATGGTATACCCGCTGGCAGATTTCGCAGTTTTGCAGGTGTTCTTCTACAAGTTCTTTTGTGTCATCACTTACCACATCATCAATGTATAATGGCAGAATATCCTGGATCACATTACAGTTTATTTTTTCCATGTTACTTTTCCTCCTGGCTTATCTGTGCTCTTATCATCTGTCGTGCACGATGGCAGGTTACTCTTGCCCACCCTGCACTTTTCTGATAGCATTTTCCGATCTGATCAAAGGAGAGCTCACCATATATCCGCAGGTGAAATACTTCCCTGTAGGGTTCCGGTATCAGTTCTGCATAGCGTTTGAGATTTCGAACTGTCTCATCCTGCACGATCTGATCCAGTACTGCCGGGGATGTATCCTGCATGGAATCCTGCATTATTTCTGAAAATTCTTCGCCCACATAGATTTTATTTCGTCTGCAATAGCGGAAATATGTATTCTTGGCAATTACAAATAGCCATGCGCGGATATCCTTCCGGCCATCAAATTTCTCAATATTATTCATTGCCTTCAGGAATGTTTCCTGGGTAATCTCCTCTGCCAGACTTTCATTTTCGGAAAGTGCCCGGATATAGAGAAAGACATCATGGAAATACTTACGGTAGATTGTTTCGATTTCTGATTTCTCCATTCCTGCTCCTTGTATTTTTATTATCCTACTGCATCTTTCGGGATTTTTAATGGCCCTATCTTCTTCCATTGAATGTCTGAACATGGTCCTGATTTTGTTTCATCTGCATTGAATATTCCAAAATATCGTTTCATGATGATCCTCCTGTCTGCTGTATCATTATTTTATCTGATGTCTTTCTATATAACTAAGTCACAGACAGAAGAAACGTTACAGGAAAATTTATATAACCATAAATGATGAAAAAAAGTTCACCAAACTTATACATAAAAAAAGCTGTATAAAATTTCTATACAGCCGCTTATATCCTCTATTTTCCACCTTATACAAGAATTAATATAACGTGCCCTTCCGTAAAGTAATCACTCTGCACTGATGTTTCTTTGTCTTTTTGTTATATCCAATTCCTACTGCAAGGATTTCTCCTGTGTATTTTGCCTTTTCTCCTGCTTTTCCCGAAAAGCGTAAACTATATTTTTTATCTATAATCTGCTGAACAGCTTCATCTGCAGTATGGTCTACCTTTAATTCCAGAATAATGCCTGTATCTGCCGGATTTTCAGGATAAAAAATAAAGTCCACAAATCCAAGTCCTGCCTTGTCCTCTCTCTCCACCTGGTATCTGTCTCTCGCACAAAGATACACCAGATTTACAATAGAAGATAACTCCACTTCATTATTATAAGAAAGTATCGGCGTCTCCGTATTATGAGCATATTCCAGTATTTCTTCCATAGTAGAAGTATCTTTTTCAAGTGTTGCCTTAAGCATGCGTTCGGACTCTTTTGCCAGTCTGTACACATATCCCAAAGAGGCTTCTTTCTGGAGCATTTCATCAAATTTGTCCATCAGTTCCTTATTCGGAATATAAACTTTTCCCTGATAATAGCTCAGGAAACCATACACTACCATTGCTGACAGAATTTCCTCTCTGGTTGTCAGATTCATAGACGTAGCTGCGTATTCCTTTATCTTAGCCGGAACTCCTTCACCTGATATCATAACTGCAAGATCATTTCTTACTTCTGCTACATTATTTTTTACATAGTAGAAAATTTCATCATAAGGTCCTGAACTTGTCCAGTAGCTGTCAAGATTATTGTTTGTCAGAGAAGCCACTACTGATCTTGGATTGTACATTCTCTCTCCATTTTTAGCATAGTATCCGTCATACCATGTTTCCAGTCCCTCTCTGGTCACATAAGGTGTTTTCTCTTCATTTCTGCATATCTCCAGATACCTTCTGTAAAGCATATCTGTCTCTGATTCAGTAAATCCAAAATCCTCACTGAATTTCTCTTCTGAAGCCATTGTATATTCAATGAACATATTTAATTCAGAACCGCTGGAATACTTGGCAATCGGTAAAATTCCAGTCATGTAGGATAAAGAAACATAGGCATGATCTTTTAACAGATTGCTCAGAAAAGAAATGTAATTCTGTCTGTCTTCCTCGGTAACAAAATTTTTATGAAAAATACAGTCCCATTCATCAAAAATGAAAATAAACTTCTGTCCATTATATTCGATGAAAATGCTCTCTAAAATATCCCACAGAGAGTCTTCCGGATATATTTCTATTTCAGAATATACTTTCAGAAGATCCCTTTTTAAACGTTCCTCAATACGTGTAATGTATTCCATATAGGATTTACAATTTCCCGGCATTTTGCTGAAATCAATATAAATTACATTATGCTGATTCAAATGTTTTCTGTAATCTTTATCTGCTGAAATCTGAAGCCTGTCAAAAACATCACTGCTTTCAACACCTTTACTGAAAAATGCTCCAATCATGTTTGCCATGACAGTTTTTCCAAATCGCCTGGGGCGGGTAATACATATATGTGCATTTCCCTGCTCTGCCAGTGGAATCAATTCCTTCAACAGACTGGATTTATCTACAAAATAAGGTCTGGTATATTCGCTTTTGTATAAAGAATAGGATGAAATACTGTTCAGATATATCCCCATACTGTCACCTCATAAGTCAGGCGGATAAAATCATCCGCTTCGCTACTTGCTCATAAACACCAACAATTTTATGTCATTATGCTTTTTACTCTGTGAATCATCAATACTGATTTTATTTTATCATAATTCTTTTGGGAATTCTATTTCTATATGCGATTTTTCATTTTCATTTTCTCAACAGAAAAACCTCCAGAAACCTTACTGTTGCGGGATATCTTACGTTTGGACACCATGTAGCTGATTATCGACTTTTCTTCTACAAATAATAACTATGACTGCGGATACTTACACTACCTGTTTGACTTTATAATGCAATATTCCTTTGGTCAAAGACACTGCCAACATACCCACAGCTATTACAGCTACAACGTACCAGATACTGTATATGCTGTGCAAAAATCATAACTCCCTGCAATATAAACAGGCAAAGAATCCTGTTGATTCCATGCTTCATATTTTATAGAAATCCCGAATACGCTTGTGAGCATATTTCTCATTCTCCTTTTAACTTAATTTATTTCATTTTAACTTAGTATTTGTTAAAATCAAGTTTTTAAGTTATTATTAGTTTTCAATAAAGGACCGTTATTTTACATCTGCATATGTAAATAACAGTCCTCATCTTCTTTTTATATTATAACTGATTAAAGCTCTTCTCCGTTCGTCCGGATCACATTCTGATACCAGCCAAAGGATTTCTTCTTATATCTCTTACCACTTCCGGTTCCATCATCATTCTTATCAACATAGATAAAACCATAACGTTTCTTTAATTCACCTGTTGTAAATGATACCAGATCGATACATCCCCATGGAGTATATCCCATCAAATCTACGCCATCAATCTCTACCGCTTTCTTCATCTCAGTAATATGTTCTTTCAGATATTCGATACGGTAATCGTCATCACAGGTATGATCTTCCTTCAGAATATCAATTGCTCCGAATCCATTTTCTACTATAAATAAAGGTACTTCATAACGTTCATATAAAGTAACCAGTGCATAACGCAGTCCCACCGGGTCAATCTGCCAGCCCCAGTCACTTGCCTTTACATATGGATTGGCAATTGAATTTGGAGAACTTCCGTCCAGGGATTCTGCAGTATCTTTCTGAACATCTGCTTTCACTGCATTGGTCATATAGTAACTGAATCCAAGGTAATCACATTTTCCTTCTGCCAGAATCTCTTCATCCCCAGACTCCATCACTGGTTTTGTACCTTCTCTTTCCCATTCCTTCTTTGCGAATGCCGAATAATGGCCGCGGATATGTACATCTGAGAAATAATATCTCTCATGCATACACTCTGTTGCAACCATAATATCATCCGGGTTGCAGGAATAAGGATAAAACGGTACGAATGAACACATACATCCGATCTGGAAGTCCGGATTGATCTCATGGCCTTTCTTCACCACCAGTGCACTTGCCACCAGTTCATGATGTGCTGCCTGATACAGGGCTTTCTTCTTATTATCATATTCCGAGAAACGCACTCCTGAATTTGTCCATCCAAAGATGTCTGCCGATGTATTACTCTGGTTATTGATCTCGTTAAATGTCATCCAGTATTTTACCTTATCTTTATAACGTTCCATAACGGTTACTGCATAACGTACAAAGAAATCTATCACCTTACGGTTGATCCATCCGCCGTATTCCTTAGCCAGATGATACGGCATCTCAAAGTGGCTTAATGTGATAACCGGCTCGATACCGTATTTTAACAATTCATCAAACATATCATCGTAAAATTTAAGACCTTCTTCATTCGGCTCTGCCTCATCACCATTTGGGAAAATACGTGTCCATGCAATACTTGTTCTGAAACACTTGAATCCCATCTCAGCCATCAGAGCAATGTCTCCTTTGTATTCATGATAGAAATCCACTGCCACATGGTTCGGATAATACTTTCCTTCTACTACTCCGTCTGTAATCTCACGCATCTTTGTTGCGCTTCCGCCAGTCATAACATCAATGACACTTGGGCCTTTTCCACCTTCGTTCCATCCGCCTTCTAACTGGTTGGCAGCTACCGCGCCGCCCCATAAAAATGTATCTGGTAATGCCATAATTCTTCCTCCTGCACTTCATGCGGAAATCTTTTCAAAGATTTCCGCACTCTTTTTTCTATATTTTTTAAGATAGTTCAAGAAGCTCCACTCCGACAGTTACCTGTCCTTCTGCCTTCATCTCTACATCATTGAATTCGTCACTGTTTGTAACAACAATCGGTGTAGTCACTTCATATCCGGCTTCTTTGATTCCCGGAATATCAAATTCCAGAAGAAGCTGTCCTTTTTTCACCTGCTCACCTTCTTCTACATGGATGGTAAAGCATCTTCCATTCAGTTTTACAGTATCCATACCTACATGAATCAGAATTTCTACTCCGTCTGTACTTTCCATTCCAACTGCATGATGGCTGTCTAATAATCCGACAACTTTACCATCGAACGGCGCATAAACCTTTCCTTCTTCCGGAATGACCGCACATCCTTTTCCCATCATCTCACTTGCAAATACCTCATCGTGTACTTCGCTTAACGGAATGACTGTTCCTGCAAGTGGGCTCTCAATCTTTTTGATCTCTGCTGTCTGTTCCTTCTGCTCCTGTTTTTCACCGGAAAGCAT
>OHNN01000745.1_pt1 | contig 20015 bp, 12 predicted proteins | sample 1569541 | NCBI WGS metagenome assembly OHNN01 (sample SAMEA3879563, study PRJEB24766) | human gut metagenome | biome: human-associated habitat; feature: feces | place: USA | collected 1985/1987 | reverse complement strand
CACGTTCCAGCTCGCGCACAGCTTCGCGGATGGCGTCGATGCTCTCTTTGTTGATCTGTGCAAGCCCCTGCAGCGTGTAATCCCAATCATCCGGCAGCGACAGCATCTGCGAGAGGAGTCCTTTGGCCTTGAGAGACAACGTATGGTTGCGGAGATGGTGGTTGGACATGACCGTGTAACCTTTGGTCTTTTCAACACGGAATACAGACATTTTTGTGACCTCCTTCGTCTGGGGTTCAGAATTTAAGAAAAGAAAAAAGCGGCGTTTCAACCCTCTTTTCATAAGAGAGCGAAACGCCACTTCATTTTGTGTATTGGTTTGTGATTCAATATTTCGGCACAATGCGCATAGACCGGTAGGCTGCCGTTGTTTTGTTTTCTACAACCAGTATAAAGCACCGCAAACCCACCTGCAACCGATGTTGCAAGTTATTTTTACATTTTGCATTGGCATAATCAACAAATATTATAATGCAAAATCGAGCAATATCAACAAGAACTCAGTTTGCTGTTCATGAATTACGGGAATTTGACAACGCGCATCAAAATCCATCTGGCACAGTGCATGAAGACGAGATTTGCCAAGGATGTTTTCTGCCAAAAATAAGCTCGTCAGCCTGTGCTTCACAGGCTGGCGAGCGGAGCGGGGCGACCTATGCCGCCCCGCTGCTTTTTTGCGATTGCTTATTTGCCCTGATATGCGCGGAAGAGGAAGGTGACAATCTGCGCACGCGTGCAGGAATCGTTCGGCATGAGCTTGCTGCCGTTGCCCTGTACGATTTCCTCAGCAAGCGTCCAGTTCATCGCGGGAAGCGCGTAGCCAGGAACGGAATCGGCGTCAGAGAAGCCGGACACCAGCTCCTGCAAGGTGACCGCCTCGGACGCAGCGTAGCGGAACAGAAACGCGACGGCTTGAGCGCGGGTGCATTCGCTGTCGGGAGAGAATGTGTTCCCCGTTGTGCCGGTGGTGATGCCCTCGCTGAGCGCCCAGCGGACGGCCTCGGCGTAGTAGCTGCCTTCGGGGACATCGCTCATGTTCATGGCGTAGTTCACCACGGGAGAACCTGCGGCACGCCACAGGAAGGTGACGATTTGTGCGCGGGTGCAAGGCTGGTTCGGCCCAAAGAGACCGTTGCCGATACCGCCGGTAATGCCCTTTTCCTGCGCCCACTTCACGGCCTCGTAGTAGTAGGCGCTGGTGGACACATCGCTGAACGGGCTTGTCTCAACTTTCGTGACAAAGGCAGCAATGGCTTCGATGAACTTAGTGTAGTCGGAAGGCAAATAAGTCATTGCAATGGTCTGCGTATGAGTTGCTGTATCAGCCGTAATCGTAATATTGGAATTGAAAACCTCGCAATTATCTGCATTGACTTCGACAGTATAAGTACCCGCTTCCAAATCAACAGGGTTTGCTACTTCCTGACCATTCACTTTAATGACTACATTCGCCAATTCAGCAGGTGTTACAACAAAAGAAACTGTATACTTAGGTGCAGGCAAAAGGGGCGTTCCATTAGGATTAAATCGATAATTGCTGCCGGCAGCAGTGATTTCATTAAAGAAATCTTCCGTTTTCATAAAGTCAAGGGTCTTTTCTGTTCCAGCATCCTGATACTTAAAGCAAGCCGGGACATTTTCCGTTTGCACGAAATAATTGTTTTCAAAAACAGGTGTATCAGAAGAAACACCGCCTGCAATACCGCCCAAACGCTTATAAGGTGTAGTGGCAGTATATTGAGATAAATCCATTTCACCAGCGAAATAGCAATGTCTGATTTCTGTACCTGCACCAACTGTGCCTGCAATGCCGCCGAAATTCGTAGTGCCATGGCCAAGAGGAATCATTTTCCCGGTGGAATAACAGTTGATAATCTTTGAGCCTTGATACAACTGCCCAACAATTCCGCCGGTATGGGGTGTCCAAGAGGTCATATCGCCTGTATTGGCGCAATACTGTACGGTACTGTTGTCAGCAACACCTACGATACCGCCCATCTGCAAAGAGGTAGTATCCGTCGTTACTGAAAAATTCCCCTTGTTTTGGCAGTGTTCAATCGTGCTATTTATCGCATATCCGCACAAAGCCGCAGGGCCGTTGATATATTTGTCCGTATCCGTGAACGATACATCCGAAACGCAGTCAGAAATTTTGCTGTTTTCTGCAACGCCCGCAACTGTTCCAAAAAAGACATACCCTGAATTGGACACATCCAGCTTGCCTTGAATTGTCAAACCGGAAATTTCAGCGCCGTAAGCCACGCTGAAAAATCCGAAAACCGGATACTCTGCCTTTCCGTAGTTCTCGGAAAAATCCAAATTGGAAATCGTATGCCCGTTTCCGTAAAATTTGCCGCCGAAGTAGTGCAGCAGATTTCCCTCGCCGTCAAAGACGCTGCCAATCGGTTTCCACGCAACACCTGTTAAATCCAAATCCGCATCAAGAGATACAACCGCATCTGTTTTATCGTCATATTCACCATTGTCCACAGCGTTTGCAAATTGCAAAAGCTCATCTACTGTTGTAATTGAGATTTTGTTGCTGTCCGCTGCTAACGCTGCCGTGGGTAGCAGTGTAAAGCACAATGCCAGAATAAGAAGCAGGCTTGCGATGCGTTTTCTCATGGTATGTCCTCCTTTGTATGGTGGTCAGGTTTTGTTCATGCCCGCCTGACCACAGCGGGCAAAGTCCACAGGTTACAGAGTGGTATCATCCCGTGGGTACCCACGGGATGAGGGGCGCGCCCCTCATCATAAGTTTTTCGCTTCATACTAATTCATAATAATTATATCCGCATTTTTGTAAAATGTAAATCGTTCTAATGTATAAGGCCGCACTTTTTTTGAATATACTACTCTTTCGTCGGCAAGCTCGATTTGCCAGCATAGGGGCACAAAAGAAAATGTTCCAGCCAGAGCAAAATACGCCCTGACTGGAACGAGAAAAAATTTTACACAGATTGTGCTTCCTTATCACACATGAGCACTATCGCCGGGTGCTGCGCCATCTGCGCGAGAATACGCTCTCTGCGTCTGATCTGAGCCGCATTCAGAACGCATTGACCTTCTTGTCACCGCTCTGTCGGGATAACCGCGAAGCCCACAAGGACATGATGGGTGTGACATTAAAAACCGATGCTCTGCTGAGAGCCAGCAGATAAACGACCACCCGCTGAACTGGCAGCGGGTGCTTTGCTTTCTCGCGTCCCAGCATCGCCAATACGCCGTGTTTTCGTCCTGGAGTGGGATGGGATGGGGCTTGCCTGCGGTTTTAACGTCTGAAACGTCGCACAGCTGGCTAACGCGCTGGAATCTGTGCTTGGAGTGTGTATTCGGCAAGGCCACCAAAAACGTCGGTCGAAATTCTACATTTTTCCGAGAGCAAAAGCGAGCCGCTTTCCCGAAAAATTCTCGGAAAAGCGGCTCAAAATGCCTTGGGTAAAGGTTCAAGTCCACTGATTTTGCCAAAACCCTTTTTGATATCTTTTTTTCGACTTCAAAAATTGGGCGCAAAAAAACCCGGAAGTCGTTGAAACTTCTGGGCTTTTCGCGCTGATATCTTTTTTGGTTCAGCTTGATGGTGGACAGTACAGGACTCGAACCCGTCTTCCGGGTTTCGAGTCCTGTTTTGCCATGTTTTACGGTCATTTTTTGTGCTGCCGGTGCAGTGTATTGTGCTGTTTGATGCTCTGTGGGTTTTGGCCATGCTTTTGCCGTAAGGCTAAAAATAAGGCTAAATCCAGAGCCAGCGGCAACCCACTTTAGAGGAACAAATCTTGCCTTCCCATTTCCCAATCTGGATATATTTGAACGGAAAAGCCAGCATCTGTATCTCCCATGCACATTCAAATAAAAGGAGCGTTGTTCCGTCTTGTTTGAACAAAAGCGACGTGGGCATCAAAACGGTGCTTAGCTCCGATGCGTCTTGAATCTTTTTGGCTGCCGGCCAATTAAAGCGAAGTACATCAAAATTTTCGTTTATAAACTCGATCACCTTTTCTGCAAGGAGATTCAGCGTTGCCTGCTTATTTTCCTGAAATTTTCGGCAACTTGTTCTTTCAGCCTCGGTTATCGGCTTTCCAGAATACGCTTTTGCTACAACTGATATCTGCCAACGTTTCCCGAACATTTCATATTCGTCAGTCTTATACCATCTGTGATGATACTCCATATCCCTCCATGTCCTGCCCATAAACCGGCTCTCGCACTTCAACATCGCTTCCAAACACTGCTTCTGCAACTTTTGTGACAGTCTTAACATCAAATCGCTCAGAATCACTATATTGATAATCTGTCCAGAAATAGACACTGTTGGCCTCAATATGAGGCATAGTATAGGATATGCCATCAATCTGGGTAGAACTCATTTCAATATACCGACCAAACAGTTCAATATGATCGCCTTCTACAAACCATGTATCTCCGAGATCACCTGTGACCGTGATATACGCTCCTTGCATTTGCGCCAGATAGGGTTCATATTCTTCTGGAAAATTCATCATGTAGTAGCCTGCTTCATCCAGAGGATACTTATTTGCAAAGTATTCGGTAAAGCTCTGTATGACCCACAACACAATTTCGTAGCGTTTTCCGTCCTCAGAGATAATCTTAGCGACCTCTCCATCCAAATGAATATTTGTTCCAGCATAAACCTTTGGATAGCGCTGCAAGAACTCATAGCTTGGCACATCCAGATAGTCATTGTCAAAGTAGCTCAAAAAATCCCTCGCTGCCGGTCACATCATGCGTTTTCAGATACACCCTTGAACATGTGGGCGAGATTTTCTTAAAATTGGAAATGTTCTGGAAATCTTGAAAGAGTACATAAAAAGTTGACGTAAAACGGTACATAAATTTGAACGGTTTTTTGCTTTAAAGCGCCTGACGGACAACACGTTAACAGATTAGAATAATGCTGAGAAAATGCAGCACGCGTAAGTGCGCCGATTTTTACGCCTGCCTGACGGACAACTGTCCGCTGGACAGAGGCCGCCGCATCTGCGGCGAGCACCAAAACGGAGGAAAGAATCATATGAAAAAACGCTTATCCAGCCGGCTTCTTTCACTTCTGCTTGTGGTTGCAATTTTTGCAGGCTTTGCCCTTCCGGCAACGGCTGCGGAAAGCAGTCAGACACAGAAGCTGAGATTTGAAGCGGGCGAGAGCGAGACAGCGCCCACGAAGCTTTCGCAGACGCTGCTCGATTCACAGCCGGAAACGTTCTCAGAACGTGACAAGGCGGATTACGCGCCCGATGATACGGTGCGTGTGTCCATCGTTTTAAAGGACGAGCCTGCTGTCGCCATGTACAGTCTGGACGGCATCGGCGAGAACAATTCAGCGGTAACATATCGTCAGACGCTGAAAAACCGTCAGAACTCGCTGACCCAGCGCATCAACCGGACGCTGGACGCGCCGATTGACGTTGTGTGGAATCTGACGCTGGCGGCAAACCTCATTTCGGCAAACGTCCGCTATGACCAGATCGACGAGATCAAGGCCGTATCCGGCGTTGCGGATGTGTATGTGGAAAACCGCTATGAGACGATGGTCAAGCAGGAAGAACGCTATGATCCGAATATGGCCACCTCTTCCGAGCAGATCGGCTCGAGCACTGCATGGGCGGCGGGCTATACCGGCGCTGGCAGCAAGATTGCCATCATCGACACCGGTATCGACATTGACCACCAGTCATTCAGCGCCGCAGGCTATGACCACTCGATGGAGCTTCTGGCCAAGGACGCGGGCATGACGCTGGACGCGTACAAAAAGAGCGTCGGCGTTCTGGATGCGGCGGGCATTGCCGATGTGTTTAGCCAGCTGAATATTGCGAAAAGCACGACGGCCTCCGCTGTGACGCGTAACGACAAGATTCCGTTTGCCTATAACTATGTGGACAAGAATACGAAAATCACCCACATGGACGATGAGCAGGGCGAGCACGGCTCGCACGTTGCCGGTATCGCCGCAGCAAACAAGTACATCGCAAACGCCGACGGCACGTTCTCGAACGCGCTGGAAACAGCCAAGGTGCAGGGCGTTGCGCCCGATGCGCAGCTGGTCGTGATGAAGGTCTTTGGCTATGGCGGCGGCGCATACGACTCCGATTACATGGCCGCAATTGAGGACGCGATTGTCCTTGGCTGCGACTCGATCAACCTGTCGCTTGGCTCGTCGGATCCCGGCTTCACCCGTGCGACGGACATTCAGGAGCGCTTTGACGCACTGAGCGACAAGGGCGCAATCATCAGCATCTCCGCCGGCAACAGCGGCGACTGGGCAGAGAACTCCCAAAACGGCTACCTCTATGGCAACGACGTTTCGTTCCAGACCAGCGGCTCGCCCGGAACGTATTCCGACTCGCTGGCGGTTGCCTCCGTTGACAACGCCGGTGCAACCGGCAACTATTTCAGCGTCGGCGGCGAGATGGTATTCTACAGCGAAACCACCTACGCAAACGAAGCGTTCACCACGCTGAGCGGCGAGCTGGACTATGTGTTTATGCCGGAGAGCGTGCTTGGCAACGCGGCAGATTTTGACGGCATTGACGTCAGCGGAAAGGTCGTATTCATCCGCCGCGGCACAATCAGCTTTGTGGACAAGATCACGAACGCCGCAAACGCGGGCGCAAGGGCTGTTGTCATCTACAACAATCAGCCCGGCACAATCAACATGGATCTGAGCAGCTATACGCGCACCGCGCCCGCCATTTCGATTACACAGGCTGATGGCGCAATGATCCTGTCGAAGTCTACGGCCGCAGAGGGCGGCGTGTACTACACCGGCAAGCTGACCGCGACGAGCGCAGTCGGCGTCAGCAAGCCCACAAACGACTACGGCATGAGCGATTTCAGCTCCTGGGGCGTTCCGGGCAGCCTGGAGCTCAAGCCTGAAATCACCGCGCCCGGCGGCAACATCTATTCTGTCAACGGCACGCACGTTGAAAAGGGCGCAACGCTCGGCGGCACGGACGCATACGAAAATATGTCCGGTACGTCCATGGCCGCACCGCAGATCGCCGGTATGGCTGCGCTGATGGCGCAGTACATCCGCGAGAACGAAGCGCTGTCCGGCTACATGAGCGAAAATGGCGTGACAAACCGTCAGCTGATCAACAGTCTGCTCATGTCCACGGCTTCGCCCATCATTGAGGCCGACACCGGACTTCCGTACTCCGTCCTCAACCAGGGCGCGGGTCTTGCAAATGTGGACAGCGCAATGAACGCCGAGTCCTATATCATGATGGACAGAAACCTGAGAGGCACGGCCGTCGACGGTAAGGTCAAGGCCGAGTTCGGCGATGACCCCGACTGCGATGGCACGTATACCGCAGGCTTTACCATCTACAACATCTCCGGCAGCGCACAGCGCTATAACGTCTACACCGACCTGTTCACGCAGGACATCTTTGCGGACGAGGATGGACAGACGTATCTGGATACGTGGCTCACGACGCTGGACGCGGAATTTACATATGATTTCAGCGACCACACCGAAATCGTCTCCGGCTTTGACTGCGATGTCAACCACGACGGCAAGACCGACGCGCTGGACGCACAGGCAATCATCGGCTATGTTGCCGGTGAAAACGACGGCAGCAGATACAACCTGACGGCTGCGGATCTGAATGCCGACGGCAAGGTCACGTCGTATGACGCGCATCTGCTGCTGGTGAAGCTGAACTCCGCCGCCATCGAAATTCCCGTTGGCAGCAGCGTCCACGTCAGCGTTACCATGAAGCTGACCGACGCGCAGAAGCAGACGCTGAATGCCATGTATGAAAACGGCGCATACGTCGAGGGCTACATCTATGTGGAGACCGACAATACCGCCGACGGCGGCCTGCGTCCCATCCACTCCATCCCGGTTCTGGGCTTCTACGGCAACTGGTCGGATGCGCCCATGATCGACGGCGGCACGGCGATTGAGGATCTCTACGGCACGGGCGCGCACGGCTCGTACATCGGCTATGACTACTATACCGATTATACCGGCATCGTCTATCCGGGCTCGAGCGATATCGGCATCTATACCGTCAACCCCTATGTGGTTGAGGATGAATATCCCGCAGGCCGCGAGGCCATCAGCGGCAGCACCACCATTGCGCAGTATGGCTTTACTCTGATCCGCAATGCAGCTGCGGTTGCGACGTATGTCAAGACGGCAGACGGCAATATCACAGTCAGCGGCGTAAACAATCAGGTTTCGAGCATGTTCTACTATAGCAATAATGCGGAATGGACAAATTATGGCTATGAGCTTGGTGCGGCAGTTTCTCCGGTGGCGCTTGGACTGAACGAGGGCGACAAGTTCACCGCTGGCCTTGTCATGATCCCCGAGTATTATGAGCAGGACGGCGAACTGACGGCAGAGCAGATTGCAGAGCTGATTTCCTCCGGCGAGCTGGGCGACGGCGCTTTCATTGAAAATACGTTCACCGTGGACAGCACTGCGCCTGAGATGCTTGATGCGAAGAAGAATCCGGAAAGCGGCGAGCTGACCATTGAAATGCAGGACAACCAGTATATTGCCTATGTCGAGGTACATAAGGGCAAGGGCAGCATTGTTCTGGGCGAGGGTCAGCCGGAGCAGGCCGAGGCCGGTAAAAAAACCGAGATGACGTTCGAGCTGAACGATCAGACGGCGGGCGAATACGTCACCGTAATCATTGGCGACTACGCGGGCAATGAATCGAGCTACTACGTTTACTACGGCGGCACGCCCGAGGACTACAGCAACAGAATGTTCGGCTTTACCTCCAACGAGGTGCGCGGCAGCGGCAAGCGCTGGGTGGAAATTGACCCGGCTACCGTCAGCTATGACGCCGAGAGCGGCACGGGCAGCGGCCTTGTAACGGCAGCGCCTGCCGAGCAGGAGATCTATGCCGAGACGTATGCGGGCGGCTATGTGTTCTACGCAGCCGACGACGGCTTCTATGCCACCGAGCATGGCGAGTGGTCAACCGGCGTAAAGGTTGCCAACTACTCCAAAATGGCGGATGATGAGTTTGTGGCTGACATGGCCTATAACGACAAGGATCAGATGATCTACTTTATCACCGAGTACGGCAAGATCACGGACGGCGTACCTGACCGTGAAACCGGACGCCCGGTGAAGGACAGCTCCAAGCTCTACAGTCTGAATCCGGCGACCGGCGCAGTTGCCCAAATTGCAAACGTGACGGTTGACGCGCCGAGCGTTCCGGCAAGCGGCATGGTGAACTATGACGGCTACAAGTCGCTGCACGCCATGACCATCGACAAGGATGGCAATTTCTACGGCGTGAACTTCGGCGCAAGCTATTCCGAAACCGCCAACTATGTCTACCTCTACAAGTGGACGCTGAATGACATTGCGTCCGGCAGTCTGGCTCTCAAGCCCATTGCCGAAAACGGCGTGTGCGACGGTACAGGCGAGAGCGGCAAGAGCGTGCGCGTAACTGGCTATTCCTCCATGGCCTATGACAAGGCGAGCGACAAGATCTATCTGGCCGCCGGCTACTATGGAACGGATAGACAGACCGGTGAATATGTCAATACCGGCGACCTTGACAACGAGCTGTGGGTGCTTGACCCGGATACCGGCAAGGCAAGTCTTGCAAACGAGGCAAACGCGCTGATGTTTGCGCACGTCAAGGGCATTTATATTGTCGCGGACGACAGCCTGACGCTGGAGCAGACCGATACGGTTTCCGGTGTGGAGCTGAACACGACCAACGTGACCACGATGGAGGGTAGCCTGCTTGTCCTGCGCGCAAGCGTCAATCCGTGGCTGACAAAGAACAAGAGCGTTACATGGTCGGTAGATGATGAAGACGTTGCGTCCGTCAAGGACGGCGTTGTGACCGCGAACAAGGTTGGCACGGCGACCATTACGGCCACGTCTGTGGCTGACCCCACCAAGTCTGCGACCTGCACCGTTACGGTCAAGCCGTTCCCGGAAATGAATCTGCGCGCCGCCATCTATGACAGCGACAGCAATGTCTACTGGTCGAGTTTCAGCACAAAGCTTCCCTCGCAGTGGCAGAAGCTCTCCGGTGCAGTAAGCGAAATTGACGCGGCTGCGCTGAACGAGGGTGTGATTCTGGCGCGCAAGGGCAGCACCATGCTCAGCATTGACCCCGAAACCTTTGAAGAGACCGTGGGCGGCACGCTGACGAAAAAACAGCTCTGGTCGGATGCAGCCGAGTCGCCGGTTGTCCTCTCCGCAGATGATGAAGAGGGACTGGGCGATATGGTCGCAATTGCTGGAAACGGTACAGTGATTGAAACGCTTGACAAAAACGGCGTAAAAGAATCCTTTACGTTCAGCCAGTTTGCAAGCGACCCAATGGCGGTGATTGCTTTCAAGGAAAGCGGCACATACGATCTTGGCTACTACGAAAGTGGAGCAAACTTCTTCTACATCCTGACGGAAAGCGGTAAGCTGTATGAACTGACGCTGTATCCGGATATGGATATGGACACTTATGACACTGTGACGTTTGCCGAAATGTCCAGAAGCCTTGGCGACACGGGCCTGAAGCTCCCCAACGTCTCCAAGTGCCAGAGCGGTCAGGAGGATGAGTCCGATTATGCGCGTGCATCCATGATCTACGATAAGGCAAGCGACTATCTGGTGATTGCGGCCTATACCGACAGCACCATGCAGCAGAGCGCGGCGATGCTCTATGGCATTTCTGTAGCAGATAAGACGCTTGTGCCGCTCGGCACATTTGGCACTGGCGTATGGCCGGTCGTTGGCCTTTACCGTGCAGATGCGGCCAGCTCCGGCAACAGCGCTGACGCGCAGCCGGTCAACAAGACCACCGGCTCTGTGAACGCGGCCAAGCTGACGCGCACCACGCGCGAGGACACCGTCAAGCCGCAGTCGGTCTCCGGCTCTGGCAGCACGGTTGCCAACGGCGTGATGACCGTTACGCTGACCGAGGATGTGGCCGTGACGAACGGCAAGTACACCGTGAAGTATGATCCGGCGGCGCTGACGCTGGAGAGCAAGACCTCTCCCGCCGCGATCAAGGCGTTCCATGTGGATGAGACCGCGGGCGAGATCACCTTTGCCTTTGCCGCTGCCGAGGCGTATGAGGCGGGCAAGACGCTTGCAACGCTGACATTCCGCTATCGCAGCGGTTGCGAGGGTGATGTGACGCTCTCCACCGCCGAGCGCAACGACGAGACCGTTACCGGCGACAGCAAGGAGCTGCCGCTGCACGAGTGGGTCGCGTCTGAGCGCAAGGAGCCGACCTGCACGCAAAGCGGCTATATCAAGTACACCTGCACTACCTGCACCGAGACCAGAACCGAGATTCTTCCGGCGCTTGGCCATCAGCCCATCGTTGACCGCGACGGCAACCGCGTGTGCGCACGCTGCGGTGCGGATCTGAACTTTGGTATCCGCCACGACGATGCAGCCTCCGACAGCACAAAGAAGCCCCCGTTCACGGACGTGAAGCCGTCGGATGCGTGCTATGACGCAGTCAAGTATCTGTACGAGAAGAACATCATGAACGGCATCGGCTATACGCGCTTTGGCCCGAATGAGGCGCTGACGCGTGCGATGGTCGTGACGATTCTCTATCGGATGGACGGCAAGGAAGCGGTCAGCTTCAAGGGTGTGTTTACGGATGTTCCCGGCGGCGAGTGGTACTCCGACGCAGTGGAATGGGCTGCAAAGCATGATATCGTCAACGGTGTCGGCAGCGGCAAGTTCAACCTGAACGGCGAGATCACGCGTGAGCAGCTGGCGGCGATCATCAAGCGCTACGCCGAGTACAAGGGCGTGACGATCTATGAGCCGACAAGCGCGCTTGCACCGACCGCGAATGTCTCCGCCTGGGCAAAGGACAACGTGGCATGGGCAGCAGCTGAGGGCATCCTGAGCGCAACGCAGGCTGCAAATGCAGTCAAGAGCGCAACGCGCGCCGAGGTTGCCATGGCCATGTACACCTACCTGACCAAGACGGCAAAGTAACAGACAAAATGAAAATTCCTGTGCCGAAAGGCACAGGAATTTTTTGCTTTAAAACGAGAATATTTGCGAAAAAATGGCGGTGCGTCAGCGCGCAAGCAGAAGAACGGCAAGATCATTGACGTTTGTTCCGGTCGGACCGGTCATGATCAGTCCGCCAATTTTTGCAAGGGCAGGGTAGGCGTCGTTTTGCTGTAGGATGTCGGCGAAGCACAGACCGGCGCCATTCAGCGCGGCAAGACTTTCGCCGTCAACATAGCCGCCCGCGGCGTCAGTCGGGCCGTCCGTTCCGTCCGAGCCGAACGAGAACACGGCAGTCTGCGAAAGACCGGCGATGCCCTCCGCCGCGGCAAGCGCAAGCTCCTGGTTGCGGCCGCCGCGGCCGCGGCCGGTCAGATGAACAACGGTTTCGCCGCCTGCCAGAAACGCAAGCGGACGCGTGGCATTGGCGTGCGTTTTTGCGATGCACGCGAGGAAGCGGCCGGCCTCGCGCGCCTCACAGCACAGACAGTCGGTCAGCCGGATGCAGGTGTAGCCGAGCGACTGCGCGGCCTGCTCGGCAGCGGTACACAGCTCGCGAACGCTGCCGGTCACGTGCGATGTGACGTTTGAAAGCGCCTTTGGCGTTTCCTGCGCAAGGCACGCCTTTGCCGCGTCTGACAGGCGAAGCTTATATTTTTCGGCGATGGCCAGCGCCTGTTGGCAGGTGCTGCTGTCGGGATAGGCAGGGCCGGAGGCGATCATGTCCAGTGGGTCGCCAATGATGTCGGACAGAATGATGGAATAGACGGACGCGGGCTGGCAGTGAAGCGCAAAGCGGCCGCCCTTGACGGCGGAAAGACGCTTGCGAATGGTGTTCATCTCTACGATGTCCGCGCCGCAGGCAAGCAACTGCTTCGTGATGTCCTCTGTCTCCGAAAGCGGCACAAGCGGGGACTCAAACAGTGCCGAGCCGCCGCCGGAGATGAGAAACAGCACGCAGTCCTTCGACGACAGATGATCCGTCAGCGCAAGCGCGGCCTGCGTCAGCGCCAGCCGCTGCGAGCTTGCCATGACGCCGTACCGCCGCTGCCGCCACCCGTACCCGGCCTATTTCGCTGAAAACACCCTCTATCTGTCGCCGGAGCTGGAAGCGGCGTTTCCGGACTGCCGCCGCAGGCTCGCGGAGGAAGCGGGGCGGGAGGGTCCCGCAGTCCCGGACATGATGCTCCGGCAGGCGCTTTTGGATGCGGGCGTATTGCGGCAGACGGAGGACGGCCTCCGGTGGATCGCGCGCGTACACGGCGCGCAGGCGCTCGAGGCGGTGCTCCCACAGCCGGATGGCGACTGGTATATCTGAAATTCCGCGTATGCGCGGAACGCAAATTATAAACAGGAGAGAGCTGCTATGAAACTTGTAGTATTGGACGGTTATACGGAAAATCCCGGCGATCTGAGCTGGGCAGAGCTGGCCGCGCTTGGCGAGCTGACGGTCTATGACCGCACGTCGTATACCGAGTCCCCGCTGATCGCGGAGCGCATCGGCGATGCGGAGATCGTGGTCATGAACAAAACGCCGATCTCCCGCGCGACGATCGACGCGTGCCCGAATATCCGTCTGATTGCAGTCCTCGCGACGGGCTATAACGTCGTGGACTATCAGTATGCGCGGGAAAAGGGCATCCCGGTCGTGAACGTGCCGGCCTACGGCACAGCGTCGGTCAGCCAGTATTCCATCGCCCTTCTGCTGGAGATCTGCCACCATATCGGCCATCACAGCGCGTCTGTCCATGCGGGCAATTGGGCCTCGAATCCCGACTGGTGCTATTGGGACTATCCGCTCATCGAGCTGGAGGGCAAGACTATCGGCATCATCGGCTTTGGCCGCATCGGCCAGGCGGAGGGCCGCATCGCGCGGGCGATGGGCATGCACGTTCTGGCATATGACGTCTATCCGAACGACGCCGGGCGCGCCATCGGCGCGTATGTCGATCTGGATACGCTGCTTGCGCAGGCGGACGTGGTGTCGCTGCACTGCAATCTGACGCCGGAGAACACCGGACTCATCAATAAAGAGAACATCGCGAAAATGAAGGATGGCGCGATCCTCATCAACAACGCCCGTGGCCAGCTGATCGTGGAGCAGGACGTCGCCGACGCGCTGAACAGCGGCAAGCTGGCTGCCGCCGGGCTGGATGTAGTCTACACAGAGCCGATCCGCCCGGACAATCCGCTCCTGACCGCGAAAAACTGCATCATCACGCCGCATATCTCCTGGGCCCCGAAGGAGAGCCGCCAGCGGATCATGGACGCCACGGCAGAAAACATCCGTGCCTTCCTCGCCGGAACGCCGCAGAACGTCGTCAATCGCTGAAGCGCTGAAAAACCCGCTGCCGCCTGCTCCGCAGGGACAGCGGGTTTTATGCGGCGGGGCTTTTCGCTGCGCCTGCGTGCCGTTTTGCGGCGTTGCAATATTAACAGAAATATGGTATGATGTTCCCACTTACCGGAAGGGGGAACTGCTTTGCTTTATCTGCTGCTTGCGCTGTTTACGGCGGCGATCGTCGCGGTCGATCAGCTGACAAAATATCTGGCTGCGGCCAATCTCGTGGGGAAGACCGTCACGCTCATCCCCGGCTGGCTCCAGCTGCACTACATCACGAACGACGGCATGGCGCTGAGCCTTCTGCGCGGCGCGCGGTGGCTGTTCGTGGTCATGACGGCGGTGTATCTCGCGGTCGTGATCTACGTGCTCGTGAAAAAATGGTTCAAAAAGACGCCGGAGCTGTGGTGCATCGCGGCCATCACCGGCGGCGCGATCGGCAATTTCATCGACCGCATTTCCACCGGTCTTGTCATTGACATGATCTGCATCCCGTGGTTCTCCACGTTCAACGTGGCGGATCTGTTCATCACGTTCGGCGCGCTGGTCCTTGTGATCTATATTCTGACGAAGGATAAGGAGCTGCTGGCCGACAAGCCGAAGGAGCAGAAGAAACCGCATGACGCTGACGCTTGACAGAGACGGCGAACGGCTCGACAGCGCGCTCAGCCGCCTCGTGCCGGAGCTGACCCGCAGCCAGGCTCAGCGCCTGATCGAGCAGGGCGCGGTCACGCAGGCCGGAAGGCCCGTCAAAAAGAACGAAAAGCTCCCCGCCGGGACGGCGCTGGAGCTGGAAATTCCGGAGGTGCGCGAAACGCCCATCGCGGCGCAGGACATTCCTCTGGAGGTCTGCTATGAGGACGCGGACGTGATCGTCGTCAATAAGCCCAAGGGGTTTGTCGTCCACCCGGCCCCCGGCCACGCGGATGGCACGCTCGTCAACGCGCTGCTGGCCCACTGCGGCGACTCCCTGTCCGGCATCGGCGGGGAAAAGCGCCCCGGCATCGTCCATCGCATCGACAAGGACACATCCGGCCTCATTATCGCGGCCAAGAACGACTTTGCGCACGCCGCGCTGGCCGCGCAGCTGAAAGATCACAGTTTGGCCCGGACGTATGTGTGCATCGTCTGCGGCAAGATCAAAGACGATTCCGGCACCATCGATGCGCCCATCGGCCGCCACCCGGCCGACCGCAAGAAAATGGCCGTCACGGAGAAAAATAGCCGCAGCGCCGTGACGCACTGGCGCGTATTGGAGCGCTTTTCCGGCTATACGCTCGTCGAGTGCAAGCTGGAAACGGGCCGGACGCACCAGATCCGCGTCCACATGGCCTATCGCGGCCACCCGATTTTGGGCGATATGGTCTACGGCCATAAAAAGCCCGAGTTGGGGCAGGACAGCCAATGCCTGCACGCAAAGGAACTCCGCTTCGTGCACCCGCGCACAGGACAGCTCGTAACCGTCTGCTGTGAGCTTCCGGACTATTTTACCGCGCTTCTGGAAAAGCTGCGCGCAAGGGCTTGACATTCCAGTCCCGTTCTGCTACCATGATGCCATCTTCGAAATGAGGTCGTTATGATGTACGTTTCCGCCATGTTCGCGTTTATCTTTACCTTTACTGGCTTGCAGTAAGGGTAATTTGTGATGCGCAGAAACGAAGTCAGGTTCGCAACGCGGCACAGATTACGCTGTGCCGCGTTTTTTGTTTGTATTTTCTGAAAGGATGGATATCGCTATGGAACTTTCTGATTACAGGTCACAGATCGACCGGATCGACGCGGAGCTTCTGCAGCTGTTTGCCGAGCGGATGCAGACGGCTGCGGGGATCGCGGCGTATAAAAAATCGCACGGCCTGCCGGTTCTGGACGCTGGGCGGGAACGCGAGAAGCTGGCGCAGATCGTAAAGGCCGCGCCGGAGGAGCTGCAGGAGGAAGCCGTGAGCCTCTACCGGCTGCTGTTCTCCCTCAGCCGCAGCTACCAGCGCGATCTGCTGGACGAAAAGACGGCGCTTCCGGCGCTTCTCAAAGCGGCGCTGGAGCAGACGCCGCAGCTCTTCCCACCCACAGCAGCCGTTGCCTGCCAGGGCGTTGAGGGCGCGTATTCGCAGCAGGCCTGCGATAAACTCTTCCAGCATCCGAGCGTGTTTTTCTGCGCGACGTTCGACAAGGTCTTCTCCGCCATCGAGCAGGGCCTGTGCCAGTACGGCGTTCTGCCGCTGGAAAACAGCACGGCAGGCTCGGTCAACGCGGTGTACGACCTCATGCAGAAGCACAATTTCTCCATCGTCCGCAGCGTCCGCCTGCGCGTAGATCACAGTCTGCTGGCCCTGCCGGGCGTAAAGCTGTCCGAAATTCGCGAGGTCGTCTCGCACGGACAGGCGCTGGAGCAGTGCTCCGAATTTTTGAAGCAGCTGCCGAACGTGACCGTGACCCGCTGCGAAAACACGGCGGCGGCAGCCCGCATGGTCGCCGGAGCGGGACGGCGCGATCTCGCCGCCATCGCCTCGCCCGCCTGCGCGGAAATTTACGGCCTGCAGCCGCTGCAGGAGCGCGTGCAGAACGAGCACGGCAACTACACCCGCTTCATCTGCATCGCGGCCAAGCCCGAGGTCTATCCCGGCGCCGACCGGACGAGCCTGCTCGTCACGCTCTCCAACGAACCCGGCAGCCTCTATCAGGTGCTGGCCCGCATCTATGGCCGGGGCATCAACCTGACAAAGCTGGAAAGCCGCCCCATTCCAGGCTCGGACGACACGTTCCGGTTCTACTTCGATCTCGAAGCCTCCGTCTACTCGCCGGAGCTTCCGAAGCTCCTCGACGAGCTGGAATCCGTCTGCGAGCACGTCTGCTACCTCGGCAGCTATTCCGAAACGGTTTGAGATGACCAAGATCAGTCTGAACGCACGAAAAGGCTCCCCTTGCGCGCAAGGGGAGCCTTTTCGTGCGTAAAGCTTACTGCGACACCGTATACAGCGCGTAGAAATAGCCCTTCTGTTCCATCAGCTCGTCGAAGGAGCCGGACTCTGCGATGCGGCCGTCCTTCAGGACGAGAATGCCGTCATAGCGGCGCAGCGCCGCCTGCTCCAGCGTGTGCGTGACGACAATGCGTGTGACGCCGGACAGGGACAGGATATCGTCCGTGACCTGATGCGCCGTCTGCGCGTCGAGCGCGGCAGTCGCCTCGTCGGCCAGCAGGACGGAGGCATGCTTCAGAAGACTCCGCGCGATGGAGATGCGCTGCTTCTCCCCGCCCGACAGCCCGCTGCCGTTTTCGCCGCACAGATAATCCTCCCCGCGCTCGGCGATCAGCGTCGACAAACCGGAGAGCTCGATGGCCCGATCCACCTCTGCCGTTGGGAACTCACGGAACATTGTGATATTATTCCGGATCGAAGCGTTAAAAACAAAGACATTCTGCTGGATCATAGAAACAATGTCATATAACGATTCGCTGCTGATCTTTTTCACTTCATGCCCATCGTAACAGATCTTCCCGGAGTAATTCCCGTGGCTTGCCATAAGCAGATTCAGAAGCGTGGATTTCCCACTGCCGGATGCGCCCACAATAGCATATTTCTTTCCTGCATCAAAAGTGGTATTGATATCATGCAGAATGTCACAGCCTACTTCATAACCAAAGGTCATATGTTCCAATGTGATCCCGCAATTCAACTGCTTCGGAACGAGAGAACCTTCGTCCCGGACATGATCTTCCAGGGAATCAGCAAGCTTATCGATCAGTGCAGCTGCCGCCTTTCGGGATGCAAGCTGTTCCGGCAATTCGCGAATGGGGGTTATTACATACGCAGTCAAGTCAACAAAAAGGATCAATACACCCGGTGTGATCCCCCGGCCGGACAGAGCAAGCCACGCTCCGACTAAAAATGTCCCGAGCTGTGCGGTGACTCCGGCTGCTCCGGCCAACGTGCTGACGACCGTTACCTGCTTTCGCTTCTCGCATTTTGCCTGTTCCACTTCAGCATTGTTCTTTGAAAAAATTTTGAAAATTGCGGTTTCTGCTCTGAAACTTTTGATCACCGCAAACCCGCTTAAGCTGTCCTTTAAAGTAGCTGTTAATTCACTGTTTTTCTCGGATATTTTTCGCTCTGCTTTTTCGATGCGATTGCCAGTGATATAGGAAGCGCCTATGGGCAGAACAAAGAACAGGCAGGCAACGACGGTCATCATCGGACTGTATGCGATCATCATGATGAGAGCGCCGAGCAGCATGACAAGCGAGAACAGAATATTGAATTGCGCATCCAGATAGCTGTTTTCAATCGTTGCCGCATCATTGGAGAACGCAGATATGTAATTCGCGGTATTTTCAGCACCAAAGGCCGAGATGCTTTTTCTTGTCAGCTTACAGAATGCGTAATTCTTATATTGCTTCATCGCTTTTTCCATAAAGCACGGCTTGGAAAAGTAACTCGCAGTCTTCAGTAAGATGATCGCTGCAATGACGCTGAGAACGAACCAAAGCAGAGCAGACAATGCAAAGGAGCCGGGGACGCCGGACACAGCGTCGATCATTTGCTGGAGAACCCACGCGATATAAAGGTTCAGCGCGGAGGTGAGCAGGGACGAAAGGAGCGCGGCCGCAAATGCGATATGATTCTTTTTATAAAATTGTGCCGTATATTCTCTGCGTTTATTCTTCATTCTGAATCCTCATCCATCGTGTGAGCAGCATTGGTTCATCGCTGTCCGCAAGAATCGTATCAATGACATCCATGGCGGTACTGCCCATGTCATCATAGGCTGTTGCGGCTTCTGCTGCGGAAACAAACCGGATATTCCGTGCATCGTAATTCGGCTCCCGGTCAAAGGCAGTCGCGGCGACCTTCGCTTTTCTGAGACTGTCCGCAGCATCCTCCTTTTGCTCCAAACGCCAGAGCACATCCGCGCGGACCGCCCAAAGGGCTGCTTCGCTCTTGTCCAGATAGCTTCGCTTCTGCGGACACTTCAGCCCTGGATAAAACGCCAATGCCCAATCCAGTAAAAGCAGCGCGTTTTCATAGTCCCTCTGCTTGCAATATAGATTGAGATAGCCCATGACGATCTGCATATGGGTGACGGTCAGATCCAGCAGTGCGGCCGAAAGATACGGAAGCGCTCCTTTTGCGTCATTACAGGAAGATGCAAGCACCTCCCCGATCTTCGGATGATTGAGCCGGCAGGGATTGTTCTTCTTCAGGATCTCCAGACCTTTTTCGGTCTGTCCAAGGGAAATATACACCTGCGCCATTTCCAAATGAATGGATACCTCGCTGATCTCAGGGTCAGTATTCTGCCCGATCAGCAGGCAGGCATGGCGATACAGAGAAATTGCTCTTTCGGAATAAGCGGGGTTTTTCAGATACAGCCCCTTTACACGGTAGATCCTTGCGCTGCGATAGACGATCTCAAAGCAGTTCGGATACCGCTGCAGCGCTTTTTCTACATCGGATATCGCATCAACGGGATCGCTGCCATGAACATGATCTCTGTCATGAACATACTGCTTTAATCGTTCAATGACGCTTTCTCTGTCGTTGTTTCGAAGCTCATATCCAATGAGCACGTCCATGGATACCTGAAACAGGTCGGCCAGCTCGACGATGATCGCCAGCTCCGGCTGGGAAAGCCCCGTTTCCCTTAATTAAAGATATTGTTGGGTAAAAAAGAAAGGTCAGTCGATTTTGCCGA
>OHNN01000719.1_pt1 | contig 20820 bp, 10 predicted proteins | sample 1569541 | NCBI WGS metagenome assembly OHNN01 (sample SAMEA3879563, study PRJEB24766) | human gut metagenome | biome: human-associated habitat; feature: feces | place: USA | collected 1985/1987 | reverse complement strand
CCCGCCGGGGATCGGTATTGGCTGCGGCGAGCCACAGCAGCTCGTCCGGGCGCATCGTCCGGGCATGTCCGTCGAAAAGAACGGCATAGCGAATCCCCCGGCACGGATTTCGGGCAAGGAAAGCGGCCAGATCCGGCTTCTGTTCCACCGTATCATCGGCAAAGAGCAGCAAGGCTCCCCACTTCCCGGCAAGTCCGTCCGCGACCTCGACCAGACCGGGTGTCAGCTCGAACCGCTCCGGCACCCGAACGGCCTCCGCCGGAGCGGACGGATCGATCTCCGTCAGGTCGAACGCCAGTTTACCGCCGAACCCGGATGTCACAGTCGCATGGTCGAGTACGTCGTAAATTCCCTCGCTTACAATCAAATCGCGCGGAAACTCGGCCCGGCGCAACAAGGCGGCCAACCGGTCCGGATCATGCACGTCGCAATCCTCGCCCGTAATGACGAGGTATTTATTGAACATCATCTGCCCGGCCCCCCAGAGTCCCTGCGCTACTTTATGGGCTTGTCCCCGGTAGCGTCTGTCGATCGACACTACGGCCAAATTGTGCGCCGTACCGAAAACAGGCATCGTCAGCTCCTTCACTTCAGGCTGTACGGCCAGCCGGATCGGAGCCAGGAAAATTTTCTCGGTGGCCTTGGCGATATAGGCGTCCTCCTGCGGAGGAATGCCCACCAGCGTCGCAGGATAAACGGCATCGCGCCGCCGCGTGACGGCCGTCACATGGAAGCGGGGATATTCATCGGTCAGCGAGTAAAAACCCGTATGGTCGCCGAAAGGCCCTTCCACCGTCTTCGGCTCCGACGGATCGACATACCCTTCGATCACGAAATCGCAGTCGGCCGGCACATAAATATCGTTGGTGATACATTTCACCAGTTTCACCGGGCGCCGGCGCAGGAACCCCGCCAGCAGGTATTCGTCCATGTTGTCCGGCATCGGAGCCGTCGCAGCATACGTATAAGCCGGATCGCCGCCCAACGCTACCGACACGGGCATCCGCCGCCCGGCACGCCTGTAACCTTCGTAATGACGGGCTCCGGTCTTGTGCAGGTGCCAGTGCATGCCCGTCGTGCGGGCGTCGAACAGTTGCAGCCGGTACATGCCCACGTTGCGGATTCCCGTTTCGGGATCGAGGGTATGCACCAGCGGCAGCGTCACGAAGCGTCCGCCGTCGCACGGCCAGCACTTGAGCACCGGCAGCGCATCGAGCGACGCCTCCTCCCCCTGCAGCACGACCTGCTGACATTCGCCCCGCGACGACGAGGTACGCGGCAGCCAGCGCGACATCTCGGCCAGCAAAGGCAACATCCGCAGTTTATCCAGGAGCGAATTTTTCGGCGTGACGGCCTGCTGCAACAAATCATCGAGCCGTCGCGTCAGTTCGTCGAGCGACTCCACGCCGAGCGCCATCGCCATCCGACGATCGGAACCCATCATATTGGTCAGCACGGGAAACGGCGTCCCCGTCTGCTCGAACAACAGCGCCTTGCCGCCGTCCGGCTGCTTGGACATGCGGTCGGTAATCTCGGCGATCTCATACACCGGATCCACCGGCACGCTCACGCGCTGCAATTCGCCTTCCCGCTCCAGGCGGGCGATAAATTCACTCAGGTTGCGATACATAAATCCCTACATTGATTCTGCCCCGAAGTTTTCGAGGCATACAAAGTTAAAAAATAATCCGGCAAATCCGCCGGATTATCCCGATTATCGTTTCCGCCCGCAGAAGCGGCAAGCCGAAGCAACTACCGCAGGAACAGCAGCTCCCGGTACTTGGGCAGCGGCCACATCTGGTCGTCCACGATCTCCTCCAGACGATCCACGTGTTTGCGGATCTGGTCGAAATAGACCGCCACCGTATCGTGGTACGCGAGCGCCTTCTCCCGCTGATCCTCGATCTTGTTGGCCACCTTGCGGGCTTCGATCATATCGTGGGTCAACTGCTGGATCAGAGCCGTATGCTGCTGAATACGCTTGATCAGGTCGATATCCGCCGAAGCGTCCAGGCCCTGTCCGATCTGCAAAATCTTATAGACCTTATCCAGCAGGAGGGCTTCGTAACGCGAAGCGATCGGGACGATATGGTTCATCGTCAGATCGCCCAACACGCGGCCTTCGATCTGGATCTTCTTGATATAGGTCTCCCATTTCACTTCCGTACGGGCTTCGAGTTCCACCTTCGATAATACACCCATACGGGCGAACATCTCGATGGACGCCCGGTCGAGGTAGCGGTCGAACACGCGCGGGGCACAGGTCTCGCAGTCGAGTCCGCGCCGCGCCGCCTCCGCACGCCACTCCTCCGAGTAACCGTTGCCGTCGAAGCGGATCGCCTGCGAAGAGCGGATCATGCTTTTAAGTTCTTCGTAAATCGCCTTCTCCTTCCGGACTCCGGCCTCGATACGCGCATCCACACGCTCGCGGAACGCCGTAAGCTCGTCCGCAACAATGGTATTGAGTACGATCATCGCCTCGGCGCAATTGTCCGAAGATCCGACGGCACGCAACTCGAAGCGGTTGCCGGTAAAGGCGAACGCCGAAGTACGGTTGCGGTCGGTATTGTCCCGCAACAAAGTCGGAATGTGCGAAATACCGCTCATCTTGAAGACGTTCTTGGCGTTGAACCGGATCACCGAGTCGCTGCGGCTGGCCTCGAGTTTATCGAGTACGGCCGAAACCTGCGTACCGAGAAAGGTCGAAATAATGGCCGGAGGCGCCTCGTTGGCCCCCAGGCGGTGGGAGTTGGTGGCACTCATAATGGCCGCCTTCAGCAAACCGTTATGCTTGTGCACGGCTGCAATTACGTTCACCAGGAAGGTAATGAACTGCAAATTCTCCGATGCGGTTTTACCCGGACTGAGCAGATTGACGCCCGTATCGGTTCCCAGCGACCAGTTGTTGTGTTTGCCCGAACCGTTGATTCCCTTGAAAGGTTTTTCATGCAGCAACACCCGGAAATTATGACGGCGGGCGATCTTGTCCATGATGGTCATCAACAGCTGGTTGTGGTCGTTGGCCAGGTTGCACTCCTCGTACACGGGAGCCAGTTCGAACTGATTGGGAGCCACCTCGTTGTGACGAGTCTTGACCGGAATGCCCAATTTCAGGCATTCGTATTCGAGATCGGCCATGAAAGCGATGACCCGCGTGGGGATCGCGCCGAAATAGTGATCTTCCAACTGCTGGTTCTTGGCCGATTCATGCCCCATGAGCGTACGGCCCGTCAGCATCAGGTCGGGCCGTACGGCCCAAAGGCTTTCGTCCACCAGGAAATATTCCTGCTCCCAACCCAAATACTGAATCACCCGGTTCACCTCCTTGTCGAAGTAGCGGCACACCTCGGTCGCAGCCTTATTCACGGCCGAAATCGACCGCAGAAGAGGCACTTTATAATCGAGCGCCTCGCCCGTATAGGCGATGAAGACGGTCGGGATACAGAGCGTCGTGTCGACGATGAAGGCGGGCGACGTGGGGTCCCAGGCCGAGTAGCCGCGGGCCTCGAACGTATTGCGGATGCCGCCGTTGGGGAACGACGAGGCGTCGGGCTCCTGCTGCACGAGCAGCTTGCCGGAGAACTCCTCCAGCACGCCGCCCTGACCGTCCGGCTCGGCAAAGGCGTCGTGCTTCTCGGCCGTACCGCCCGTGAGAGGCTGAAACCAATGCGTATAGTGGTCGGCGCCGTGGTCGAGCGCCCACTGGCGCATTCCGGCAGCCACGCCGTCGGCGACTTCGAGCGTCAGCGGCGTCCCCCGCTGCATCGTATCGAGCAGTTGGGCATAAACCGTCTTGTTGAGATACCGGCGCATGGCCTCGCGGCCGAATACCTTCGTACCGAAATACTCGGAAGGACTTCCCTCGGGAGCCTTCACTTCGACGGCTTTGTGATTGATGGCCGCCTCCACCATTTTGAATCGGAGCAATGACATGGGATCAATTCGAATTATGAACTCGGAATACCGTAAAACCCGTACATTTCCGCCCGGATGACGAACGGCATCCTTTCTGCGCACAAAGATAAATATTCGACACGACAAAAACGCACAAAAAACCACATCTCCCCAAAAAAATCGAATATTTTTCAAAAAAACCAATAAAAAAAACAACTTTTCCCGAAAAAATAGCTTAAAAATTCATCACACCAGTCGATTTCAGACGTTATTTTGCGAAAAACAGCATTTTTCGCAAAATCATCCCATTCGTGATCCGGGCATTTCCGAAACCTCCGCCGGAAAGAGCCTTCGTTGGTACAAACCGGCTATTTTCCGCATTTCTTGCTTACAATCCGGCAATTATTTTATATCTTTACGGGCAGTTTAAAAGCAATTGAACATATTTCAATACTAATCTCTAATTTATTATGGCAACTACCAAACGTGAAAAGTTGTTTACCGAATTTCCGCCGGTTTCGACCGAGCAGTGGGAGGAGGTAATCAAGGCCGACCTCAAAGGTGCGGACTACGAGCGTAAATTGGTGTGGAAAACGCCGGAAGGTTTCAACGTCCGTCCCTACTACCGGGCTGAAAACCTCGCCGGACTGAAGTTCCTCGGCTCCGAAGCCGGGGTTTTCCCCTACGTGCGGGGCACCCGCGCCCACAACCGCTGGAAGATCCACCAGACGGTCATCGTCAATTGCCCCAAGGAGGCGAACGCCATCGCGCTCAAGATCCTCAATGCGGGCGTCGATTCGATCGAATTCCAGATCGTTCCGGAGACCTTCTCCGCAGAAGATCTGAATACGCTGCTCAAGGATATTCATATCCCTGCAGTCGAAATTACCTTCAGCGGCAGTAAAACCGCCCATGTGGCAGAGTTGGTGATCGCGAAGATCGAAAAGGAGCAACTGCCTGCGGAAGAGGTGCACATCAATTTCTGCATCGACCCGCTGGTCAAGAAACTGACCTCGAAAGGCAGCTTCTGTTCGGAGAACGGTGCCAAGTGTTTCGAAAAGATCGCCGACCTGGTTCGGAAAACCAAAGCCTACAAAGGTATCCGCGTAATCACGGTATCGGGCGAAATCTTCAGCAACGCCGGCTCGACGATCGTCGAGGCGCTCGCCTTCTCGCTCGCTGCCGGTCACGACTACCTGGTACGCCTGATGGATATGGGCTTCACGATCGAAGAGGCCGCCAAAAAGATCCGTTTCTCGCAGGCCATCACCTCGAACTACTTCATGGAAATCGCCAAATTGCGTGCAGGCCGTATGTTGTGGGCCAACATCGTGAAAGCCTATAATCCCGTGAAGAACTGTCCCTGCAAGATGTTCACGCACGCCGTGACCTCGACGTGGAACCAGACGGCATACGACCCCTACGTCAATATGCTGCGCGGCACGACCGAAGCGATGTCGGCATCGATCGCCGGCGTACACTCGCTCGAGGTGACTCCCTTCAACAAGGCATACGAAGATCCCAACGAATTTTCGATGCGCATCGCCCGCAACGTCGAACTGCTGCTCAAACACGAGTCGCACTTCGATCAGGTCGTCGATCCGGCCGGCGGTTCGTACTACATCGAAAACCTCCGACTCGATCGCCAACGAGGCGTGGAAACTCTTCCGCGAAATCGAGGAGAAGGGCGGCTACACCGCAGCCTATGAAAGCGGCTTCATCGTAGAGCGCGTCAAGGCATCGGCCGCAGCCAAGGACAAGAACATCGCAACACGCCGCGAAATCCTGCTGGGCGCCAACCAATACCCCAACTTTACGGAGGTCGCCGGCAAGGAGCTGACCGAAGCCGCCGTAACCCGCCCCGTGAGCGAAGGCAACACGCTGGCTCCCTATCGTGGCTCCATGGCATTCGAAGCCATGCGTCTGCACGTGGACCGCAGCGGCAAGGCGCCCAAGGCGTTCATGCTGACCTGCGGCAGCCTGGCTATGGCCCGTGCCCGTGCCCAGTTCTCCTGCAACTTCTTCGCATGCGCCGGCATCAAAGTAATCGACAACACGTTCTTCAAGTCGATCGAAGAGGGCGTCAAGGCCGCTCTGGAATCGAAAGCCGAGATCGTCGTAGTCTGCGCATCGGACGACGACTACGCAGAGGCGGCTCCCAAAGTGAAAGAGCTGCTCGGCGACAAGGCGATCCTAGTGGTTGCGGGCGCTCCGGCATGTATGCCCGAACTGGAAGCCCAGGGCATCAAGAATTTCATCAACGTCAAGAGCAACGTACTCGAAACACTGAAGTTCTACCTCAAAGAAATGGGTATCTAAAAAGCAAAAGTCATGAGAGCAAAATTTTCAGATTTAACATATGACGGAGGCGAGCAGAAGAGCTGCTGCGCTTCGAAAGGCTGCGGCCAAACCGAACCGTGGCTGACTGCCGAGCAGATACCTGTCAAGGGCTCCTACTCGGCAAAGGATCTGGAGGAGATGGAGCACCTGAACTATGCGGCAGGTATCGCACCGTTCCTCCGCGGCCCCTATTCGACGATGTACGTGATGCGTCCCTGGACCATCCGCCAATACGCCGGTTTCTCGACGGCCGAAGAGTCCAACGCATTCTATCGCCGCAACCTGGCTGCCGGACAGAAGGGTCTGTCGGTGGCATTCGACCTGGCGACACACCGCGGCTACGACGCCGATCACCCGCGCGTAGTGGGCGACGTCGGTAAGGCCGGCGTGTCGATCTGCTCGGTGGAGGATATGAAGGTGCTCTTCAACGGCATTCCGCTCGACCGGATGTCGGTGTCGATGACCATGAACGGCGCCGTGCTGCCGATCCTGGCGTTCTACATCGTGACCGGTCTGGAGCAGGGATGCACCCTCGATCAACTGTCGGGTACGATCCAGAACGACATCCTCAAGGAGTTCATGGTGCGCAACACCTATATTTATCCGCCGAAATTCTCGATGAAGATCATCGCCGATATCTTCGAATACACTTCGAAGAACATGCCGAAGTTCAACTCGATTTCGATCTCCGGCTACCACATGCAGGAGGCAGGCGCCACGGCCGACATCGAGTTGGCCTACACGCTGGCCGACGGTCTGGAGTACTTGCGTGCGGGCGTTGCAGCCGGTATGTCGGTGGATGCTTTCGCACCCCGTCTGTCGTTCTTCTGGGCGATCGGCATGAATCACTTCATGGAGATCGCCAAAATGCGTGCGGCACGTATGCTCTGGGCGAAGATCGTCAAAAAATTCAACCCCAAGAACCCGAAATCGTTGGCGCTGCGTACGCATAGCCAGACCTCGGGCTGGTCACTCACCGAGCAGGATCCGTTCAACAACGTAGCCCGTACGGCTATCGAGGCGATGGGAGCCGCTCTGGGCCACACCCAGTCGCTGCACACCAACGCACTGGACGAGGCGATCGCCTTGCCGACGGACTTCTCGGCACGTATCGCCCGTAACACCCAGATCTACATCCAGGAGGAAACCAACATCTGCCGCGAAGTAGATCCCTGGGCGGGTTCCTACTACATCGAAACCCTCACCAACGAGATCGCCCACAAGGCCTGGGAGCGTATCGAGGAGGTCGAGAAGCTGGGCGGTATGGCCAAGGCCATCGAAACCGGTATTCCGAAGATGCGTATCGAGGAGGCGGCAGCCCGCAAGCAGGCCCGCATCGACTCGGGCATCGAGAAGATCATCGGCGTAAACGAATACCGTCTGGATCACGAAGCTCCGATCGATATTCTGGCTGTGGACAACACGGCCGTACGCGAGAGCCAGATCAAACGTCTGAAGGAGTTGCGTGCAAACCGCGACGAAGCAGCCGTGAAGAAGGCGCTCGAGGCCATCACCGAATGCGTCAAGACCGGCAAGGGCAACCTGCTGGAACTCGCTATCGAGGCCGCCAAGGTACGCGCTTCGCTGGGCGAGATTTCGGATGCCTGCGAGGTGGTCGTAGGACGTTACAAAGCAGTTATTCGTTCCATTTCAGGTGTATATAGTTCAGAAGTGAAATCAGATCCCGCATTCGAACACGCGAAGGAACTGGTTGCCAAATTCGCGAAGAAGGAGGGCCGCCAGCCGCGCATCATGATCGCCAAACTCGGTCAGGACGGACACGATCGTGGCGCCAAAGTCGTTGCGACCGGTTACGCCGACATCGGCTTCGATGTCGATATGGGTCCGTTGTTCCAGACTCCCGAGGAGGCAGCCAAACAAGCTGTCGAGAACGATGTTCACGTAGTGGGCGTATCGTCGCTGGCCGCCGGCCACCTGACGCTCGTTCCGCAGATCATCGCCGAACTCAAGAAACTGGGCCGCGAGGATATCATCGTCATCGTCGGCGGTGTGATCCCGGCACAGGATTACGATGAGCTGTATCGTGACGGTGCCGCCGCCATCTTCGGCCCCGGTACCCCGATTGCGACCGCAGCGATCAAGATCATGGAGATCCTGCTCGACGAGCAGAAATAATCCGGATCACTCCTCTGTTATTATCAAAGCCCCGCATCTTTTGATGCGGGGCTTTTTAATGGGGGGGGGAAGCGAACCGGCCGACCGAAAAAGAACTTTGCCATCGACCTTCATAATTCCATCGCCGGCCTCACATCCAGAGTCCGCGCAAATACAGCGGCGGATCTCAAACAACGACCGAATACATGCTGTCACAGTGCCATTTCCACAAACCCTACAAATTATGTTTGTAGGCCATATTTCCCGTTAGACAGACAGCGAATATCCTCCCCCCCCCGGCTCTCGAAAACAGCCGATTTCATACCGCAAACACCTATCCGGCAAAAACCTCGACTGCCGAGGCCGTCGTTCTCCTCCCCCAGCCCCGAAGACTTCCGGAATATACGATAAAATCACGGACATTTCGAAGATGCGGAAAAAGAGAACGGCGGATTGGCCGGACTACCACTCCGAGCACCTCACAAAAGAGAAGTCAGGAAACCGGCTCTTATCGCTTTTAAGAAGAGAAGTCATCCCCCTATGCCATCGCAATAACGACAATAAAAAAGAGGAATGTATAAGCTACATCCCTCTTTTTCGGCCGGAACTATTCCGGAAAAAATCTACCGGTAACGGTTAAAAATACTTGCCGCGCAAGTCCTCCACATTCGACATCTGCTCCAGGAAATCGAACAGACGACGCTGAATCATCCCCTGCGACGACGCCTCGGCACGTACCTTTTCAGCTTCGATACTCTGCGGAGTTTCCGCCTCCTGAATATCCGTCACCACGAAAACATAAGCACCTACATTTCCCCTGACCGGCTCGGACAGCGTATTCGTCTGCTCCGTTGCGGTAATCGCTCCGATCACACGAGGCTCGACACCCATGTTACGGATAAAGAACGATCCGTAACGGACATCTTCGAAAGGAACGACTTCGGTACCAAGGTTTTGGGCGACCTCTTCGATAGTCGAACCCTTCATTTCGCTGACGATCTTTTCAAACTTCTTATCGGTTATAAGCGTCTGGCGAATATTGTTCGCTACTTTCTCGATCGGCGTATAATCCTCATTGTCGATCTCAGTTACCACTGCGACCACATAGTCATCACCCACAGGGAAAATCTCGGAAATCGCGCCCACCTTGGCATCGTATGCCCAGCGCACCAATTCACGCGAATCAGCCAGTCCCTGCAGCAGACGGTCACCCTGCGTGAGTTTCGCTTCACGAGGAGTGAGGTTTCCCTTATTCGCTGCCTCGTTGAACGCATCGACAGAACCCTTGCCCTCGACAGAGAAAAGACTTGCCTGACTATGCACATTGCGACGGGTCGCCGACGAAGCCTCAACAGGATAAGTGATCGTCGCAAGGCGCATGTGCTTCGAAGGTTTGTCCAGACGATAAACCTGTAAAATCTGAATAACGTCACCCACTTCGACACGGAGAATATCCCCCTGCTTAGCCGTCGAAAGAAGTCCCGAAAGCTCGTCCGGGAATGCAGAGAAAGGCATCACGCCCGCATCGCCTCCATTTCCGGCATCCTGCATATAGAGCGAATGGGTACGAGCCGCCTGTGCGAAATCCGCACCTTGCCGCAAAGCCGTCATCAGACTGTCGGCCAGGTCGCGTTGGTCGTAGGTGAGTACAATATGGCGGACGCCCACGGAATCCGGAGCGTTCAAAGTTTCAACGACACGGGTCATCGTCCAGGTATCGTTCTTCAGGACGGGACCATACTGCTTGCCGTTGGCCAGCGCTTCGGCCTCATCGTCCAGAAGCTGGGCAACCGACCGATAATTGTCTGTAATTTTACCGAAACGGTTATTCTTGGCAAATGCTTTCGGATCGTCCGACGCGGCAAATTCATCGCCGACTTCCCGAACGGTCTTCTCCAAAGTCGCCATATCCTCTGCACTCGGAGCCACTTCGAACACCACATAAGAGAGCGTGCGCGAAGGTTTCTGCTCATAACGGGCCTTATGGCTATTGTAATAAGCCTTGATTTCGGAATCGGAAACCGAGAACAGAGAATCAGGCATATCGTGATAACGCTTGCCGACCCAAGAACCGCTGAAAGTCTTATTCTGCGCATCGACGCCTTCTTCCGCTTCCAGCCGATTGACATATACACCGCCTTTGACCAAGCCGTTATACTTATTGATTTCGCGCTCCCGCATAGCCTGTCCGACCAAAGCCCCCCACATATATTGCATCTGGGGATTTCCGGTTGCCTGGGCGATAAAATCACTCACACCCTCCACACTGTACTGTCCTGTACGGGGGTCGGTGAAAGCCGCAGCCATCGTCCCGGAATAATACTCGCCGCTGATAAGTCCCTCACGCTCGGCATCGGTCACCGAGATTCCCATCTTCTCGAAACCGGGCAAGTACACGTGGTTGGCAATCAGAGTCTGCCAAGCCATTTCAGCCAACTGATCCATCTGCTCTTCATTACTTTCGGAGATGTTGCTCTGGTCTTTCAGGTTGTTGTATACCTCAATATATTCCGAATATCTGATCTTCGAACCGTCGATCACACCGACCTTGGGGTCGTTACCCGAAAGTCCCATATCCGTTTTAAGCGAGAGAATGAATGCCAGCAGTGCAAACGCGATGATAATCGACAAAACCACACCGAATCTGGTCCGTAACGTGTTTAAACTTGCCATATAAACTATTTTAATTTATTGTTTCAAAATGAGTGTTCAAAGATAATAAATATATTCTGAAAACCATGATAAACGACCAAATTCTTTCGTCATTTTCCGCATCCGGCATATCGAAAAAACGCACTTGCCCTTCACCGGTCGAAAATATCCCGTAAACTACAACCGTTTCACGCGCGCCAACTCCAACCGGGAACGGGTCCTGCGCAGAATCTTGATCTCAAGATGCTCGAAACGCACGGTTTCTCCGGCCGCCGGCAGCCCTTCATACCGGAAAATGATATACCCGGCCAGCGTTTCGTACTCGTCACTCTCGGGTATGGCAAGCCCGTATTTTTCATTGAGATATTCCACTTCCAATCGGCACGAAAGGACAAATTCCGAATCGCCGACCTGTTTCTCCGTAAGGTCGGGCACATCGTGCTCGTCTTCGATTTCGCCGAAAATCTGCTCCAGAACATCCTCCAAAGAGATAATACCGGCCGTACCGCCGAACTCGTCGATCACGACCGCAATATTGCTCTTATGACGGATGAGCCGCTGCATGAGTGCTTGCAACGGCATCGTCTCCGGGACGTATTGCACCTCCATCAGCACCTCATCGATCGACGTCGGATGCCGGAACAGCGACTTCGAATTGACATAGCCGACGATATTATCGACACTCTCTTTCCAGACGAAAATACGGGAATACTTACTCTCGACAAAACGCGCCGTAAGCGCTTTGATCGAGGTATCATCGATATCGACCGCCTCCATATCGATACGGGGAACCATGCAATCCCTCACGCGCAAATCGGCAAAATCCAGGGCATTCTGAAAGAGTTTGATCTCATTATCCGGTTCATGCTGCGCCTCCGGCTTCCCCGATTCGAACAAGCTGGCCAGATCGGTCCGGTCGAAAATGGGCTCCATCATCGCAACCTTCGGCTTACGCCCCATCAGCCACAAAATCCCCTGGGAAATCCAGGTCGTCAGCTTGGCGATCGGAAAAAGCAGCAGATAAAAGAAATAGATCGCAGGAGCAAACAGGCGGTAATAAAAATTCGGGCTGTTCCGGAAAACGGATTTCGGGAGAAATTCGGCGACGAAGATGATGATGATTGTCGAAACCGCCGTTTCCAGAACGACGGACCCGCCGCGAGCGATCTCCGTCCAACCCACTGCCGCCGCGAGCGAGCGCAACAACAGCGACATATAGAGCGAATAGATAACCAGGGCGATATTATTCCCGACCAGGATCGTCGTGATGTACTGCCCGGGGTGACGGGCAAAAATGTCGGCGATGAAATTGAACAGCCGACTCTGCTTCCGGTCGATCTCCAGTTTCAGGCGGTTCTTGCTCGTAAAAGCGATCTCCATCCCCGAAAAAAAAGCCGAAAGCAACAACATCAGCAGAATTATAAACACCGAAGTTATCATAAGGAACGATCGTTACTTTCTACGGGAGTCAGTTGAATTTTCCGGTCGTTCCCCCGTATCGGCCGGGCCGGTTTGACAGGCTGTTCGGAAACTGCCTCCTTCGCAGCGGAAACATTGTCCGCAACGGGTTTCACCGACGTAGAATCCGCGTCCCGTGTCGGCTCGATATTGACCCACATACGCCCTTTGATTCGGCGAAATTTCCAGTCTTTCAACTGATCGTCCGACTCGAATCCTTCGACGATGTAGGAATTTCCGCTCTCTTCCACGATCTTGGAATCGACGTTAGACCAGATCCGGCGCGTTTTCTCGTTCCAGAACAACTGCTGGGTGTAGAGCTCCTGTCCGTTGGATTTTTTCACTACGACATTTCCTTTGGCTTCCCATAATTTCCGATTCCCGTAATGAATCGCATAGTTAGCCGTTAGCGTAGCATCGACCGCTCCGATACTGTCCTTCTGATATGTCACGATATCCACGCCCTTGCGAAATTCCTGATAAGGCTCTTTTGCCAAAGAGTAACCTTCCACCAAAGGAGCCGTAAAAACATAGGATTTCCGGCCGTTCTCCGTATTGGTCATCGTCAAATGCTCGCTGTACTCGGTCATCAAAGCCTCATCGTTAGGCTCTTCGGCCACCGACTCCTTGTCGCACGAATATAGCAAGATAGCACTTCCCACGATGAGAAGTGCTACCTGTGCATATCGTTGAATGCTTCGGAGCATCGTTCGTACAAACTATGTCGCTACCGGGGGCGTACGGTCGTCACGATACCGCGGGCCGGACCGCAGGTAATCGTATAACGTGCACCCTCCATCAATTCGTTGAAGAAGCACTCCTCGGCAGTCGGGAATCCGCGACGGTAGTTTGCTGCCGCATCACGCGCCGTCTGAGCGAAATTGCCGGCATCGGCGTCGTTGGCAAGCAGGTTGGCTGCCTGCGTCATCGTATCGTAAGCGACCCAGAAAATAGCCTGACCCTCCAGTCCGGAGCAGGATGCAGCCGAAGCCGCATAAGCCTGCGCCAAGGCGAAATAAGCCATACCGTTATTGGGATTCAGCGCCTTGGCCTCATTAGCCGCAACTGCAGCCGCCGTAGGATTCTTGGCTGCCAGTTCGGTCATACTCAAACGCACCAGAAGCAACTCTTTCTGAACGGCGTCTTGTTCGGCAGCAATCGCCTCACGCAGGTAAGTAGTCGATTTGGCGAAGTCGCCCCGCTCTTGGAATCCTTGAGCCAGCATCATGGCCGTCTGGGCAGAAGGTTCCATCGCATAATATTTTTCGGCGATCTGAAGGAAAAATTCGGAACTGCACTGCGAACGGGACATCAGCGAAACCGTCTGCTTGAGCAACTCCATATCCTCCGGAGCCGCTTCGATACGCGGACGGAACATCTTCTCCAAATTCTCGCAATCGGCAGCACCGCTACCCGCAAAACAGGTATCGAACTGTGTTTTCGCCTCCTTTACTCCAGGAGCATCACTCTCGAAAATCGGAGCCAGACGAGCGTACTCATCCAAAACGGCATCCGGATAGACCTCGCCCATCTTATAATCATCGCACAAATTGCTGAAATACACCAATGCGACATCCGGCAGCGCAGCATAACCGCTCTGCAAACCGGCTTCGATCGCCTCCTTATACAACTTGCGCACGCCTTCCCGGTCGGAAGGATTGAAAGTCAGATATTCACGGGCTTTACGGTCAAGGACATAAGCCGTACCGTAATTGGGACTGGAAGGAAAATACTGTACACGCAGGTCGTAAATCATCATCAGCAAATCGAGCAGAGCTTTTTTCTCATTCAGGTCTTGTGCGCGTTGCACCTTGTTCGAATAAACCTGTGCCCCCCGAATAAAGGTCGCTTCGGAAGCCGAAGGAGCCTCCTGTGCAAGCGTACGGAAATAAACAGCGGCTGCGTCGTAATCGCGGGTATCGACAGCTTCCTTCAGCAGGTTGCTCGTCAGAATGTTTTGCTTACGCTGTTCGGGCGTATCTCCCCACGGAGCGTACCGAGGGTCACTGAAATCCTGGGCGATCGAAGCTGTCGCAGCGAACACCAATACTGCCGACAGCAAAATTTTCATGCGATTCATATTCTTCTTTATAATTTATTTTTTATGTGTGGTTTAATCGTATTTCGGACGAACGAACCAATAATCACCGAACAATGTCACGCCCAGCGAAAATTTGAAATAGGTCTGTTTAACCAGACTCACCTGTTCGTTGATCGCCTTGAAACTGCCGCGTCCGCCGACTTCGACTCCCAGATCGACCGACGACGCACCCAATATGCCGCCCAACACCGTCAGGGGAATACCGACGCCCAGCGTCACGGCGTATTCATTGACATCCACTCCGCCGAAAGTCTGGTTATAGGTACCATAACGAACTCCGGCCCGGTAGGACCAGCGTTTCAATGCGCTGCGTACATCCGCTTTATTGGGGGTGTATTCGACCCCGAGTTTAACCGTATTCGTGTTCCGGTAAGCCACATCGAAACCGGCTGCGGATTTCTCGACCAACCGAGAATTGCCGCTTCGCCAGTCCTGATAGACGTAATCCGCCCCCACAGCTATTTTAGGCGTGTTGTAATAAATACCTACGGCAACCTGCTGGGGCAGCTTGAGCCCCAGACGATTTCCCATATCCATAGCGACCGTATTGAAAATATCGCCGGTCTGCACCTTCGTCGTCACATTCGGATTCAAGTCGCCGCCGATATCGTAGGTCGCACCGATCGTCAGAATACGCCGACGGTTGCTGATCGGGGACCACTGTACGCCGAACTGTCCCTTAAAACGGGAAACGCTGTAGGTTTCGGTTCCCGTCGCGTCTGCGATAAGACCTCCTCCGGTTATATTCTCCAAAATAGCGGTTTTATAAATCCGCTGAATGTCGCCCCAATAGTACTGGGCAGCTATTCCGATCGAGAATCCGCGGAAGATCTCCCAGCCCAAGCCGAGCTTCACCTCCGTCACGTCGCCGTCGCCGTCCCACTGGTACTGCACGCGGCCGATATTACCCCAGATTTCATCGTCGTCCACCTCCTGTTTCATCCGGTAACCGACGCTGCTGTAAGGCGTCAGGCTGAAGCCCAACCCCAAATGCTTGGCAATCGGCAACTGAAACGCAATGTCGTGGAAATTGACCGTATAATAACTTGTATTGAGCGTCTGCCCGTAATATTTCTGGGAATTGTAAAAGCATTGCCCTTCAAGACCGAAATCGAAAAGGAACGACTTGGGGCGCACGGCACTGTAAGCCGCCGGATTGAGCAAATTGACAGCAGCCGCATTACGCATACCGACGCCGACACCGCCCATCGAACGTGTCTGAAGCGTTCCCGGGGTCCGCAGCTCACCCAGACCGTACATCGAATACGGCGAAAAAGCGTTGATACTGCTGGTTTGTCCCCATGCCATGCCCGGCATCACGACAGCCAGCGCGAGGCACAGTTTAACGACGGCTTTCTTCACTTGCATTATACTCTAAAATTCGGTTCAGCCCCAGAAAGACCAAATCACAATGTGCAAATATCGTATTTTTAATTCGTTTAACAAAGAATTTTGCATCCCCGCCGGTAAAAATTATCGACAACGCATCGATTTCCGGAAACAGCCGGGCGATATACCCCTCGATTTCGAAGGCGATGCCGTTCATCACGCCCTGCCGGATCGCCTCGACGGTCGAACGCCCCAAAAGCGTCTGGTCCTCACAGGATTCACACAGGGGAAGCGCCGCCGTATAATCGTGCAAGGCCCGGAAGCGCATCTGTACGCCGGGAGAAATATTACCGCCCCGGAAAACCCCGTCGGCAGAAACCTGATCGATGGTAATGGCCGTCCCGAAATCCACGATCAACAGATTGCGGCCCGGGTAGAGCGACGCAGCGCCGACGGCAGCCGCAAGACGGTCCTCCCCAAGAGTTTCGGGCGTAGTGTAACCGTTACGAATGGGAAGAGGAAGTTGCGGAGAGAGCCGCAGACAGCGCCCGATGCGGCGACGCACCAGCGCGACGGTGTCATCGACCGGACCGCGCGTAGTCGCAACAATAGCCTGCGTAATACCGGGATGAGCAGCAAGAATCCGATCTATCACCGCCTCGTCGAACTCTTCCGAACATCCGTCGGAAACGACGGTACCGCCGTCAAATACAGCGTACTTGACCCGCGTGTTACCCATGTCGATCGTCAGGTTCATCGTTGAATTTTTTGCTTCGTTCTTTCCGTCCGGCACGGCCGTTCTCCAAGTTCACTGCGGCACGAATCGTTCACAACCGTCCGGATTCAGTTTTTATAGCAGTTATATACTTTTCGGTTACCACGACCGTTCTCTTACCGATTTCGGCGGCACCCCACAACCCTGCGGAGCGTTATGCCGTCCTCCGGCCTTCTCCCGAGGGAGGAACTTCGGGAAAAAGACGAGGCATATCGGTCGCGTTCGGGCAAGTCCATACATCAAAACATTATGATTATACTCCCCAGCTCTTTCTACAAAGATTTAAGCACCTCGTATCCCGCTGCGACATCCTTAATCCCCCTAACGGTCATCGCCAGGCGATTATTGTGTTGCTTGAGAACAAATCGGTCGGGGCGCTGCGTCACTTTGCGCAAAAGCTCCATGAACGTATCGCTCTTGTAGTAAGGAGAATCGTCGTCGCCTACGAAATGGACGATCATCAAGCCGTTTTTGACCTTCACGCGCTCCATACCCAGCCGCACGGCCTCCCACCGCAGGCGAACCACATTGAGCAGCTCGGCAGCGGGCCGGGGCAACGGACCGAAGCGGTCGATCAGCTTGGCCTCGAAACTCTTGAGCATCTCCTCGTTGCGAGCCGTATCCAGCTCCCGGTACAAGCGCAGCTTCTCGGCGGGCTGCTGCACGTAGGAGTCGGGCAGCTCGGCCTCGACGTCGATTTCGATCACGCTGTCCGAAATATAGCTCATCTTATCGACCACGCCCTGCTCGGCATCGCTCATGCCGGGCATCTCGAGTCCCTCCGAGCGGAGTTCGGCGATCGCCTCCTGCATGATCTTCTGGTAGGTTTCGAAACCGATGTCAGCGATAAAGCCGCTCTGCTCGGCGCCCAACAGATTGCCGGCGCCCCGAATGTCGAGATCCTGCATGGCGATATTGAATCCCGACCCCAGATCCGAGAACTCCTCAATGGCCCGCAGGCGCCGCCGGGCATCCGGAGTAAGCAGCTCGTCGCCGGGCGAAAGCAGGTAGCAATACCCCCGCTGGCTGCCGCGTCCCACACGTCCGCGCAACTGATGAAGATCGCTCAAGCCGAAATTCTGGGCATTATTGACGATGATCGTATTGGCGTTGGGAATGTCGATGCCGTTTTCGACGATCGTGGTCGAAATCAACACGTCGAACTCCCCGTAGATAAAATCCATAATCAGCTTTTCGAGCTGTTCGGCCGGCATCTTGCCGTGACCGATCCCCACTCGTGCCCGGGGGCAGAGCCGAGTTACCATACCCTGAAGCGTCATCAGATCCTCCACCCGGTTGTGGACGAAATAGACCTGTCCGCCCCGATCCAGCTCGGCATTGACTGCGTCGCGGATAATCTCCTCCGAAAAGAGATGCGATTCGGTAATGATCGGCTGTCGGTTGGGCGGCGGCGTCGAGATGACGGAGAGGTCGCGCGACCCCATGAGCGAGAATTGCAGCGTGCGGGGAATCGGCGTTGCGGTGAGGGTCAGCGTATCGACATTGACGCTCATCTGCGTCAGCTTCTCCTTGGCCGCCACACCGAACTTCTGCTCCTCGTCGATGATAAGCAATCCCAGGTCGTGGAATTTCACCTGCTTGCCCAGGATCTTGTGCGTACCGATCAGGATGTCGATGCGCCCCTCGGCCAGCTCGGAGAGAATACGGGACGTCTCTTTCGAAGACTTGGTCCGATTGAGGTATTCGACCTTCACGGGAAAATCCCGGAGCCGATGCACGAAGGAGCGGTAATGTTGCAGGGCCAGAATCGTCGTAGGCACCAGCACGGCCACCTGCTTGCCGTCGGTCGCAGCCTTGAACGCCGCTCGGATCGCCACTTCGGTCTTGCCGAAGCCCACGTCGCCGCAAATCAAACGGTCCATCGGCTGATCGGACTCCATGTCCCGCTTGACGGCCTGCGTCGCGGTCTGCTGGTCGGGCGTATCCTCCCACATGAACGAGGCTTCCAGCTCCTGCTGCAAATAAGTATCCGGCGAAAAGGCAAATCCCTTGCTGGCCTTGCGCTTGGCATAGAGGGCGATCAGTTCGCGCGAGATGTCCTTGACGGCCTTCTTGGTCGCGGTCTTGAGCTTCTGCCAGGCTCCGCTGCCCAATTTGTAGATTTTGGGCGCTTCGCCTTCGCCGCTCTTGTAGCGCGAAATACGGTGCAAGGCGTGCACATGCACGAACAAAACATCGTTATCTTTATAAATCAACTTGATGGCCTCGTGTACCTTGCCGTTCTCGTTGATCTTGACCAGACCGCCGAAACGCCCCACGCCGTGATCGATATGTACCACATAATCGCCCATGCGGAGCTGATTCAACTCTGCGACGGTCATCTGCTCGTCGCGCTTGATCTCGCCGTTGATCCGATAGCGCTGGTAGCGGTCGAAAATCTGATGGTCGGTATAGAAACAAAGTTTCAGGTCGTGATCGATGAAACCCTCATGCAGCGTGATCGGCAGGGGGTTGATCTGCGCCTCCTTACGCCCCGACTGGTAGAAAATGTTCTCCAGCCGTTCGAGCTGCGCCCGGTTTTCCGACAGGATATAGGTTTTATAACCGCGCTGTCCGTTGGAAATGATGTCGTCGGCCAGCAATTCGAAATTCTTGTTGAACTTGGGCTGGGGAGCCGTGCGGAACGCGACCGTCGCATCGGCCGGCCGCTCCTTCAGGCTGTCGCGCAATTCGAACAAACGCATCCCGGCCATGTCCTGCAACAACACCTTCCGGCTCACCAGATGGGTGTCGATCTCCGCAGGTTCCTCCATCTCCCCCAGAACCTTGCGACGCAGATCGTTCACGCGCCGCAGTACGTAGTCGGGATCGAAAAACCAGTAAATCACCTCTCCTGCAAATGCAGGCAGCGAAATCCGATCCCCGGCAAAACCGTTCAGGTTCGGAACGATCTCCACCTCGTTCAGCCGGTCGGCGGAAAGCTGACTGGAAATCTCGAATCGGCGGATCGAATCCACCTCTTCCCCGAAAAAGTCCAACCGGTAAGGTTTGCTCTCGGAAAAGGAAAACACGTCGAAGATACCGCCACGCAGCGAATACTGTCCGGGTTCGTAAACGAAATCCACCTTCGTGAATCCCGAATCGGCCAGCAACTCCTCCAGCTCTCCGATCGCCAGCCGGTCGCCGACCTTCACCCGCACGGTTTCGCGCCGCATCGAGTCGGGGTCGGTCACCCGTTCGGCCAGAGCTTCCGGATAGGTGCAGATAATCCGGTATTCGCCCGCAGCCATTTCCCGCCGCAGGGCACTCAACGCCGCCGTCCGCTGCACGACCCCCTGCGCATCCTCCGTACCGTAAACGATCGAACGCTTGTAGGAGCCCGGAAAAAAGTAAACCTGTTTTTCGTCGAGCAGGGCATAAAAGTCGTTGAGCAGGTAGGCCGCCGCATCGCGGTCTTCCGCCACGAAGACGTGCGTACCGCCCGTTCGGGCGATCAGGGCAGCGGCATAAACCGAGAGAGCCCCGCCGACCATATCGCGCAGAAGAACGGTCCGCCCCGCCGAATCGTACGCACGACGCATCGCGCCGAGAGGCTCCGCTCCGGCGATCAACTGCAAGATATTCGGTTTATTTCCGGGACCCATATTCCGCCCAGCTAAAAGATGCCCTGCAGGAATCGATTCCGCAAGGCGCTCAAACGATTATTCAACTCCGTGTATTCGTATCGGCTGCAGATCGTACCTGCGACCGAACATGTATGTCTTTCCACCTTCCGCCTTTGTCCGGCTCCGGACTTCGTCCGCCTTCCGGCCAGTAAAAGGGGCCGAATCCCATCCGGCACATCGACCGAGCCCATGCCTCCGTCCCTGCGGCATCCGGTATCTCTAATCCTTATACAGGTCTTTGCCCTCCTTGTCGTAGTAGTGGACATCGACGATACCGACGCTCTGGTCCGCCACGATCTTCAACTGGATCTTATACTTCCACATCCAGCGGCGGCGCAACGACCACAGGCCGTGATTCAAGTAGGTCGAAACGTAAGGGCTGACGCGCAACTTGATATATTTGTGCCCCGCATCCTGGGCCAGATAGGAGATCTTGTTCTCGATCTTCTTGTCGAGCAGAACGGTCGGCTCGATACGCCCCGTGCCGTTGCACGTGGGACAGACGTCCGTAACATCCTGCACGGCGACCG
>OHNN01000714.1_pt1 | contig 20932 bp, 25 predicted proteins | sample 1569541 | NCBI WGS metagenome assembly OHNN01 (sample SAMEA3879563, study PRJEB24766) | human gut metagenome | biome: human-associated habitat; feature: feces | place: USA | collected 1985/1987 | reverse complement strand
CCGCCATTCTGGTGATGGCCCCCATCGCCATTGCCGCCATGATGGAGCACATCGGGGACATCTCCGCCATCTCCTCCACCACCGGCCGCAACTTCATCGCCGACCCCGGTCTGCACCGGACCCTGCTGGGCGACGGTCTGGCCACCGCTCTGGCCGGTGCCTTCGGCGGCCCCGCCAACACCACCTACGGCGAGAACACCGGCGTGCTGGCCCTGTCCAAGGTCTACGACCCCCGTGTCGTGCGGCTGGCAGCCGTCTACGCCATCATCCTCTCCTTCTCCCCCAAGTTCGATGCACTGGTCAACTCCATCCCCACCGCCATCGTAGGCGGCGTCAGCTTCATCCTGTACGGCATGATCTCCGCCGTGGGCGTGCGGAACGTGGTGGAGAACCGGGTGGATCTCACCAAGTCCCGTAACCTCATCATCGCCGCCGTCATCTTCGTCTGCGGACTGGGCTTCAGCGCTACCGGCGGCATCACCTTCACCGTGGGCAGCGCCAGCATCACCCTGACGGGTCTGGCCATCGCCGCCCTGGCGGGCGTGATCCTCAACGCTGTTCTGCCCGGCAACGACTATCGGTTCGGTACCGATCCCGTGGGCGATAAGTCCGCCGACCTGGGTTCCTATTGATCCCCATCTTTTTCCATACACGGCACAGGGCCGGAGCGGGATACCGCTCCGGCCCTGTGCCGTGTATTTTTCTTATTGCAGCGTTTCCTTGGGAAGCCAGCGCTTGCCGGCCAGACGGATCAGGAAGCAGATGCCGCACACACCCAGCTGCAGGGCCATGGCCACCCAAACACCCACAAGGCCCCACTTGGCCGCCAGAATGGCCGATAGCGGCACACGGATCCCCCACATGGTGCCGAAATTCAGCAGCATAGGCACCAGCGTACTGCCGGTCCCCTGAAACACGCCGCTGGCCACGATGGAGGCCCCGAATAACGGCTCCGCGAATGCCTCGATCCGCAGCACCCGCACGCCCAGCTCAATGACGGCCTCGTCCACCGCCATCATGCCGATCATGGCCGGGGCCAGCACATACAGCAGCGTCCCCGTGATCACCATCAAGCCCATGCCCAGCGCAACCGTCAGCCAGCCCAGCCGATAGGTCAGATCCTTCCGCCCGGCGCCTACGCTCTGGCCCACCAGCGTGGAGGCCGCTGCCTGCACACCGAAGGCGGACATATAGCAGAGACTCTCCGCCGTTATGGCGAAGGAGTTGGCCGCCGTGGCGATGATGCCCAGCGGGGCCACGATGGCGGTAGTCACCATCCGGGCGGTGGAGAGAATGGTGCGCTCGCCCATGACGGGAGCCGAGATAGACAGGCAGCGCTTCAGCTGTGCCGCCGTAAACCGTGCCTTTTCGCCCCGCCGCAGGTGCAGCTCCGGCGACCGCACCAGCAGGATATAGACCAGCACCACCGCAATGACCACCTGCGACAGCGCCGTTCCCATGGAGGCACCCAGAACCCCCAGACCGAAGCCCGGCAGCGTCACCCCCAGCACCCGCAGCGTTCCGCTGGGGAAGATGAGGAAGGCGTTGAACACCACGTCCAGCAGGCACATCACCACCATGCAGATGCCGGGGGTTTTCATGTTGCCCGCCGAACGCAGCAGTCCGCCGCAGAGGTTATTCAGCTGCATGAAGGGCAGCGACAGAACAAATACCAGAAAGTAGGCGCTGGCATCCTGCCAGATGGCGGGGTCTGCCCGCAGCCAGCGAGGCAGATTCCCGGTGATGCCCAGCGCTATGGCCATCATCACAAGGCTGAAGGCCATGCACACCAGAAAGGCCAGCTTCATGATGCCGCGGGCTTTCTCCGACTGTCTGGCCCCCAGTGCCTGCGCCACCGCCACGTTAAAGCCGATGGTCAGCGCAATGCACAGATCGCCGAAGAGCCACGAGGTGGTCGCCACCACACCGATAGCGGCAGAGGCATTGGAGCCCAGCTGGCCCACCATGGCCGTGTCAATATACTGCATCACCACGGAGGAGATCTGGGCCAGAATGGCCGGCCAACTCAGCTGAGCGATCAGCAGCAGCTGCTCCCGTGTGGAGATGGGCTGTCCGCTCTGTAATTTTTTCAATCCTTCACCTTGCATTCTGCACCCTCCTTCATGGTTGTAAGCCCCATTCTAACGCAGGGATGCGGCAGTTGCAACCCCCTATTTTACGGTTTTTCCTGCTTTTTTGCGAAAAAGCATCCCGTGTGCCGCAGCACACGGGATGGAAAGCCAGCAAAAAGCTTCTGGCCGCTCCGGAAAGGCCATGCAGACCGTTGGCCTATCAAAAGCCTCGCAGAGTTCGCCGCCCGCAGGCGGCGAAAAGGTCTGATCCATTTTGGCTGACGGCCGGTGCGTCAGTCAAAATATCTCTCAGACCGCAAGTGGGGAATTTCTGCGGTCTGACGCAGAAATGATGCACGCAGCGGGCTGGGGCCTTTGGCGCAAGATCCAATGGATCTTGCACCAGATTTTTAGAACGACACCGTCAACAGCATCTTGAACCGCTCCTGCCCGTACACCGCATGGGGGATATCCTTGGGCATGATCAGCGTCTCGCCCTGAGACACCAGAAAGACCTCGCCGCCCACGGTGAAGCGGCCGGTACCCTCCAACACCGTCACCATGGCGTCGCCGCCGGCGGCATGGGTGCTGATCTCCTCGTCCTTTTCAAAGGCAAAGAGGGTCATGCTGAGCTTGCTGTTCTGCACCAGTGTGCGGCTGATGATCTGGCCGTCCTGATAGTCCACCTGCTCCGCCATGTGCAGAACCTTCTGCTTTTCAATATTCTTATACATAATGGTGTTCCTCCCACAAAATAATAATGAAAGTAGTATGGCCCGGTGCGTCGTTAAAAATCCAGCTTTGTCCGGACGCAGATCTCACGGATCTTGGCCTGCAGGCGCTTGAGATCCTCGAAGGTCTCCGGCTTCTTGCCGGGGTCCCGCAGCAGGGCCGCCGGGTGGTACATAGCCATTTTCTCTATGCCGTCCTGCCGGAAAAACAGGCCGTGCTCCTGCGTGATGCGGAAATCGGCCTTGATGAGCTCCATGGCGCTGACGCGCCCCAGACACACCAGAATTTTCGGCTGCATCAGCTCCATTTGCCGACGCAGATAGCCGCTGCACGCCTCCTTCTCGGTGTTCAGCGGATCCCGGTTCTGAGGCGGGCGGCACTTGACGCTGTTGGTGATATAGATGCGCTCACGGGACAGGCCGATCATTTGCAGCATATCGTCCAGCAGCTTCCCGGCCCGGCCCACAAAGGGCTCCCCCTGCTTGTCCTCGTTGGCGCCGGGGGCCTCCCCCACCAGCAGCACCTCCGCCGCCGGATCGCCCACGCCGAACACCACCTGGGTCCGCTCCTGTGCCAGACTGCACGCCCGGCAGGCCAGACACCGCTGCCGCAGCTGTTCCCACTGCTGGTCCATGGCCGCTCCTCCTCTCTCACATTCGATAGCACCATCGATATCAGGCGCATTGACCCTTGCTTATCGACGGTATCAGCATAGCAGAAAAAAATGGCTTTGGCAAGTGGGGATACCCACTCTCCTCCGGGACACACTGTCTCCAGAAAGGAGACGCTGCCCATGTACCTCTGGAGCTTTCTGACCTACGGCTTTCTGGGCTATCTGTTGGAGAAGGTCTATGCCCTTGTCACCCGTTCCCGCCACACCGTCCGCAAGGGGTATCTGCTGCTGCCGGTGTGTCCGGTATACGGCCTTGCCATGCTGGCGGTGCTGGCTCTGCCGCCGGATATGACGGACACCTTCTGGCACTTGGCCCTCTATGGCGGGCTTACCGCCACCGCCGTGGAGTACGCCGTCCACTTCTGCTGCGACAGGCTGCTGGGAGTCATGTTCTGGGACTACTCCTCCACCAAAATGGACCTGAACCGCCGGGTATGCCTGCCCTTTGCCCTGATCTGGGGGCCTCTGGCAGCCATGACCGCCCGCTATATCCATCCGCTGCTGCGGCCGTGGCTTACCGCCGTGCCGCCGTGGCTGACGCTGGCGGTATGGCTGCTGCTGACCGCCGACAGCTTCTTCACCGTCCGTCTGCTGCTTCAATATCACGATATTGATCTGCTGGGCTGGAAAAACCTCCTGCGCCGCCGCTCCGCCGCCTGACCTCTCCGTTCACAAATCGTTTACACGGTGCCGCTCCATTTGTTCTTGACGATGCTTCCATTCCGTGGTAATATTTAGCACGCTAACATTTAGCCAGCTAATGATTCAGAGAGGAGGGATCTGCCTTGAGCAGTACCTGTCAGAGCGATCATCTGGGACGGCTGCTGGGCCAGTGCCAGCACCGGATGCGGATGGTCATGGACCGCTCGCTGCGGCAGTACGGCGTCACTCCGGTCCAGTGCCGGGCGCTGATGTACCTGCACCGCCAGCCGGAGCCGGTCACCCAGCGGCAGCTGGAGCAGTATATGGCCGTGAAGCCTTCCACCATCAACGGCATCGTGGGCCGTCTGGAGGAGAAGGGCCTTCTCACCAGAGATGCCTGCCAGCAGGACGCCCGGTGCCGTGTCCTCCGGCTGACGGAGGAGGGCCGCCGCTTCCGCAGTGACTTCATCCGCATCGCACAGGACACCAACCGGCAGATGGAACAGGGCTTCTCCCCGGAGGAGCTGGCCGCCCTGCACCGCTATCTGGAACGGGTGGCGCAAAATCTCGCAGCGCAAACGGAGGAAACAGAACTATGATACGCAAGCTTGCCCCGTATACCAAGGGGTACCGGGTCTACATCCTGCTGGGCATCCTCTGCTCGGCAGGCGAAGCGGTGCTGGAGCTGATGCTGCCCAAGGCCATGAGCAGCATCGTAGACTACGGCATCAGCGGCAACGGCGGCGCCGGCGACCGCACCTACATCCTTACCATGGGCCTGAAGATGGTGCTGATGGCCCTGATCTGCCTAGCGTTGGGCGTGGGCGCAGCGGCGCTGGCTGCCAAGGCCGGCATGGGCTTCGGCGCCAATGTCCGTGAAGCGGAGTACCGGCAGGTACAGCGCTTCTCCTTTTCCAACATCGAGCACTTTTCCACCGCCTCCCTCATCACCCGGCTCACCAACGACGTCTCGTCGGTGCAGATGACCCTGATGATGGGGATGCGGATGCTGGTAAGGGCTCCGGTGATGCTCATCACCGCTCTGGTGATGGCCCTTCGCATCAGCCTGCAGCTGAGCCAGATCTTTCTGGTGATCCTGCCGCTGCTGGCACTGATGGTGTTCATCATACTGCGGTATGTGGGGCCCTTTTTCACCTCCCTGCAAAAGGCCACCGACGGACTGAATCTGGTGGTGCAGGAGGATCTGAACGCTATCCGTGTGGTGAAGTCCTTCGTCCGGGAGGACCGGGAGAAGGAGAAATTCTTCCAGCGCAGCGAGACGCTCCGCCAGACGGCGGAGCGGGCCTTCGGCTTCGTGGTGACCTTCATCCCCATGGTGAACCTCATTATGGGCGGCACCATCGTATCCATCATGTGGCTGGGCGGCCACTATGTGGCCGGCGGCCAGATGCTCTCCGGTGACCTGCTGGCCTTCTTCACCTACGCCTCCGAAATTCTCATGGCCCTGATGATGGTGGCCATGGTGATGATGGTGCTGACCCGCTCCATCGCCTGCGGCAAGCGCATTGTGGAGGTGCTGGAGGAGCAGCCGGAGATCACCGACGACGATGCCGTGAAGGAGATCACCGGCGACGGCACCAAGAGGGAGCTTACCCTCTCCGACGGTTCCATCCGCTTTGACCACGTTTACTTCAAATACCATCCCGATAGCGCCGAGTGGAACCTGACGGACATCGACTTCTCCATTGCCAGCGGCATGACCGTGGGTATTCTGGGCGGCACCGGCAGCGCCAAGAGCACACTGGTGAGCCTGATCCCCCGACTGTATGAGGCCACGGAGGGGGCCGTCTATGTAGGTGGCCACAACGTTAAGGACTACACCATGGAGACGCTGCGGGAGGGCTGCGCCATGGTGCTGCAGAAGAACACTCTGTTCTCCGGCACCATCCGGGATAACCTCCGCTGGGGCGACGAGAACGCCACCGACCAGGAGATGGAGGCCGCCTGCCGCATGGCCTGCGCCTTTCCGAGGATTTCTCCGTTATTCTTATAATACTCCAACTCTTCCCACATTTGGCGGTTCTCCAGGAAGTTCTCCACGGCCGTTTTAGCCCAAAGGTAAGTCTCCCCGGTGGCCACGTCATCCGGTGTCTCGACCAGCATGCGGTGGCTTTCCCGATAGAGGTCATAAGCGGAGAACATGTCCGCTACGAGCACCTTGAGTTCGTCCGGACAGTCAGGTTGTCTCAGGAATGGAAACTCCTCCCGGAAGCGGATGGCCTTACGGACGGTTTCCGGTGCCTCCGAGTACTTGCTTTGTGCGTTTTCGAGTTCTTCCTTCAGACCCCGCACCTGCTCCGTATCCGGACTTTGGGAGAGCCGCTCTTTTACAAAATCGTCGCTTACCAGTTTTTCCACCGTTACCCCCAGGCGTGAGGCAAGGGCGATAAGCAGGTCGTCCGCATACATCCTGACAGGGGCAGGGCTGACAGGCTGTTCCGCCTTCGACGGAATATGGTGCGCCTTCCTGTGCATGCCGGCAAATTCCGCCTCGCTCATGCCGGAAAGCTTGCGCAGCTCCTCGATAAGGGTTCCCCTTGTCATCTCACACTCCCCGAGCTGCCGGAACTTGGCCTTCAGCATACGGTTGGGACCGAACTGCTCATACAGGGCTACCCCTTGGGAGTAATCACGCGGTCCTTCTAAATAGGAAATGATTTGCTCTTTCATTGAATTGAATTTTAAATGATACGCCGTAAAGATACCCGATACCGGCTGCGGTACAAAGGACCGAAAAAAGGCAATTGCCTAAAAAGACATTATACAAAAAGACGTTTATTAAAACCATTCTTCACAAAAGGTATTGTTTCATGAAATTGTCATTTATACGACATAAAATCAACGGCTACCTCCTATATGTCGATGAAAAATTTCCATAATTCAATAAATATAACGTAATTTGCAAACAAATACAAATGATAGCTGTTCTGATGAAAACTATAAATACTCCCTGTGTATGAGAATCAACGCATTGTCTGTAGCTAATTATTTTATAGAATTGGCTCATATGGATGGGCTGCCTATAACCCAACTGGGTCTAATGAAGCGTGTTTATGCCGCGCATGGCTTCTCTTTGGCATTATTGAATTTTTCTCTCTTGGATCATAGGTTTGACCATGTGGAAGCGTGGAAATACGGACCCGTAATCCCATCGGTCTATCACTCCTTTAAATGTTATAAAAACAATCCCATAACCACTAAAACAATTATTGTCGAATGGGATGAACGTACCAGAAGTGAGAATTACATAACTCCTGAATTAAATGACAACAGAGCCCGAAGTATCGTTCAAACGGTTTGGAACAGATACAAAGATTACAGTGACAGCGAGATGGTTGCTTTAACCCATAAAGAGGGAACTCCATGGGCTTTATGTTATCAAGAAGGAAAGAATAACGAAATTCCAGATGCTTACACCAAGCTATATTACGAAAAGTTAGTAAAAAATATTGTAAATACTTGATAAGAAATGGAAGAAGGGAAAATCCCAGAAAAGCTACGATCTATACTGGACAAAATAAATTTAGAAAGTTCTAAAAATGAACCTAAACAAGAAGAACGTACTGAAATAAAAGACGATGAGATAGAGCTAATTCGTAAACGGGAGGAAGTAAAAACTATGACTGTTGCCAATAAAATTCGCAACGAAGAGCTGGAGAATAGAAGGCAGGATCGGGCTCAACGCAAGGTTTACGCGGACAATCTCTTCACTTTCCTGTGTTTTTATATGATACTGGTATTCTTTATATTGTATAAAAGCGGAAGCCTGTATAATAGTTTTGAGTTAAGCGATTCCGTCATTATTGCCTTAATAACAACCACTACAGCGAATATAATTGGTATTTTTGCATTTGTGGTCAGATACTTGTTCAAGACTCCGGACGACAAAAACAATCGATGAATTTCTACTTACATGATTAAAATCAGGAGTTAAAGAGACAGGTTTATTATATACTAGGTTGCACACTGCTTTGAGTAGGGGGGCCAAAACAGTAACCCCCTTTACAATCATCTATAACAACTTTCGTTGGGTTTGAATAACCAAGTGTTTTTGCTACATCAGATAAGCAAAACAAAGATTCATTGCTTTCATATATAACAATATCCAAATTCCCCAAACTACTCGCTTTGGAAAACTTGGATATTATGTTCTATGTGACCGATTTAATAATCAACAACAGGAGAAACCAACAGCGGCAATACCTGAATGACATTAAACCTCGAATCTCGACTGTTCCACACACTGGATGGCTCCCCCGCCGGCATCGAAGGCCTTGAAAGTAATCTGGCTGCCCGGTGAAGCGGTGAACGTCTTTCCGTTTTTCAGCATGAAAACTGTCTGTCCTGCCTTTTCGATTGTAGCCGGACACCACCCCGAGCAGGGTGAACAGGTCGCCGTGTTTGGCCCCCTTAATGGTAGCGATCTTGGCCGCCCCGGCGCTTAGCTGGTACTGCCCGCGGCCTTTAAAGGGAATTTCCGTAGCCGATGCGGGAACAGTCGCCACCGGCTCTTCGTGTGGGATGGTGCCTTTATAGATACCGATATCGTCTCCTTTGCTTATCTGCGTGAAGGTGAACTCCGAGGCGTTGCCATCTTTATTTCCGGTATAATTGACCGACATTTCCAAAGGGTTGCAAGGGGAACCCAGGATATCCGGATCCTGCCCGTTGCAGTATTGCAGGATAGCTATGCAGTGGCGTCCCAGCCAGTTGGTCTTGAACTCACGAACCTCCTGTTTGTTACCCGGATGTTTTCCCTTAACCGAAGGGGTGAAGCCCTTGGCATCGGTTTCCCCTTCACCGTTGGAACTCAGCTCCACAGTACCGGGAGTTAAATACAAGTCCGTGGAGTAAGCCGACGGCTTTACCGCGATGTTACCCTCCAGCACCACTCCGGCACCGTCACGGGGAGGGAAATAGACCAGATCGTCGATGTCGATCAGGGTGAGCACGTCTTTGGGGTTGATACCGTTTCCGGGATTGCCCACCGGTCTGGGAACGGAAGTCTTAACGTAATTATTCATATATCTCGATTTTTTAAGTGATGAAAAACCAGGGGGATCTCCCCCCTGGTGATAAATTATCAGCCGCGGGCCACTTCATAGAATTTTCCGTCATCAGCCTTTACCAGACTGATGAATTTCCCCGTACCAAGGGTCATCTCTGAGGTAAGCACAAAGTTGCCTCCCGTAGCAATCTTGCTGGCATTCTTATCCCCATTTCCATGAATGGTATAGGTCTTGCCGGGAACAGCGTCGGTAAAATTCGTTATTGCGGTAGGAGCTGTATTGGCTCCCGTTACGAAGACGTCACCTCCCTTAAGCGATGGGGTTGCTTTATCATCCGGGAATTGAAGGGCTCCCGTAGCTCCCGTCTCACGGCCCAGTTCGATGAATTTCCCGTCCTGGCGTTTCATCAGGCGGATCATATCGCCTTTCTTGGGTTCCCAGGCCGCGGAGATCAGGTCGAATTTACCGCTCTTGTCAATCTTTACCCCCTTGTTCACGCTTCCGCATTTCAGGGTAATGACACTTCCGACCCCGGCATTCTCAATGTCGGTAATTGCCAAAAGGGTCGTATTGCCGGCCGTCACGATCGAGGTATGGGAGCCGGCCGATGGCTGGGCGTCCTTGTCAGCTTCCACGAAATAGGAAGCCGGGCGGTCGTACTCGTTGCAGAAGATCATCTGACGGGTATAGTCCATATCTTCCTTTTTAGTGTATTTGAATCCGACGGCATAAGCCCACACGGACTCTTTCCAGTTACTCCATACCTTCAGCGTCCAGTCCTGCTGCTCGATGTTGAACCGGGTCATTTCGCCGCTCTGGTGCTCGAACAGGTGTATGTTACCCTCCATAGTCCAGAAGATGCGGTGGTGGTTGTCAGCGTTGGGAACCGGTATGAGCTTCACGGACGGATACTCCTTCACAAACATGATACCCGCCTTATAGTCCTGGTTCTGGCCATAGTGCATCTCATTGTATTTATGGTACCACACGACCATGTGTGAGGGCATATACAGGGCCAGGGAACCCGAGTCGCGCAGGACCGCAGGAATCATGGAGGTGCCCAGGTAGATCTTCTCACCGATATTTTCAGGAGAAAGGGTACCCAGTTCAAAGGGTTTTACCTGGTAAACCAGTTTGCCGTTATTGATGTCAATGTGTCCGTTCACCTTCTTGCCCAGGAATTCGTACAGCCCGTCGGCAGCCTCCATCGCACGTCCGGGCTTGTTCAGGTCCGGTTCTTTACGGACGCCGTTAATACGTCGCTGTTCGCGTTCATTGTGCAGCTTTTTGGCAGTCTCGGCCAGAATGTACTCGATGAACGACCATTTGATGACCTGCGAACCTTCCTTGTTATAAGAACCGATCCATGATTTTTCAAGTGCCTTGAGGTCTTTGAACTTATGCGCGAACATGACGCTCGACATGCGCAGCGTTTCATTGTCGAACTCGTAATTGCCTTTCGTTACATTGTCGAAATCACTGGCGGTATTGTCAGCCTGGGAGAACTCACCCAACCAGATGTTTGTCAGCACGGCCAGGTCCTGGTATCCCGATTCCAGCGGGAAGATACTCTCGATGGAAGGAAGCAGGGTCAGGAAAGACTGTAAACGCTCCTGCCAGGGGATGCGGTAGAAGGCTCCCAGGTCCTCTTTCAGGCGGGAGTAATCGATCGAACTGGCAGTGGGCACCTGAACGGTCAACCCCTTGCGGTAAAGCATCTCTGCGCGCAGGCGCTGGTTATAAGGGCGATCCATTGCGAACATCTCCCCCGAGAGGCCGCCCAGTTGTTTTTCGTCATCCCAATTCATAACAATATCTTTAGCGTCCGGTTCCAGACGTGCATGCTGGGAGCCCTTCCCCCCGTCCTGCTCCGCAAGGCCGGAAAGGGCCTGGATCTTGGTCTGCAAACCGGTGATTTCTGTTTGTTTGGCGGATACCTCCTGTGAAAGTTCCCCTTTCTCTTTGGTAAGCACGGCGATTTCCTCCTGGGCCGTAACCAGCTTGGCAGTCATATCAGCCAGTAATCCCTTTGTTACGGCATTGGAGAGATCGGCATGGGAAGCGCCACCTTTCGTATCCGAATCCCCGTTTGAGGAAGAATCTTCCGGAAAGCCATTTTTAAGCGCCTCACAAAAGCCTGTAATAAAATTTTCATCGAAACTCAATGCCTTGAGTTTCTGTTTTTGCTCCTCCAGCAGAGAATCTTTTTGGTTTGAGTCTTTAGTCCAAGCCTTGATACCCAGCAGATCCATTATGACGGGAGCATAATGTGCGAAATAATTTTTCATAAACAAATTTACTTTTATAGTGAGTATTAAATCATCTTGTTAGCCCGCTTTACGGTTTTCTGGGCGGATACCCACAGGATGGCATCCTCCAGGCTTCCGTAGGCATCCACATACCCCTTGGCCAGTGCCGTATCGGCAAAGAAAGTCTGCCCTCTGAACAGGGGATCCTGCGCGTCATACTTCACCCCCAGATTTCGGGCGATGGTCTGTGCAAAAAGATGGTGGTAAAACGACAGGTTCTCTTTAATTAAGGTGTCATCCTGCTTTTCTTCCTTGTCGCGATAGGCGCGGTTCTTCAGGTCCGCACTGTCGGGGTAAATGTCCTCGATCTCAATCCCCATTTGCGCGTAATACTCCTTGAAGCTCTGGAAAGTGTAGACCACCCCGCAGGAGCCGATTTCATCCATGGGCGAGGAGACGAATCTGCGTGCGCATGCGGAAACGAACCAGAAATGCGCCGAAGCGCATACGCCCGTGATATAGGCCACTATGGGTTTGGGGGACTGCCATATAAGCTTTTCCAGGACATCCACACGCGTAATCATACCTCCGGGCCCGTTCACAAACAGAACGACACCCGATATGCGGTCGTTGGCCATCGCGGCGGAAATATATCTCTCCAGCCGGTAGGTCTCCCAGCTATACAGCACGCCTTCACAGGTAAGCACCACTACCGCTCCTTGAGGGAGGGAGGCGTCATCCAGTTCCCATCGGTCGGCTACATAAGGGACGGCGGCATAGGCCTCTATACGCTTGGCCCCCAGATATTGTTCCACCGACGCCAGGTTGCCGTTTTTCAGACCGGGCAACAGAATGGAAAGGAGCTGGTGGTATCTCCTTTCCTCAATGGCCCACTTATCGAAAAAAAATTGCTGAATCTTATCCACGGTTTCTTTTTTAATGCAAAAGAAACCTTTTGCAAATCCTTTAGAAAGGACTGTGATAGGCCTCGATATAAACCTGCTTACCGGATAACTTGCACTGGTATTTGCCCGAAACAATGGAAAAAGTAAGTTTAAGTGGTGTTTGCGGGCTGCCTGAAACAATACGCTCTCCCGCTTCATTCGTATAAATGGCCACCAGGTCCTGAAGGCTCAAGGCAGACAACAGCTCCTGGTTGTCCGGCCCTGTCAAGGCAACCTCGAACGTATGCCCTACATTATAATATATAGTTCCTGAGTCCGCCTGCTCGGATTCGACTCCGGGAGTGAATGATCCCGGAATAACAGGAATGCGATAAGAACCATCCCGCACGGCAATAAAAGCGCGCGGCAGGATGACTGCAAAATCACCGATACACTCCACCGGAACCAACTCCAGATCACAAACGGGGGTATAGGGTCTTTTTATTGTTTTCATATTGTATAACTTATTGATTTTCAAATACTCCGCATTTTTCCGTCAAAAATACGTCAAAATTCCGTCATTTTTCCGTCAATTTTACCTCCTAAAAAGGACAATTAACTACGCTTGGTAGGTGAAATATATGCTACTTTTTCTTGTAGGGCCGCTTAAGGCTGGAACGTCTTACCCGGTCACGCCAACGTTGGTAGTCTTTCAGGAGCGCGTCCTCGCTTAAGCTGTCAATGCAGTACTTCTTCATAAAGCAGTGGACTGACTGAAGCTGGTCGATACCGAACCGGTGCTTGTTCTCGTCAATAAAATCATGAAGTTCGGCGCGCATCATCAGCTTTAGCTTCTTATTGATGATCCCCTGGCTGCGCTGGCCCAAGTAGTTGAAACGCTCCGGGGATTTGCCACCGGGGACGTCACCCTGCCTGCGGTCCGGCAAGACGATCTCAAGATTGCCATTATCCCGGGGACAGTTAACCGGGCGTTTTTCCAGCAGGTTATAAACCAGATGGTAAACATCCAGATGGTCCGCAAAGCGGACGGGCATGCTGCCTTCCGGATCGGAAGAATATTTGGCGTAGCAATATTGAGCCAGGTGCGGCTCTACTGTTATTTTCGTGGTTATCATAAGTTGATGGTTTTGTTTTTACTTGTTTCTTAATTTGATATAACCCATTTCTTCCAGGGTCTGCAGTTCCTTCATATCCTCCGGTCTCACATCGGCGGGAGTTTCACCGTTAATGGTCATACCCTCGGGAAGCCTGAATCTGTCACGGATCCGTCGGCGATGGTGGGCGGTGGATTTCTTCTGCCAATAGATGACGACTTGCATGGTTTACAAGGAGGCTTTGGCCTTTACACGGGCCTGATAGACATTGTAATCACACAGGTATCTGCCGACAGATTCCGCCGCCGCTTCCACTCCGGGCGGATTGTTTCCGAAGAGTAAGTTGATGGCATCCGGATCACCGCCCCAGGCCTTCCATAAGGCTATCGGGTCATATCCTGATGGCAGACAGGGGAAAAACTCCAAAAAAGCATTAAAGTCGGCCTTGGCCCGTTCACGTTTCACGGCTATACCCTGTACGCCCAACACAATACCGGCGGCAAAATCCTCCGTTCTGGAAAAGCCTTTTTCCACAGCCCGGGCCATCCGCTCTGTCTCTTTGCGAATGATCACTTCACGGCGTTCCTTGCAGAAATCCGATAGGGCGACCATGACCGCCTGATTGTTTAGGCTCTTTCCCCAGACAAGCTGCCCGCAACTTCCGTTCTTAAGGCGGGTAAAGAAAATGCAGAGCTCGGCCAGGTTCAGGAACCAGTATCCTGAAAGTATCGCCAGCGCGGTTTCCGCCATCTGCTCGCGGCTCAATTCAACGCCGGCGTACTTCAGAACGGATTCCAGATGGCTTGTGATAATCCGAACGGATGTCGAATTACCGAAAACTACGCCCACATCAGCCAATGTAGGGATTTCTCCACTTGCGGCGACATCGTAAAGTGGGGCGCCCATGTTCAGTTGGGCAATTGTCCCACCCCATTCATCCACCAATTGAGAGACCGTCGATCCAGCTTTTAACGAGATCTGGAGAGGCGTCAGCTCCTTCTTTCGGACACAGGGTTTCTGTAACTGAGACGGGCTCAAAACCGCATGCAGAGTGGTTTTTACTAGTTCTACTTCCATCTTTTTTTAATTTTTCAAGTTCAATATTCAACCAATTTGCAAAATGCGACATGGCGTCCCTGGGGGACTTAGTTGTCTCTCCTCCGTTTTGGAGCTTACGGAAGAACCTGTCCAGAAATTCATAAAACAGTTCCGGGCTGAAATCCGGGTAATCCAGACGGATGTTCATGCAAAATTGCTCCATCCACGGGATATTTGTTCGCAGTTCCTGATAACATTCCGTTAAAGACTTGTCCAGAAAAAGATCGATTCCGGATATTTTCCCCTCATGCGCGGGAGAGGGAGGGAAATCTGTTTTAGTTTCTGTTTCTGTTTTATTATAGTCTGGCGCATCGGCTGGTGTATCCCCTGGTTGGTCGACTGGCACATCCCCTGACTTTTGGGCTGGCGGAACTACTGGAATATCTCCGGTAGTCTTACCCTTTCCAGGCGGCTCGTCTTTAAATTTCCTGGAAAAAGAGTATGAACCGACCGAACGTTTGCTTTTTCCTGATTTATAATAAATCAGTCCCGCATTAATCAGGGATAAACGCGCCCGGACAAGGGTCTTCTCGTCGATATTCAGGCTGAAGCATAGTTCGATGTTAGAGCAACTGAAAACGTCCTCCCAGCCCTCGCTATTACAAACGGCAACTAATTCGTAGAACAGTGCCTGCTCGGTAGCGGTTAGCCGATTACGTCTGCGTGCTTTACGCATCTTTTCTGTTAAGCTATATCCGTCCATGTGGTTATTTTTTTTATTCATTTGAAGTATAATTATCTTTTAGATACAGTGCTTTCCTGACCCAAAGAGTGTTATTTAGTCAATTCCGACGTATCCACCCTCTGTAAAGGAGTGAAGTGTATTTGAAGAAGATGATTCATTTTCATTACAATCTAAATTGTTATTAGCTAAATTTGACTCATAGTTTCCGCGAACTCTTTCTCAAAATCAAGCGATTCCCCGGAAATATTTGCAAGAGTGGCTCTAAGCATAAAGTTGCGAAAGGCAATTTGACATTTTTCTTTTGTTTCCTGCTTTACCATCTCGGCAGCTTCTAAGGCGTGTTTTTGAGAAATAACGCCGATATACTCGTAGTAACCACCTGCTACGTCTGTGCGCTCTGCAATATATTGCTGCACTGCTTCTGATATTGTTATTTTACTCATATCTAAATTGTTATGATTCTGATAAATATCTTATAAGATCATCCTTGTCTCTAAAAAGTTTTTTATCCCATTGTGGATAATTGTTTCTCGGCACACTTAATCCGTCAGAAAGTTTGTATACCATAAAAAAACTGCGATCTGTATAGGATATTTCAATAGTAATTTTGCTTATAGTGGAATGACAGATATTGTCTCCACTTAGATAGCATACACTATCACCTACATTAAACTCTGTATCTATATTCATATCTTATTTTTTCTAATCTAAACTTCGGTCAATAAAGAGCGCGCCAAGAGATAAAATCAAAGTGTCGAATTTTAAAATTATCATATAGAAAGACGCGCTCCTTACTTTTTATTTCTATTTTTGCCATTGTCGAATTTTAAAAATTATCACCATGAAAAAATTTATTGAAGTTTCAACAGAAAATGGCAAATTTCTTGTGAATGTTAACACTATCAGTTGTCTGTACACTATAAAAGACGGCCGTACGCGCATTACACTCACAGCGCCGTCGTCCAAGGGGGACATCTTTATTAACGCTCAAGAATCTTACGAAGAAGTTAAGGCTTTGATTAAGGCTGCTCTTTAACCCACTTGTAGATCTCGTTGGCGGCATCGATAGCCTCTCCGCGAGATAATTCGTTTGCTGCCAGCGTTATGCACCATTTGCGCAATTTCATATCTTTGCGCTTTCTCAAATACCGGATAATTTTTTTTATCATAATCGTAATTTTAATATTTAACAAGTTTATTTTCTGAAAAACATATCTCCGCTTATGGATTTGGCGGTATCATCACCCGTTAACCGTATGTACCGGAAGAAGTTATGCTCACTCCGGTGTCCGGTGAGTTTCATGATCTCCAATGTTTTCATGCGGCCGGTCAGATACATATTCGTGGCAGCCGATCTCCTGGCGGTATGACTGCTGATTAACTCCCATTTCTCTTTAGTTACCGTATGCAGTTTCCCGCCTTGGGTAAATGAATAGGAAACTTTGTCAGTCAAGCCTATTTCACGCATGATCACCTTAAGATATTTGTTGAAGTGTTGGATACATAGCCCTGTCGGAATATCCCCGTCGTACTTCTCAAATATCTCTTTGACATAATCATGTGCAGGAACCTTTACATCCACATTCGTTTTCCTGGTACGCTTGACTATGAAACATCCTTGCAGGTTGTCTTGGGTCAATGTCGAGTAATCCGAATACCTCAGGGCGGTCAGACAACCGATGACAAACAAGTCCCGGATTCGCTCCTTGGCTTTGCGCTTGTCCTGTTTGGCGAACTTGTAATAGTAGATACGGGTGATCTCGTTCATACTTAAAAAAATCGCATTCGTTGGCTCTTCTTTCATGTCAATTTCATCATAAGTGGTATCCACGGCGTAGTTATATTGCGATGCCCGCCGGATAAGCGACTGGAGCTTCTGGATATATCCTACAATCGTATTATGTCGTAGCCCGCAATTCTCAAGATAGATTATGAAGTCATCCAGAAACTCGGCTGTAACCGAATTGGTGAAAATATCACAGTCGTATTCTCTCGAGAAATTGTCTACGTGCTTTATGATGGCATCATAGACTGCGGCATAGTGTGCAGACTTTCGTCTGGAGCGCTTTTCAAGCATTTCCTGGGCAAACGCGGTAAAATAGATGCCTTCCAGTGGTTTGCTCTGGCGAAAATGGTTGATATAGTCCTTTCTGGGTTTAACCTCGCAAGCAGGACTGACAAGGGCAAGCATGACTCGAGACGTTTTATGCTGTTGAACCGTATGGGTACACATCCACAATAGTCGTTTCCGTAACCGCTCCTATCTGATAATCGGCCATAGTGTCTTTCATTCCCTCGTCCAGCTTCCTCACGGCGTCACGCAGGTCGGCGGCCTGTACCAGCACAAAGGAGGCGGTTTTCTTCTCGGCGCCGCTCTTTTCGTCCAGGGTGATAAAAAAGAGCCTGCATTTAAACCAGCGGTCCGCCGCTTCTTCATCACTGACAAAAAGTTCGCTGTAATTGGCGCGTTTAATGTCCGATACCGTAAACTCTCCTGTTATAAACGGGGTTACCTCTTCAATAATGCGTGCTTCCGCTTCCGTAAAACTCAAAGCGTCTACCAGATAGGGCTCGGTAACTTTCTGAATCATTCCGTTCTCCATCATTTTCTCGTAGCGGATCTTGCATTCAAACCAGGTGTGCATTGCCATATCATTCGATTTTTAATTGCTGTTTATTTCTTTGGTATGCTGAAGCTTTCAGTGACTTGCATCTCCTGCACTCGGAACTGAAAGTAAAGTATACCTTCTCTCCTCTCTTCAGGGTTCTGGGATAAAACCGGTGAACGCCATACCACTCACCGCAAACGGAGCACTGTTTCATCACGTGACCGTCGGACAAGGTACGATAATTGCCTCTTTCCCGCCGTCGGACCAGCTCGCAGCCGGCGCACTCTTCATCCGTGAGCTTATACCTCCTGCAATGGGACAGAGATTTCTTTCCGCATTTGGCGAATGCCTTGCAATCGATACGGGGGATGGTCTGGATGATATTCATAAGCTGATCATTTTAAGCCTCCCGCTTCGGGGAATCCGAATCCCGGGGACTTCTCCCCGGGGAGTGGTTTGCAAAATATAAAACTTAACCGGGGCACACTCCCGACGGCATCCTTTAGTACCGGCATTGGTTATTGTTTAACATGTTTCCTGCATTTAAGCAGGACTCCTTTTATGATGATCGCCCGGTCCGTTGAGATCGTTCCCTCTTTGGACCGATGCAGTAGCGTACCTTTTTTGATTCCTATATCGTTTTCGCTCAGATGTTCAAAAATGGCGCTGAGCGAACCGAAATAGTAGTTCTTCTTTTTGAAGATCAAATGCACATGTATCACTTTCATATTCTCAAAAGTTCCATATATGTCATATTTGGTCGTTTTCCGCAGATTCCATCCGTTCTATCTCTTCCAGGCAACGGAGCCATCCGGGAAACCCGCCGAGGTTCTTGTCATCGATGTAGATATTGGCGTATATCTTGCCGGATCCTTTCCCGTACCGCTTTATATTTTCCGGGCAGTGGTCGTTCACCCTGTCAAAGGGAATGTTGTGCTCCAGTAGCCAGTTGATTGCATCAAGCAGGTTCTTTCCGCTACGGCAGGTCCAGATAATGATATAGTGGCCTCTTTCGTGCAATTTGCGCAGCACTTCACCGGCATACGGTTGTTCCCCCAGGATATCGGGAAAGCTGCTTCGCGCAATCGTTCCGTCAAAGTCAACGGCCAGGATCATGACGCCCTCCTCCTTTTCTTTTGGGACATGGCCGTGTCTTTTCTGTCAATATAACCACCTCTTTGGCGCAGTATTTCTCTTATCTCCTTTATAGATTCCTCTTCGAGGATACTGTTCAGAGCACGGAATTTGCCGGATATTTTCCCGCTTTTCAGGCAACCCGGATCATCCGCTATCTTCTTTTTAAGACTGAGAGGTGCTTCTTTCAGTTTCTCAATGGTATATGCTATCCGGTCTTTGCCGTCGAGTTCGGGGCTCGGATGGCGGAATCTGATATTCAGCAAGAGGCTTTCTACCACATCTGTTTCCCTGACGAGCCTTGCGCATTCGTCCAGACCCTTTTTTCCGGGTATGACCATCTCCCGGATTCTCTCGATATGCGGAGCCAGCATAAATTTGGCTTCCAAGGGTGTTATCTGTAGCACATAGGCCACTTGTATATGATTCACTAACATGGGTGCTCCTTTCCTGTTTATGGTTAATAATCTTTTGAATCGTAAAATCCCTGATTGCGCAGGTACTCCTTCACCACATCGGAGGAGGAAGCCCGCCCGCCGATCCGGTCGTGGATATATTGGTACTTCTCCATGGACATGCCCGAGAGGACGGCATCGTTACGCTCTACATTTCCGGCATAGATACAGCCGGCAATGGTCGTTATCGTAATGATTGCGATAATGATATGTTTGGAAAGCTTATTCATGTTTGTCATCTTGTTCTTCATTTAATGGGTTAAGCTCTTTTTTGAGAAGGAGCGTCAGGCTCTGTGCTTCCTCGTATCTCTCTTCTTCGATAAGGCTGTTTATCTTTTCCTCCAGAGTCAGGAGGTATATTTTTAAAAGACGGGAGTCTGTTTCGCCTATCTTGCCGCGAAGTCCGGTAAGATCCTGCCTGATCCGGGATTCCAAAGCCCGGAACAGGAATAGGATGGCCCAAAACAGGCCAATGCACAGACACATGGACAGGGCGAGGAAAGTTTCATTCATAATTGTGCCCTCCAGAATCTTATGATTTCCTTACCTTCGTAAAATTTTCGTGCTGACTCACGGCGAAATCCGCATTTTATGCGTCCGCTACTGGTATATTCCCTTAAAGTGTTGCGGTGTATTCCGAGTATTTCGCAAGTTTGGGTTACGGTATAGCGACCGGTGCTGCTTACTGTTGGTTCTTCGGATGTGATCATGACTTATTCCTCCTTGTTTTTAATAATTATATCACAATTTTTTCGGGCTGCAAAGCTTCCGCGTGCAGGAAGCCAAAGGCGGGTGTTGTCACGAAGGTCAATGTTGGGACAGTTCATATTTACGACAGTAGCATAGTCTGACGCCTTTACAGAGGCATGATAGCCTGAAACTCCAACAACGGAATCTCCCTCGGCAAGGATAGTGGAGCTTCCTGCCGCAATGACCATCGAACGTTCACAGGTTATTGCAGAGACCTCTCCAAGAAGGAAAGCGCATGCGCGTCCTTTGATGAAGGCTCGTTCACTTTTCCAGATTACAGCCGTGGCAGTTCCGGAAATATCAACCGCAGTGCCGTCCCATATTAACATATATCCGGATGAGCCTCCGGAGTTACATTTTATGCCGGCAGATAGAAATACGTCCTTAAAATCTTCTGCTATGCCGGGGGAAAGGATACCTTCCTTTGCCAGATATCCGATATCCTTTTTGATAATAGACATAAGAGTTTCGCAGTTTTGAGCCAGCTGTATATCCATATAAAGCCTAGATTCGGACGTCTGGTCAATATTCTTCAGCAGCCTGTTTTTCAGTTCATGAAACTTTGATTCCATATTCTTATCTCCTTAAAAAGCAAAGCTCGAACCTTTCATAGGCCTAATGTGGAAGTTTGCCTATTACTCGGAACGAGCTTTTATCAATGTCTTTACTAACCCTTAAATCTCGCGGAAACTTCCACGCAACCGCGCCACTTTCAAATTCTTATACGAATTGTTGGATAAAAGAAAAAGGCTGGTTATATTTGCGAATGACTAAAGACGAAAATATAGGTGACGAGCGCTCTCG
>OHNN01000689.1_pt1 | contig 21829 bp, 13 predicted proteins | sample 1569541 | NCBI WGS metagenome assembly OHNN01 (sample SAMEA3879563, study PRJEB24766) | human gut metagenome | biome: human-associated habitat; feature: feces | place: USA | collected 1985/1987 | reverse complement strand
CTTGTTGACACCTGTTAAAAAGTAGCTGAAACACCGGTAAATACAAAGGATTTTGGTGTCAACAAAAATGTCAACAAGCAGTAAATTTCCGGGTAATCAGTAGCCTTTCGGCATCAAAATCAGCCTTTCTCTCTGTCGGGCAGATCAAATGGCAGCTCCAACTGTTCTGCCTTCGTCAGCTTCGTAAATCCGTCTTTGTCCGGTTCGTTGCCACCCTCTTCTGTTCCTTCCCTGACCCAGCTTCTCTGTCTGCCATATCCTTCCTTTGAAAATCTGTGGATTCCATCCCTCTTCCAGCCGGTGATCTGTGTATCCATAATGGAACAGATCTCATTTGTCTCGAATTTTTTCGGCTCCCGTTCAAAATGGTCAAAGGCTTCTTTCCAAATCTGGACGGAGCATACATGAGTTCCCTTGTAGGCATCTAGCCAGCCCTGAATCATTCCTGCCATCGTATCTTCCTGTGTGAACTGTTTTCGGTATTCACTGATCTCCTGCTCCATTTCCTTTGAGAACTTCAACAGGCTGCTCTTATTCTCCGTTGACCAGTAGATTTCCATTACTTCTGCCCACAACTGGTCAAAATAGGATCTGGCTTCTTTTTCATCATCGAGGATATGCTTCTCTGCCTTACTGCTGTCTATAGCAATCGGCAGGAACCGTCTTGCCCCGGTACGGTCAAAAGGAATGAACTGCCTTGTGTTCGTTGAACCTGCAAAGATACACTGACGCTTCCGGTCTTCCTCATATTTATCATAAGGGTTCCGGTAAGTGTCTTTCTGTCTGGTCAGGAATGACTTGATTTCCTCATTGCTCTTTGCACTGATTGCAGCAATCATCTCCGACATTTCCATGATCCAGTGTCCCCGGAGATGCTCATATATCTTACTGTCGTTCAACTGTTTCAGGTCATCAGAAAACCAGTCATCATTCAGTGCAAGGAAACGGAAGAATGTGGATTTCCCGGCTCCCTGCTGACCTACCAAACAGAGCATTTCATCTGCCTTACAACCCGGACGGTAGATTCTGCTCAACGCTTCCATCAGGAAATGTTTCACAACCTCATAGACAAAATCCGAAGCATCAGCTCCCATATACCGTTGCAGTACATAACGGATTCGCTCCTGTCCGTCCCATTCCAGTTGTTCCAGATACTCACAGATCGGGTGGTATGCCCGGCTGTTGGCTTCTATGCGAAGTGCCTTATCCATACATTTTTCACTTGTGAGTTTGTAATAGCGTTCAAAGAAATAGTAGAAATAAGTCCTGCCATCATCATCCAGCTTGCAGACTTCCTCATTCCACCAGAGTTTTTTTACAATATCAATCCTGCCTGTCAGCTTGTTGTATTTCATACTCTCACGCACAAGCGGATCATTTCTCAGCACGACCATATAATTTCCTACCGTTGCTTTCGCAGTTCCTTTCTGTGTATATTCCAGCATCTGTTTCACTTCATCGACTTTGCTTTTATCTACCATCCGGAACATTTCTTTCATGGCATCTTTCTGTTCTTTTGTGGCGATCTCCTTTATCTTCTCTTTCGCATTGCTCAATCCGCTCCACCTCCTTCCATTTTTCTTTTACAAGTGCTTCCTTATCTGCCCTGTCCCCAAAGAGCAGGATATCCAGATAATACTCAACAACTGACAACTCCCTGAGAGCAGTCATAAACTTTTCATGCCATTCTTCTGTCCGTGTTTTTGGTGCATACTGTTCTTTCCATTCCAGAAGCAGGCTCAGATAATCCAGATAGGCTCTCAGGCATCTCAGATGTTTTTTCTGCCAAAGTTCTTCTGGTGTCGGCTCTGGCTTTTTTGCTGAAACGCTTCTCCTGTTCTGCGGTGATCCCCTGTCCCTGCCGGAATAAGGAATCCCAAAATCATCTGCCAGCTTCATAGCAGCATCTTTCAGTCCAATGCCAAACAGTTGTGCTGTAAAATCAATCGCATCTCCCGTACAGCCACACCCGAAGCAGTAATACCTCCGGTCAACTTTCATACTGGGTGATTTGTCATTATGAAAAATACAACGGATCAGTCCGCTCCTGTTGGGCTTCAATCCATACAATTCAACAGCCTGCCGGACAGTCACGTTCTGTTTTACTTCATCAAATAATCCCAATTCATTTCCTCGCTTTCTTATAACTGTTTCCCAAATCCGGGAATCACTTTTTACTCAAAAACAAAAAGGCACTTTGTCCTGTCCTTACGGAATCAACAAAATGCCCTTATAGTTCCAGATCACTGGAATGTGATCTTCCTTTATTCAGTTGTTTTCTCTCTGCCTCTTCTCTTTGAATCTTTGCTACATTCTGTGCAAGTCTTTCCCTGATAGATGGCTTCACTTCTTTTTTGATTTCTTCTACAACAGCTTTTTTCTTCTCTGGCTGTTTTAACTGTTTAGTAATCCGTATGACCACTTTTTCCATTGCAGTTTCTATTTTTCTTATCAGCCCGTCCAGTCTTTTTATTGCATAATCCTTTTCTCTTTTGGAAGCCTTGTGTTTCGGATCCTGAATCCACTTTTTAGAATCTTCTGCCAAACGGATATCATCTCTTCTGGTAGCCAGCATTGCTTCTTTTGCTACTTTCTCCACTGCCTTGTCATAAGCTTCACTGGATACTTCATCAAGCAAGGTTTCCACATCTTCAATACGGACGGTAAGCTGTTTCAGTTCCTCTCTCTGTTCTTCAATTAGATCACCCTGCTTGAATATACGGTCTGAATTATTTGCAAATTCTGTATCCTGCTGTTTTATTTTTTCTTCCTGTGACTGAATAATTTCTTCATTTGCACGCACATACCTTGACTGTTTTGCAAGCTCCAGACGAAGTGCGCCAAGAACGTTCCAAACAATCTTGTTGCGGTCTGCTGCGAAGAGAAGAAGGTCTCCAGCCTGTCCGTCCATGGCTTTGATGAGGGCTTCCATCTGCTCCTCTGTCATAAATTTGGAGAAGGAAGATTTCCAGCTTCCATCCTCATGGATTGCAATGTATGCAAGACCTTTTGCACCGTAACCTTTCGCAAACTCAACGAGCTTGTCGATTTTCTTTCTCGGCATTGCGCCCTGTCCCTTTGCGTTAATACCGCGGACAGAACCGCCGTTTTCAAGCGCGCCCTTAAATACAACGAACTCGGTATCTTTTACGGTCTCGGAAACATCAACCAGCTCCATACCGAAACGCAGGTCCGGTTTGTCGGAACCGAAACGGTTCATAGCCTCTTTCCAGGTCATTCTCTGGATCGGGAGCTGTACCTCAACGCCGAGCACCTCTTTGAACAGGTGTGCCAGCAGTCTCTCATTGACATCGATAACATCGTCTACATCAACGAAAGCAAGCTCCATATCGATCTGGGTGAACTCCGGCTGACGGTCGGCACGCAGGTCCTCGTCACGGAAACATTTTACGATCTGGATATAACGGTCATAGCCGGAGCACATCAGAAGCTGTTTGAACAGCTGCGGAGACTGCGGCAGTGCGTAGAAGCTGCCTGGATGAACACGGCTCGGTACCAAGTAATCTCTGGCGCCTTCCGGTGTGGATTTCGTCAGCATCGGGGTTTCGATCTCAAGGAAGCCTTCTTTGGACATGAACTCACGGGTGAGCATTGCCACTTTGCTTCTCATGATCAGGTTTCTCTGGATGTCCGGGCGGCGCAGATCCAGGTAACGGTATTTCAGACGGAGCTCTTCTCTCGTCTTGGAATCCTCCTCGATCGGGAACGGCGGGGTTTCTGCCTCGGAAAGAATGCGTAAGGACTCAGCCTTTACTTCGAGCTCTCCTGTTGCCAGATTTTCATTGACAGCACCGGAGCGGGCCATAACTTCACCTTCTACGGCAATGACGAACTCGCTGCGCAGTTTTGCTGCTTTCTCAAAACCTTCCTCACTGATCGGGCCGTTCTCAAAGATGATCTGCATAATACCGCTTCTGTCGCGCAGATCGACGAAAATAATTCCGCCTTTATTACGGCTCTTCTGTACCCAGCCCATCAGGGTTACTTTTTTTCCGATATCTGCTTTTGTGACTTCCGCACAGCGGCAGGTTCTCTTCAGGCCTTTCATGGATTCAGCCATTTTCTTGTTCCTCCTATTTGGAACTGCGGACACAAAGAATCTGCATCCGCAGCACATCGTTTTTTCATGCGATTACTATTATTGGATATTCCTTACATTTTGTCAACAAAAAATTCTTTGATCTCAGTGTAGCCCTCGCTGGCAAGCTGCTCTTTCTGGAATTTCTTGTTCTTCTTCATCACGGCGATGTTGATGGCCGTGCCTTCACTTCTCTCTTTTGTCGCCTGCTGAATGATCTTCTGCATTCCTTCTGCCGGCATGTTTTTCTCAATCAGATATGCTTTTTTCTTCTGAGCACCCGGAATCTGGTAATCTCTCTCGAGCAGCAGCATAACGATACGCTCAAATCCGATGGAGAATCCGCATGCGCAGGTCTGGTTTCCGGTGAATTTTCCGATCATTTCATCGTAGCGTCCGCCGCCTCCGACAGATCCGCCGTACTCATCCATAGCGATCTCGAAGATCGGTCCTGTGTAGTAGGACATTCCGCGCACCAGAGTCGGATCGAAAGCGATCTTGAATTCTGCGGTCTTCACGGCATTGACACTGTCGATGATGGTCTTCAGGCCGTCTGCGTACTCTTTGTCAAGGAATCCCTCGAGTTTCTCACGGCAATACTCTACGCCTGCGGTATCCGGGGTGATCTCCTCGAACATTTTCAGGTATTTCTCTACGGACTCTTTTGCAAAGCCGGCTTCCTCGAGCTCTTTGGCAACGCCCTCAAAACCGATTTTATCCATCTTATCGAGGATAATAAATACGGTGTCATAGGACTCCTCCGGGAATCCGCTGTAGGCTGCCATTGCTTTTAAGATGCGGCGGTCATTGATACGGATCGTAAAGTTCTTGAAGTCCAGTTTTCCAAGCAGTGTGGTGGTAGCAAGGATCAGCTCAATCTCTGCAAGGTTGGTCGGCTCGCCGAGGATATCGATATCGCACTGCATGAACTGGCGGTATCTTCCTCTCTGCGGACGGTCTGCACGCCATACATTTCCCATCTGAAGTGCTTTGAACGGGGACGGAAGCTCGTTTGCATTGTTGGAATAGTAACGGCAGAGCGGAACGGTCAGGTCATAACGCAGGCCGCTGTCTACGAGATCGTTTTCTTTCTCAGCGGTCTCGAGTTTCAGCTTCTCTCCTCTTTTTAAGATCTTGAAAATCAGTTTCTCATTCTCGCCGCCCTGTTTGCTGTTCAGGTTTTCGATGTGCTCCACGCATGGGGTCTCCATGGAGGTAAAGCCGAAGGTTCCGTAAGTTTCCTTGATCAGACGGATCACGTAGTCACGGATTGCCATTTCTTTCGGTAAAATATCTTTCATTCCGGTAACCGGTTTCTTCTTTAATGCCATTTTCTGTTTTCTCCTTTATGATTTCCTAGATCAATTCATCAACATCAGAAAGCTCGATTGCTTTCCGGCTGCCGCTGTGGATCACTCTCTGAAATGCCAGGAACATTTTCAGATCGAAATTTTTGACTTCTTCTGTCATAAGCTCCATCGCCTGTTCCCGCGGAAACGCACTCCGGTACGGGCGGTCGGAGGTCAGCGCGCAGTACACATCACAGATGCGTAAGATACGCGCCCCAAACGGAATCTTTTCTCCCGCCAGATTGGCCGGATACCCGGTTCCGTCATAATTTTCATGGTGATACAGAATACTCTCCAGCACAAAATCGGAGTAGCCGCGTCCCTGCAGGAGTTCATAGCCCAGTGTGGAATGGGTCCGCACAAAGCGCATCTCCTCGACGACGAGCGTATCCTGTTCTTCTACGTAATTCTCCAGTACAATCTTTCCGATATCGTGGAGAACGCCCGCTTTTGCAAGCTCATAGCAGATTTCTTTCTCATACCCCAGTTCCCGCGCAAGATCGTAAGCTAAATTGCTCACTTCCATGCCATGGATGAGCTGCTCGGTCAGGGTATAGCGCAGCATGTGAAGCTGCTGACTGGAATTTTCTTTCATTTTGGCAGATACTTCTCCATTCCGATACGCTTTCTCTCGATCATTTCATCGATACGCTCCACGTAGTTTTTCAGATCCTTCACGTTCTCCACCCGCTCAATGCGCTCTCCGTGTTCAAACACGAATTTCGTGGACGCTCCGGCTCCCGCGGCCAGAATGGACTGTTTTTCCTCCATAATGAGGATGTTGTAGATGCCTGCTTTTCCTTCGCGGGAGTAGCCGACATTCTCAAAGTTACCCGCCATATTTTTCTGGCGGTACATGTAATACGGTCCCATCTCCATGCGGTGTGCGCTGTCCATCGTCATTTTCATGATCTCGGCAGAGTTTTCAAACGAGATCTCCTGATATTTGTCTTTGAACAGGTTGAGTCTCGTTGCACGCTTTAACGCAAGGGAATGGACGGTCAGGGAATCCGGATTCAGCGCTTCCACTTTTTCCAACGTATGCGCCACTTTTTCCTTGTCCTCACCCGGCAGACCGACGATCAGATCCATGTTGATGTTGTCAAATCCAAGGGAACGCGCCATGCGGAACTTCTCCTCGATCTCCTCCACGGTATGGTGGCGTCCGATCAGATCCAGCGTTTCCTGGTTCATGGTCTGTGGATTGATCGAAATACGGGTGACCGGGAATTTGCGGATGGCTTTTAAGACCTCCTCATTGATCGTATCCGGCCGTCCTGCCTCCACGGTGAACTCCTGCACCTGCTCCATCGGGAAGAGCTCTGTCACTTTCGTGAGCAGGCGCTCCATCTGTGCCGCATTCAGTGTGGTCGGCGTACCGCCTCCGATGTAGATCGTATCAAGGGTGTAATCCTTCATGTTCTCACTGATAAAGATCAGTTCTTTGATCAGTGCATCGAGATACGGATCTACCATATGCTCCCAGCGGCTTAACACATGGGAGCCGAAGGAACAGTACAGGCAGATGCTCGGACAGAACGGGATGCCGATGTACAGGCTGTAACCGTGTTCGTAGTCGATCGTCTTTAAAATGTCCTTTTCCCGGTTGGCAATCGTGATCGCAAGTGCCGTCTTTTCCGGGCTGGTGTAGTAAGTTTCGCGCATGTATTTCGCAATCTCTACATTTTTTTTACCCTCTTCAAGCATCTTCATCGGAATTTTCGTCGGACGGATGCCGGTGAGATCGCCCCATGGAAGTTCTTTGCCGCTCACTTCGGAAAGCGTGCGGTATACCATCCGTTTCAGGACATTTTTCGTTTCATGGCGGTCTTTTTCATATTCCACCGCCTCACACTGCGAAGCGAGCGTCTCATGTTTCTCGTCTGCAATCGAAAAACAGATCTGATCCGCCTCGTATGTGATCGTATCATAATATGCAAATTCCCCGTCCGGCGCCCCATCCTCTTCGTACCATGAGGTAATCTCACAGCCCGGATAGAATGCCTTGATCAGGGAATACACATCGTATTCAAAATCTTTTCTATTAAAACAAAGGCTGATATTAAGCAAGGGGATTGTACCTCTTTTCATGTTCAATCGTAGTTTCATCGTTGTGGCCCGGATACACGGTCACATCCCCGGGAAGCTCTTTTAACAGGCGCTTGACCGACGCGATCAGCTCTCTGCCGGAGGATGTCGGGAAGTCGTATCTTCCGTAGGACTCGCAGAACAGCGTATCACCGGAAAAAAGTGCTTTCTCTGCCGGAATATAGTAGCAGACACCGCCTGCCGTGTGCCCCGGTGTCGCAAGAACGTGGATTTCAAAATCTGCGAGATGCAGCACATCGCCCTCTTTTACGGTTTTGTCCGCCTGCATCGTGTACGGTTTGCTCCAGAGCCCGGAAAGATTTTCCTTTGGATCCCCCAGCAGGTGCTGCTCTTTTTCATGGACATAGACCGGGATATGGTACTTTTTCCGCAGTGCATCCGCTGCCAGCATATGGTCGAAATGGCCATGGGTCAGCAGAATGGCCTCCGGGTCGCCGTCGATCTCGTCGATCTGGCGTTCAATCTCCAGCGGCGAATCGCCCGGGTCCACGATCAGCACCTTCTGGCTGTCCGGATTTTCCACAACGTAGCAGTTTGTCGAGAGCATTCCAAGTGCCCGGTAATTTACCTTTATCATACGCTTTTCTCCTTTTTATCCTCTCGATCTCTGAATATCGATCACGCTCTCCACCTGGCGCACCTTCTCGATGATGCTGTTCAGCTCTTCGTTGTTGTGCACGTCGAACGTCACATCGATGGAAGCCGTTCCCTGCTTGCTCGTTCTCACGTTCATCGCCGCAAGGTCGATCTTCCGCTCGGTAAAGATCTTGGAGATATCCACCAGAAGACCGGTACGGTTGTTTGCGTAAACGCTGATCTCCACGGTATAGAGAGAGCCGCCGTTGTCCTCTGCCTGCCATTCAGCATCAATGAGGCGCGCCCGCTCAGATTCCGGCAGATTCAGGACATTGACACAGTCGGTGCGGTGAATGGTCACGCCGCGTCCTCTTGTGACAAAGCCCACGATCTCATCGCCCGGGATCGGATTGCAGCATTTGGAGAAGCGAACTGCCACATCGTGGATACCGCGCACGACGATGCCGCCCTTGCTCTTTCCAACCGGCAGAACTTTCTCTCCGGATGCCGCCTCGAGCACCTGCTCGTCGGTGATCTCTTTTTTATGCTGCTTTTCGTACGTCTCAATCAGCTTGTTGAGGACCTGGCCCTCTTTTAAGCCGCCGTGGCCGATGGCCGCAAGAACGGAATCCCAGTCGCGGAAGCCGTACTTTCTCATGACAGCCTCTTCGTACATCGGTTTCGTATAGATTCCAAGATTTTTGCCCTTCAGCTTTGCATAGTTGGTGAGCATTTCCTTGCCTTTGACGATGTTGTCCGTCTTGTTCTGCTGGCGGAACCACTGGTTGATGCGGCTCTTTGCCTGGGAACTCTTCGCAATTTTCAGCCAGTCGCGGCTCGGTCCCTTGGAGTTCTGCGAGGTGATGATCTCGACGCGGTCTCCGTTGTGAAGTTCCGTCTCGATCGGCACGAGTTTTCCGTTGACCCTCGCTCCGACCATCTTGTTGCCGACCGCACTGTGGACGGAGTAAGCAAAGTCGATGGCACAGGAGCCGACCGGAAGCGTTTTGACATCGCCCGCCGGGCTGAAACAGTAAACATTGTCGGCAAACAGGTCGAGATCGCTCTTTAAGAGGTTCATGAACTCATGGTTGTCCGCCATGTCCTGCTGCCACTCCAGAATCTGGCGCAGCCAGGTCAGTTTTTCCTCTTCCTGCTCCGGTCCCGGTTTCTTGCCGTCGGAGGCCTCTTTGTATTTCCAGTGTGCAGCGATACCGTATTCTGCAATCCGGTGCATCTCATAAGTACGGATCTGAATCTCAAACGGCTGTCCGTTCGGTCCGATCAGGGTTGTATGCAGGGACTGGTAACGGTTTGGCTTCGGCATCGCAATGTAATCTTTGAAACGGCCCGGGATCGGCGTGTACATTTCATGGATAACACCGAGCGCTGCATAGCAGTCTTTGACGGATTCCACGATAATGCGGACCGCAAAGAGGTCATAGATCTGATCCAGCGTCTTGTGCTGGTTGACCATCTTTTTGTAGATGCTGAAAAAGTGCTTGATTCGTCCGTTGACATCTGCCTCAATGCCGGCCTGGTGGATATGACGGGTCACCTCTTTTACGATCGCATCGACAAACTCCTGCCGCTGCTCCCGCTTCATGCTGACCTTCTGCACCAGTTCATAGTACGCATCCGGCTCCAGATATTTCAGAGAAAGGTCATCGAGTTCGACCTTGATCTTGGAAATACCGAGGCGCTGTGCGATCGGGGCATAGATATCCATCGTCTCACGCGCTTTTTTCTTCTGCGTCTCCGGCGACCAGTACTGTGCGGTCCGCATGTTGTGCAGACGGTCCGCCAGTTTTACCAGAATAACGCGGATATCCTTTGCCATCGCAAGGAACATCTTTCTCAGGTTTTCTGCCTGCTCCTCGACCTTATCCGCAGAATATTTCAGCTGTGCCAGCTTCGTGACACCGCTTACAATCAGGGACACCTCCGGGCCGAACTCCTCGGTCAGCTCTTCTTCGGTCATGACGGTATCTTCGACAACGTCGTGCAGAAGACCTGCCGCGATCGACTCCTTGTCGAGCTCCAGATCTGCCAGGATAATTGCCACACAGAGCGGATGGATGATGTACGGTTCCCCGCTCTTTCTTTTCTGGTCCTTATGTGCATCCGCTGCCACGCGGTATGCTTTTTCGATCAGGGAAATATCGTCCGATGGATGATATTTTTTCACAGAAGCGATCAATTCCCCGTATAATTCCTCCGGACTTGTAAAATCGTCCGTCTTGCGGATTCTGGCTTCTGCCGCCGCCACATCCTTCTTTAATTCTTCTTCACTGATTCTTTTCTCTTCTTCCATATGTATCCTCCGCTCTCATGATTAACCCCTGCGTTTCGTTGGATACGTTATTTGCCATCGTAACGGATGACAGATTTTACATCATATTTTGCCAGTTTTTCGCGTCCTTTTAAGCCGGCAAGCTCCATCAGGAACACGATTCTGGTTACTTCGCCGCCGAGGCGCTCGATCATTTTTGCACAGGCTTCCACGGTACCGCCGGTTGCAATCAGGTCGTCGATGATGACTACCTTCTGGCCCGGTTTGATGGAGTCTTTGTGCATCTCGATCGTTGCGCTGCCGTACTCCAGGTCATAGCTCTCCTCGACGGTCTCCAGCGGAAGTTTTCCTTTTTTACGGATCGGCACGAACGGTTTGTGCAGATTGTAAGCAATCGGCATACCGAAAATGAAGCCGCGGGACTCGGTTCCGCAGATTACATCACAGTCTACTTCTTCTACAAAATGCTGCATCTCATCTATGGCAAGCTGCAGTCCGTCTGCGTCCTGCAGGATACTCGTTACATCTCTGAAAATAATACCCGGTTCCGGGAAATCCGGAATACTTCTTACGTAATCCTCTACTTTTTTCATAAAATATTCCTCCGTTTCGTCAAGGTTTGACAATTCACCTTACAGTATAGCATCAATATTCTTCTGCGTCAATTTTGTTTCCGATAGAAAACAGGGCAGAAAAATCAGGTATTTGCGGCTTTTCTGCATCTTTAAAAATAACTCTGAATATTGATCTGTAATTTATCGCGTCCGTTCCACGTATCGATCGACGGATAGTACGCTACCGAGAGGGTCGGATGTGCATCCACGTATGCGGCGAACGCTTCTCCCTCGCCGAAATAGACACCATCCATCTGGTATCCGCCCGCATCGGCAAGCTGTACTTTCACCACGTTTCTATTCTTTCCAAAAATGCGGTAATTTAATACAGTCAGTCCTTTCTGTGCAAACAGCGGTTTCGTGTTGCCTTTTCCGAACGGCTCCAAGAGGCTTAACTGGCGGATCAGATTTTTGGTGATGTAGGTGATCGGCATCGGCACATCGATCACGACTTTTTCGACGAAATCCTCTTCCGTCAGCGTGGAATTATCGTTCAGTGCCCGGCGGAACGGTTCGATCATCTCCTCTCCTGCGAGGGAAAGGCCCGCAGCCATCGGGTGGCCGCCGAATTTCGTCATCAGTTCTTTGCATTTGCAGAGCTCCTCATACATCGAATACGCTTCGATCGAGCGGCCGGAGCCCTTGACGCCCTCCTCACTTCTGGTGAGTACGAAGGATGGTTTGTGGAAGTGCTCCCGCAGGCGACCTGCGATGATTCCGGCAAGGCTCTCGTGGCAGTCCGGCAGATAGACGACGAGGACTTTGTCGTTCTGCAGCGGGGAGGTTTCCACGAGCTCGATTGCTTTCGCCTCACCCTGGCGCGTCAGCTCTTTGCGGCTTTCATTCAGGTCTTTCAAGTCCCCGGCAAGCTTTGCGGCCTCCTCACGTGTCTTTGCGCAGAGCAGTTTTAACGAATGCTCCGCCGTGTCAAGCCGTCCCGATGCGTTGATGCACGGGCCGAGAACGAAGCCGATGTGATACGGTGTCACGTTTTCCGCCTCGATGCCCTGCACACGGATCAGCTCCTGCAGGCCGAGGTTCTGCGTTTTATGGAGCGCCCGAAGGCCGGCTTTTACAAAAATCCGGTTTTCTCCCTGCAGATCCATCACATCACCGATCGTCGCAATGGCGACAAATTCCAGAAAGCGGAAGCTGTGCTCCTTTGGAATACCTGCTTTTGCCTCCATCGTCTGGATCAGTTTCCATGCGACGGCCGCACCGCAGAGGCCCGGAAACGGATAGGAACAGTCTTTCTGTTTCGGATTGACAACCGCGTCCGCCGGCGGCAGGATGTAACGGCGTTCTCCGTTTTCATCCTCCTCAAACGGAACCTCGTGGTGGTCCGTCACAACAACCGTCATGCCGAGCTCTTTTGCCAGACGGATCTGACTGCTCGCCGCGATGCCGTTGTCACAGGTGACGATCGTGTCCCGCCCCTCATCCGCGGCAAACTGCACAAGATGCTCATTTAAGCCGTATCCGTCTGCAATCCGGTCCGGGATACGCACATCCACATCGGCACCGAGATCTTTTAATCCGGTCAGCAGAATATACGTTGCCGTAACACCGTCGATGTCGTAGTCCCCGATGATGCGGATCGGCTTTTTCTCCCGGATTTTTTCTGCGATCAGATCTGCCGCGCGCTCCATATCCTTCATCAGCAGCGGATCGTGGAGCTGCTCCAGATCACCGAAGAGATATTCTTCGATCTCTTTCTCCCCGGTCACATCCCGGTTCCGGATCAGGCGGGCGATGACGGGATCGATGCCGAACCGGTCCGCAATTGCCTGGAAATCGGCGCGTTTTGCCGAAACTACCCAGCGTTCTTTCTTCATATGTTCTCCTCTTTCCTGTTAGCAGGAAACGCCGGACTTTTCCGGTCCGGCGTTTCTCTTTTTATGGTTTTTGCTGCTTTTATTTATTTTTTGTCTTATTCTGTACTGCTTTGGACGGCACATATTTGTTTTTTCCAACGTGCTTCATCACATACCACAGGGCACCTGTGATGCAGACAGAAGTGTAAGCTCCGCATACGATACCAACCATCAGAGGTGCTGCAAAGTCGCGGATGGAAGAAACTCCCATCACGAACAGAACAAAGATGGTGATAAAGGTGGTGAGGGAACTATAAATGCTTCGGGTCAGGGTGTCCGTGATGCAGCGGTCAACCAGAGACTCGATCGGCTCTCTCTTTAACTCCGGCAGATTCTCACGGATACGGTCGAAGATGACGATCGTACTGTTGATGGAATAGCCGAGGATCGTCAGCATACACGCGATAAAGGTGCTGCCGACCGAAATACGGGATACCACATAGAATCCGAATACAATGGCGATATCGTGCATCAGTGCAAGGATGGCACTCGATGCGAAACGGATGTCGCGGAAACGGATCCAGATGTACAGCAGCATGCAGACTACAGCGATGATAACTGCTTTCATTGCATTCTGGCTCATCTCTTTACTTACAGTAGAAGAAATGTTGTCGAAAGTGATTTCAGAAGTATCGACACCGAAATTGTCTGCCATTGCCTGGTAAACCTGTTCACGCTCTTCCAGAGTCAGAGAACGTGTTTTGATGATGACATTGTTGCCTCCGACAACCTTTGTCATCTGAATATTGGAATCTTTTGTCACGCCTTCCACAACCGGCTCTACCTCTTTGTCCAGCTCTTCGATGGAGTAATCCTCGTTGAACGGAACGTTGATGGAAGTACCGCCCTTGAAGTCAAGGCCGAAGTTCAGTGCGCTTCCCTTTGTCTGATGCATGAAAATCATGCTGGCCGGAACGGCAAGCAGCAGAATGCAGGAGATCGTGAAGAAGATCTTTCTCTTTTCCACAAATGGAAATCCCTTGCGCTCTTTCTTGGTTCCGTAGTATTTCGCATCCTTCAGTCCCATACCGTACAGGCTGTTGACCAGCAGTCTGGAAACAACCATGGCGCTGAACATGGAAAGAACAATACCAAGAGCAAGTGTCATGGCGAATCCGCGGACACTTCCGCTCGCAAGCGCATACAGAACAGCTGCTGCAATCAGGGTCGTCACGTTTCCGTCCAGGATGGCAGAAGCTGCCTTCTTGAATCCGTCGCGGATTGCCGCATGAACCGTCTTTCCGGCACCGATCTCCTCCTCGATACGGGCATAAATGATAACGTTCGCATCGACCGCCATACCGATCGACAGGATAACACCTGCAATACCAGGCAGGGTCAATGTCAGGTCAAATGCATTTAAAGCAATCAGATTCAGCTCAACATAGATGAGCAGTGCCCATCCGGCAGCAATACCAGGCAGGCGATATACGATTGCAAGGAAAAGGATAATCAGTACAATGCCGATCGCTCCCGCTTTTACGCTGGTGGAAACAGCTGCAGATCCAAGCTGTGCTCCAACGACGCTGGAGTTGATCTCCTCAAGTTTCAGGGAAAGGGAACCGATACGGAGGGTGGATGCCAGGCTGGTTGCTTCATCCCAGTCCATGTTTCCGCCGGAGATGACTGCAGTACCATCGGAAATCACAGCGTTTACACTCGGTACACTGACGAATTTTTCATCATAGTAGATACCGATGCTCTTTCCTGCGCTGTAGGCTTCCTGGGTTGCGTCTGCAAATTTCTGTTTTCCTTCGTCGGTCATTTTCAACTGAACGACGCTCTCGGTTGCTTTTGTGGTGGAGTTCTGCTGATGCATGGCTTCTGCGCTCTCCACATCTTTACCGGTCAGAACGACGGAGCCGTCCTCCTCGAGCTCTTCGATAGTTTTTCCGTTCAGAACGTACTCGCCGGTCGAGCTGTCGTAGGTGTAGTTTTCTGTTCCGTCATCGTTGGTCTGTTTGATGAAATACAGGCTTCCCGGTTTCTTCCAGAATGGTGGTTGCATCGGTTGCACCCGGGATTTCAATGGTGATACGGTTGTCGCCCTGCAGATACACCTGCGCCTCTTCGCTGTACTGCTGCGCACGCTGTTCCAGCTTGTAGCGGGTATCTGACATTTCTTCGTCTGTCGGGTTGTCCTTTACGGCCTGATAGGTAATGCTGACACCGCCGGACAGATCCAGACCCAGGTTGATGTTCTTCATCGAACCGGTTCCGTTAGGACCCCATCCTTTGATCATCGTCCATCCAAGAAGCACTGTTACAATGGCTGCCAGGACGAGTGCGATGATACTCTGTTTCTTCTTCATCATGTCGCGATTTTCCTCTTTTCTTTAATCTTCGGCCAGAGCTGCCTTTATCATCAATGCACACTCGATCCGTTTCTGCTGCATCTTGCATCCGATCTCGTAAACATCGTTGATCTTACCTGTGAAATTGTAGGAGTTTGCCGCGCATCCGCCGCTGCAGTAGAACCGTGCAAAGCACTGGCTGCACTCCTTCTTGGAATAAACGTTGCATTTTTTGAATTCGTTGACAGTTTCTGTCTTTTTCACGCCTTCGTAAACATTTCCGAGGCAGAAATCTTCCTGTCCTACGAACTGGTGGCACGGATAGAAATCGCCCCACGGTGTTACCGCAAGGTACTCGGTTCCGGAACCGCAGCCGGAAAGACGTTTATAAACACATGGTCCGCCGGTCAGATCGATCATGAAATGGAAGAAATTGAAGCCTCTTCCTTCTTTTTCTCTCTTGATCATCTCTCTTGCCAGAATGTCGTACTGTTCGAAAATCACCGGAAGGTCTTCCTCGCGGATCGCGTAATCCTCGGTCGGAGGTGCTACAACAGGCTCAACCGAGATCTGTTTGAAGCCGAGGTCTGCCAGATGGAGGACGTCGGCAGCAAAGTCTGTGTTGTAATGCGTGAAGGTTCCGCGCACATAGTATTTGTCCTGATGACGGAGTTCAGCGAATTTCTGGAATTTCGGCACGATCAGATCGTAGCTTCCGGCACCTTTGCGGAACGGACGCATGTGATCGTGAACTTCTTTTCTTCCGTCGATACTTAATACGACGTTGCCCATCTCCTTATTGCAGAACTCCATGACCTCGTCGTTTAAGAGAACACCGTTGGTGGTCAGGGTGAAACGGAAGTTCTTATTATGTAACTTCTCCTGCTCTCTTCCGTAGGCTACGAGCTGTTTTACAACATCCCAGTTCATCAGCGGTTCGCCGCCGAAGAAGTCTACCTCGAGGTTTCTTCTGCTGCCGGAGTTTGCGATCAGGAAATCGAGCGCTTTTTTGCCGACTTCCAGGGACATCAGCGCACGTCTTCCGTGGTACTCGCCCTCTTCTGCGAAGCAGTAACGACAGGCAAGATTGCAGTCGTGTGCGATATGGAGGCAGAGTGCTTTTACGACGGTCGGACGGTTGGAAAACTGATCGATTGCGTTTTCGTAGATATCTTTGGTAAAGAGCATGCCGTTGTCTGCAAGTTCCTGAATTTCTTCTCTGGCTTCGGTGATGTCCTGCTCGGCGTATTTACTGCTAAGCGCCTCTGCTGTCTCTTCTGCATTTTTTCCTTCGTTCATGCAGGAAAGGACATCGTATACGCAGTCATCCACAACATGGACGGAGCCGCTGTTGACGTCCAGCACCATGTTGAAGCCATTGCTTTTATATAAATGTATCACTGTGGTATTCCTTTCTATAACTCTCTCTTTTTTGATGTGCCTGGCAAAAAGAATGTTCCCAAATCCGGCGAAACCGGTTCTGGGAACACCTTTTACTCGTCCTTATGGATTACTTTTACTTATGCTCGCAGCTCTGGTTGCCTACGGTGCAAGAAGTCTTACATGCGGACTGGCAGGAAGTCTGGCACTCACCGCATCCACCTTTTTTTACAGTGTTCTGTAAGCTTTTTGTATTTAAAGTTTTGATGTGTTTCATGGCACATTCCTCCTTCATTGTAGTTGACGCGCGACTTTTTTATAGTCTTCGGCCATTAGCTCTTTCCATTATAGCATAGGTTTTTCAAATTTAAAAGTCTGTTTTTTGAAAAAATGTTCTGTTTTGTCCGCTTTTATCTGCCGTGTGCCGTCATTCCGCCTGCCATTCCGCCGACGGCACAGACTGCTGCCGCCCACAGAAGTCTTCCGGCTCCGGCAAATCCGCCCGGCAGGAAGACTGCGGAGACGATGATCAGAATGGCAAAATATACGATTCCAAAGCAGATGCCCCAGAGAAACCGCCGTTTTCCCGCCATGTTTCCTGCCATTCTTCCGCCGGAAAAGCTTGATGCCAGATAGATCACCACAATGCCCGCCTGCACCCAGCTTTCCTTCCAGGAAAATTTCCAGAGCAGGAAAGACAGCAGCAAAAGAAGAAGCACCGAGATCAGATAGGAAACGAGAAGCGCCTTCAGCCAGCCGATCCCGCTGCCCGTACCCACCACCCATGTTTTCTTTTCTTCCATAAGAAAAAGCCCTCCCATACTGTAAATGTATGGAATGGCTTTTTCGGATATGCCTGTTTCTTTATTTTTCGTCAAACGGATGATTCTTTTTGAATTCCAGCCATGCGGCCATGCTCTTTGCGCGTTTCGCCTGCATCTGAAGGAATGCCATGCAGAACATAACGGCTGCAGAAAGTGCGGAGCTGATCGCCAGCGGAAGCACCAGCGTCTCATCGCCGGTGTTGACCGGGATGCTGCGGATGCTTGCAGTGGTCTGTGTCTTCTTCTGCGGAATCTTTGTGCTTCCGGTATTGGAATTGGAAGAGCTGTTGTTACTGCTGCTCTTCGACGGTGTGGCTGTCGGAGTCGGAGTAGATGTCTTATTCGTTCCGTAGTTGTCCGGTCCTACAAGGATCGTTCCTGCGGCACGCAGCGTACTTACGTCATCGGCTGCACTTGCTGTCATTTCACCGGCACTCAGGTTGGATTTCTGCTCTGCAGCTGCAAGCAGTTCATGCTCGCCTTCGTCCGCCGTCTCAGCTTCTGCTGTTTCCGTCTGCTCCTCTGATACAACGCTTCCGGACAGACTTACTGCCATCGGCTGGATTAAAAGAGAGACATCGGAGATCAGATAGCCGTCTTCTGTGCTGTCCGTACCGGATGGATTGGAAATTTCATCGAAATTTTTTACGGTTTCGTTTTCTTTCTGAATTTCATCTTTTACAAGGTCATCCAGATTTTCATCCTGTTTCCACTGGTCCGATGATGCATCCTTTCCCGTTCCGTTCTGGTTATCCTGGTTTGTATCGTCCTGGTTTGTATCATCTGCTGCAGGATCGTCTTTTGCTGTATCATCCGGGGCAGGTGTCACGGTTGGATCTTCTGCCGGAGTTTCCGGATTCTCCGGATTTTCACTGTCATCGGTATTCTCGCCCGGTGCTGTCGTCGGAGTTACTTCCGGCGTTACGGTCGGTTCCGCATCCGGTGTCGGCGCTGCCGTTGGTGTATCCTCTGTATTTTCTCCGTTGTCCGCATCCGGTGTCGGAGTTGCCGTTGGTTCCTCCGCCGGCGTTACGGTCGGCTCTGCGTCCGGCGTTTCCGTCGGTTCTACCGTTGGCTCTGCGTCCGGGGTCACCGTTGGTTCTGCGGTCGGCTCTGCATCCGGCGTTTCCGTCGGACCCGGAGTTGGTGTTACGGTATCTTCTGCCGCATCCGGTGCCGGAGACTCGCCTGGCGCAAGCGTTGGTGTTTCCGAAACCGTTTCTTTTGCTTTTTCTGCTGCCAGAACAGCCTCATATCCGGCTTCTGTCACCACGATTTCATCTGCCGCAAAAACGGTATCTGTTACTCTTCCCCAGAAGTCTGTTTTCTGCTGTTTCTTTCGATACGTTTCCAGCTCTTTTTCATCCATGCCGACGAATACCAGATATTTTTCTGCTGCTTCCTCCGCTGCCGTTTTGCTGGTATCTGCAGCAGTGTTTTTTTCGGTTGTTTTCCCGTCCGCCTGCAGTTCTGCCGCTGCAACTGCAAGAAGCTCCTGTGCTTTTTCCACGGTTTTTACTGCTGTCTCTGCCGTTGTACCGTCTGCCGTATCATCGCCGGTTTTCAGATTCACATAAACGGCTGCCCGTTTTGTCTTTGTCTCTGTACCGTTCTCCGTTCCGGAGACAGTTTCGTTCTGTACTGCGCTTTTTTCCGTTCCTGCCGATGCGCTGGCACGGAGCGGAACTGCATCGGAAAATACCAGTGTGCCCGCAAGGACAGCACCCATCACTTTCCATGCCTGTTTTTTCTTCATTGCGTTTCTCCTTATGTTCTCTTGGTCTATCTTAAAAAAATCTGTCTTTTTGTGTCATAATTTCGCATTACAGCATTATAGCACAAGAAAGAATCCCGCGCAAGGCTGAAGTCGCCTTGAAACGCGGGATTCTCATCTGCTTTTATCGCTTTTTAGTTTGTTTCCATTCTCGTTGTCGTGAGCTGATCCGGGGATAAATTCAGGATTTCCATAAACTCATCACCTGTGATCGTCTCTTTCTCATACAGATATTTTGCCAGCTCGTGGAGTTTCGGCATGTTATCTTTTAAGAGCTGCTCTGCTTTGTCGTACTGTTTTCTGACTGCTGCAACAACCTTCTCATCAATCTGTGCTGCTGTCGATTCGGAGCATGCCAGGGAAGTGTCGCCGCCGAGGTACTGGTTCGTTACCGTCTCAAATGCAACCATACCAAATTCCTCGTTCATACCGAAGCGGGTGATCATGGATCTTGCCACCTTCGTCGCCTGCTCAATATCATTTGAAGCACCGGTTGTAATGGAATGGAACACCAGATCCTCTGCCACACGCCCGCCGGTCAGGGTTGCAATTTTATTTTCCAGCTCTTCACGGCTCATCAGATTATGCTCATCCTCTTCTACCTGCATCGTATAACCGAGAGCGCCGGACGTACGCGGAATAATGGTGATCTTCGTAACCGGTGCAGAATGGCTCTGGAGTGCTGCAACGAGCGCATGTCCGACCTCGTGGTAGGAAACGATCAGTTTCTCTTTGTCGGTCATGATCTTATTCTTCTTCTGGTATCCGGCGATGACAACCTCAACGCTCTCCTCCAGATCCGCCTGGGTGACGAATTTTCTTCCATCACGGACGGCACGGAGTGCTGCCTCGTTGATCATATTGGCAAGTTCTGCACCAGAAGCACCGGATGCCATACGTGCGATCGCATTATAATCGACATTGTCGCCCACGCGGATGTTTTTCGCATGGACTTTCAGGATTTCCTCACGGCCTTTTAAGTCAGGCAGTTCAACCGGCACACGGCGGTCGAAACGGCCCGGACGAAGAAGTGCCGGGTCCAGGGAATCCGGACGGTTCGTCGCTGCCAGAATGACAACACCTTTCTTTCCATCGAATCCATCCATCTCGGCAAGCAGCTGGTTCAGGGTCTGCTCACGCTCGTCGTTTCCGGAGAATCCGCCGCCGTCACGTTTTTTGCCGACGGTATCGATCTCATCGATAAAGACGATACACGGTGCTTTCTCATTTGCCTGCTGGAACAGGTCACGCACCTTCGCAGCTCCCATGCCGACGAACATCTCGACAAACTCAGAACCGGAAATGGAGAAGAACGGAACATTTGCCTCTCCGGCTACTGCCTTTGCAAGCAGCGTTTTACCGGTTCCTGGAGGGCCGACAAGCAGTGCTCCTTTCGGCATTTTTGCACCAATTTCTTCATATTTTTTGGGATTATGCAGGAAGTCAACAATCTCCTGTAAAATTTCTTTTGCCTCATCCTCTCCGGCAACATCTGCAAATTTAATGCCGGTTTCGGACTGTACATAAACCTTGGCGTTGCTCTTTCCAAAGCTCATCGCATTTCCCATGCCGCCCATCATCTTGCTCGTCATGCGTTTCATCAGCCACTGTCCGAGCGCAACCATCACAACGATCGGTATTACCCATGTTAAAAGAAATTCCATGAGCGGCGACATCTGCTCTATGATCGGCGTTCCGAATTCGGTAATACCTGCCTCATATAAACGGTCTACCAGCTTGTAATCATTCATCACACCCGTCTTATAATAATTCGCCGGGCTTGATTTGTCGCTGAAAATAATCTCATTTGACTGGATCTGGACTTCGCTGATTTCGTTGTTATCTACCATCTGCAAAAATTTTCCGTAATCAACTTCTGTTACTTTGGGCTCGAGAAGTCTCGGGAAAAGCAGAAGATTTAACAGCAGAATGACGATCAGCGCAATCACATAATAAAAAATTATGGGTTTTTTCGGTTTCTGCACCTGCTTCATCTGTATCCCCTCCTGTTTCTTGATTTTCTTTCTTTTTTAGTAGCATAAACTTTTCTTTCGCTAAAATCAATCAAATTCTGACATTTCATGAAACTTTTATACTTTTTTATATTTTCGCTATAAAAAGGTAAGTTTCTTGCTTTTCCATCTGTTTTCGGCTATACTTGCGAAAGACTGGGAAAGTCTCTTTTTGAAATTTTGCCCCGAAATGACGGGGTTCATTCGATAAAAAAGCTATAGAAACGGAGGTTTTGTGTATGGGACACAGGTTTACATATGTGGTTTCGCCGGAGGAGGAACGGGAAAATCTGACTGTGGAATGGTTTCTCCGCCGGCATGGATATTCGCGCCATATTATTACGGGCTTAAAACGCACAGAGGACGGCATTTTCCGAAACGGCGTCCGCGCCTGGACGAGCCAGGCCGTGCACGCCGGGGATGTGATCGAAACGCACCTTGTCGAAACAGAACCCTCCGACGGAATTCTGCCGCGGCCGGTTCCGTTTTCGGTTGTGTATGAGGATGACGACATCCTCGTTGTGGATAAACCCGCTGATACGCCGATTCATCCGTCGATTGGAAATCATGAAAATACGCTGGCAAACGGCATTGCATGGTATTTTGAACAGAAAGGTGAACCCTTCGTCTA
>OHNN01000657.1_pt1 | contig 22856 bp, 18 predicted proteins | sample 1569541 | NCBI WGS metagenome assembly OHNN01 (sample SAMEA3879563, study PRJEB24766) | human gut metagenome | biome: human-associated habitat; feature: feces | place: USA | collected 1985/1987 | reverse complement strand
CATTAAACACAAAAGCAACATCAATGTACAGATAAATATACATAGAACACGTCCTCCTACAAAATCGGAATCTTTAAGAACTCAAGATATCATCCTTTTAATTCAGAGGGTTCACCATTACTACATCCAGTAGTCAATTCCTATTATAAAAACTCAATGTGAAAACATTATTAACTCCAAGCATTTTGTTGAGAATGATCCTATCTTGTCTAAATCGCCTTATTTTCATCAAATTAGATAGATTCGTCTTGACTTTTTCGAAGTACATTTTATAAAAAAACGAAAACCATTCACATTATGATATAATATATACAACTAAGGGAGAAATAAGAATGAATGAAACGAGTCGCAGAATTCTTGATCACTTTCAAGTTCGAAAAACAAAAAAACAAAAAGAGGAATTTCGTAAATATATAATTCATAAACTTAATCAATATGGGTATTGCCCTAGTATTCAACATAAAGGGATAAATAATAATATAATTATCGGTAATATAGAGAAAGCTAAGATATTTTGTACAGCTCACTATGATACACAGGCGGTCTTACCATTTCCCAATTTAATTGTGCCTAATAATTTGTTTGGTCTGATTTTATCACAATTAGCCATTATTATTTGTGTATTAATTCTTATATTCTTTATGAACATCGTTCTTATTCAATTGTTTATTTGGATAGGTCTATTTAAGAATATTGAGCTTAATATTGCTTCTTCTATTTCATGGTTAATTATAATGATTTGGATGTTGCTTGGAAAAGCAAATAAACATACTGCAAATGATAATACAAGTGGTATCATTACAATCATTGAATCAGCCATCAAATTACCAGAAGATTTAAGAGATGAAGTATGTTTTGTGTTATTTGACAACGAAGAACTAGGTTTATTAGGCTCTTCTGCTTTTGCGAAAGAATATAAAGAATATCTAAAGAATAAACTTATCATTAATTTTGATTGTGTATCCGACGGCAATGATATATTTTTCTTTCCAACGAAACAAATTAAAAATGATCAATCAAAACATGAAAATATTATAAATGCATTTGCATCAACAGATTATATAAGAGTTCACATCAACAAAGGATTTGGATTCTATCCATCTGACAACTTTAGCTTTAAATATGCATATGGAGTTTGCAGCCTTAAGAAAGGTTTGTTCTATTATCTTGATCGAATACATACTTCTAGAGATATAATTTTCAATGAAGAAAATATCGAACTATTAAGCGATGGTGTATGCAAGCTTATCAAAACAACCCATACATCCAGATGATTATTACAACATAATCCATTCATTTGCATGAAATCAATTTAACAACTATAATACAAATACAGAAAGACGACTGGATACAGTGGTTCCTCTGAATTATTCTAATGTATAGACACTAGTAATCCATTGGAGAGGGTGAACTAGTGTCTTTTACATTTTTCTATAATAATCAATGCGATTTTTAACAATTCAACTAAAGCCATTAAACACAAAAGCAACATCAATGTACAGATAAATATACATAGAACACGTCCTTGTACAAAATCAGAATCTTTGAGAATTCAAGATGTTATCCTTTTTATTCAGAGGGTTCACCGTTACTACATCCAGTAGCCAATTCTTATTATAAATGTCCAATGTGAAAACATTATTAACTCCAAGCATGTTGTTGCGAATAATCCTATCTTATCTAAATCGTATTATTTTCATCGAATTAGATAGATTTATCTTGACTTTTAAATAAAAAAGAATCAGCATTTTATTCATACTGATTCCTATATATAAGTTATCTTAATTCTTCCATTGTCGGATAACTTGCAATGGCTCCTTCTTTTGTTACTGAAATAGAGCAAAATTTATTAGATAAATCTAAATACGTTTTTAATTGTTCTTCTGTTAAAATATTTATTTGTTCTAAATCCACATTTTCTTTTGCCATTTGATACAACAAACAACCAATAAAACCATCTCCTGCACCTGTTGTATCTACTGCATTCACTTTAATTCCTTTTGAGTTTGCAACCACATTTTTTGTGTATGCTACGGCTCCATCTTTTCCTGAAGTAAAAACTAACAATTTGACACCTTGATCAAATATATAATCTAGATTTTCTTCAATATCTTTGTTTCCAAAAATAAATTCAACTTCTTCATCACTAATTTTCAAAATATCTGCATACTGAATATATTCATGTATTACATTTTTTAAATATTCATGATCATCAAATAATGGCAATCTCACATTAGGATCAAATGAAACAATCAATCCATTTTCTTTGGCATATTTAATTGCCTTATTATGTGCCTTTCGCATTGGAAAATTTCCTAATGAAACAGAGCAGAAATGTAAAGCATATGCATCCATAAACCAATTTTTATCAACATCATCTTCAGACATCAACATATCAGCACCCATATTTCTATAGAAAGAAAATTCTCGATTGGCATTTTCATCTAATGCAACAAATGCCAGTGAAGTATTTGCAGCATTCGTACGCTTCACATAGTCTGTATTTATTCCAAATCCTATTAATTCATTAACAATCTTATCTCCAAATGGATCTTTACCAAGCATCGTGATTATATTGCTTGAACCGCCTAATTTTGTATAGGCCCCACAGACATTTAGAGGTGCTCCTCCAACTTTAGGTGTAAAATTATTCACATCCATAATACGACCTGTATTTGATGGAATCATATCAATCAACGCTTCCCCAATAGCTAATAACTTTTTCATTCTGTTTTAAAACCTTTCATTTTATATGTTTCAATCTCATTAATGCCTTCAAAACGAATAAACAGATCCTTTTCATTATCATAAAAACGGCTCGTCATTGTATATTCTCCATCACTTATAAAAATTTCCATAACAGATTCATCAATAAAGATTGAAACTCTTTTTACATCAATATCTTTTATATATCGCTTTGTTCGACCACAATCACATTGAGATAAGTCTAAACAAATTTCAGTGTTTTTATATGACAGAACCACATTATTTAATGCAATCACAAAATCGCTTTCTACATTAAACTCAATATTACACGATTTGGGTAAACTAATGTTTGTATTAAACACCTTTTTATCACAACGTAAACTTAAGATTTCATGAATAGGATATTGAATCATTTTACCATCTGTAAATTTTAATTTCCTAGGCATTGATAATGTTTGATTCCAATCATCATAAAAATCAATATAGTCATTATCTGGCATTCCAATCCAACCAATCATAACATTTGATTTTGTGCCATAAAATGTTTGTGGTGCATAAAAATCAAACCCATAATCTAAAGTCTGATAGTCAACTAAATTATTTTGATTAATTTTATAATATCCACATGCGTATCTATTTTGAAATTGTTTATTATTTTCGAGTAAGCCCTGTGGACTACAAACAATATAGGAAATATCTTTATCACATAAATAATCTGGACATTCGATCATATATCCCACAGTGTCTTTTGGCGTATACCTTTTTAAATAAGTCCATGCATTTAAATCGTTGCTAACATATTCTAAAACACAGCTCGTATTATCTAGCAGGCGAGCCCCTAAGACCAAATGATATTGTCCTTCCTTTACAAATATCTTTGGATCTCGCACATGATTTGAGCAATCGTTTGGATAATCTTCATTATATAAAAGACATACTTTGTTCGTAAAGTGAATACCGTCCTTACTTTCTACACGCATTAAATTTTGTTCTCTACCTGACGTAATATAATCATGATTTCCTTCATGTTTAACATTGCCCGTATAAAATAAATACAGAACATCATCTTTTACTATAGCACTACCAGAATATGCTCCATTTTTATCATAGATACTATCTGGAAGTATTGCCAATTCATGTTGCTTATATGTAATAAAATCTTTTGTTGAATAATGCCCCCAAGCTTTATTAACATGCCCCAATAAACTTTCTTCATCCGCTTGATAAAAAATATGATACTCACCTTTAAAATGAACCAAACCATTAGGATCATTTAACCACCCCTTTTTCGGCATTAAATGATAGTTTAATTTGTTAATCTTCATATGACGCCATTACTTTCTTAATGAAATAAGACATTAAATTCCATGCTTCACAAGATTCTTTTGGCATATATTCATTAAAGCATTCATGCGTAAAACCATGACGGCAATTTTTAAACTCGTAATATTCTACATCTCCTCCAGCTTCTCTCATTTTATCTGCATATGCCTTCTCTTCATTCTTTAATGCATCATATTCAGCACTGATAACTAAAGTTTTAGGCAAATCATGCAAATCTGCCAATAAAGGAGATGCCAAAATATCATCTAATTCATCAAAGCTATTGTAGTACCAATTAATGTATTGTAACATTCTATTTTCCGAAATAGCCTTTGAAGGATCTGCAACTTTTCTTAATTCCGTATCTACTTCTTGACGTAATGGCGGATAATCTAAGATAGCGCCTTTTATCTTAATTTTTTGTCTTTCACGATCCATCAATGTTAAACAAGAAGAAATGTAACCACCAGCACTATGTCCCATGACCATTACATGATCTGAATCCAATTTTAGTTCATCCGCTCTTTTTAATAATTCTACAATCGCTTCGTAACTTGAATATAAAGGCTTGGGAAACTTAAATTCAGGTGCTAATGCATAATCCACATTAATAATGGCACATCCAGTAAGATCAGCTAACAAACGACAATATTTTCCATCTTGTTCATAGTATCCTAATACGTTTCCACCACCATGGAAATTAAAAATTGGTTTTAAGTAAGATTTCTGATTCCATTCTAGAGGACGATAAATAGACATATCGATATAACCAGCATCTTCAGTTCGAACACATACTTTTTCAAAAATCCCATTTAATTTTTCATCCACAATTAAATCTGTAAATTTAATTTCCTTACCCATACGATACTCAAATATTGTATAATCTTCTTTTCTCATCATATTTATACTTACCTCCCATTCTTTTCATCCAATAATCAGCCATATTTACCCACATATTCAAATGTAAATCGATATCCGCATCATCCATATGTGTCAATTGATTTTCTAGTGCCTTACCATGTTCTCCATGACCAAACAAATGATATTCAACTGGAACATTGCACTCTAATAGTTTTGATACAAAACAAGTTGAGTTTCTTGAATCCACCACTGGATCATCAATCGAATGCCAAATAAACATTGGCACACTGTTTTCTGAAATATAATTATATAAATCAACCTTAGATAGCTGTTCTTCACTAGGACTATTTGTTTGGTACAATACATAGTTCATGGTTTCTTGTACTTTTTCCACACCTTCTAATTTGTGTGAAGAAGTAAACTCTATACTATTAGGTGTTAAAAAAGGATATCCTAATACAATTCCTTTTATTTTCAATTCATCCTTTTCTGGAAGAAAGCTCAACTGATTTATAATAGATGGATCATCCCATCTTACACCACAAGAAGCACATACATGCCCTCCAGCAGAGAATCCCATTAGATAAATTTGATTCGTATCAATATTCCATTCTTCAGAATTTTGTTTGATTATGTGTAAAGTTTCAAACATTTCTACAACCTGTAAAGGATATTTAGAATTCTTTAATATTCCTCTTTCTGGATGTTCACGATCCGAACCAACTGAATATTTTAAAACAAAAGTCTGATAACCCATTTGCATAAACTGAAGTGCAATTGGTTCCGATTCTTTAGTAGCATGAATCGCATATGCCCCACCAGGTGCAATGATTATTGCAGGACGTTTTCTGTATTCCTTAAAGTTAATTTCTGAATCCATGATATAGGTTTCAAAATAAGCTTCACTCGGTAAATCTATCTTTATATTTTTCATAGTGACCTCCATTTTTAAATACTCTAAAAAGGGGCAAATTATACCCCTTGAAGATTATGCTTGAATATCTTTTTCGTTTTTATCAAATCCAAAAAAATAAACGAATACAGCAGTTGCAACAAATGCAATAACACAAGCAATAATTCCATTTACAACATTTGCCTGTGATTTACCTAAAAAGCATAGTGCCGCAAAAACATTTGAAGATGGTACTAATGTTGCATCAATAACACCAGTAATTCCTGCATATGCACCGCCTAAGAAGCCTCCTGCTAACAAGCCAATGAATGGTCTTTTATATTTTGTACAAATACCATAAATAGTTGGTTCTGAAGTTCCTGCAACAATTGCTGTAATACCATATGACAATGCTAAAGCCTTTTGTTCTTTATTTTTTAAGCGGAAGAAAGCACCAATACCTACACCCATGATTGAAAAACTTGAAACTGTTAGACCTACTGCGGCAAAACCATCAAATCCTTTAGTGGCAAACACTTGGAATAGTGCAGTAATTAATACCATGTGCATACCTGTCATAACTAATACTGGATATAAAGCTGCAATTAATCCAATACCAATAAATCCAGCTACACCTTCTAATGAGAATAATGCACCAACAACATATTGACCAATAAATGCTCCTGCTGGACCAAAAACACACAATGAGATTGGTAACATGACCGCAATAGTAAATGCAGGTGAGAATACAGAGCGAATTGCTCCTGGAATTACATGATCAAAGAAACGAGCTACATATGACATAATCCAGTTTGTCAAAATAATAGGTACAATTGAACTTGCATAAGCTTGAACATTACATGGAATACCATAAACAGTAAATGGTTTTCCAACCAATCCAACAAATGTTGGATGAATCATAATAGCACCCATTAAAACGCCTAATACTGGATTTAAATTAAATTTTTTTGCACTAGTATAACCAACAATTACTGGGAAGAAGTAGAATGCAGCATCTCCTACAAATGTTAATAATGTATATAAATCATTACCCTCTTGAAGTACATTTAATAAATCTGGTCCAAGAATAGCCACTAACATTTTAAAGAATGCAGAGGCGACGATTGCCGGAATTGCAGGACCCATACATCCAGAAATCACATCTAGAATTCCATTTCCAATGGATTTAAAAGTGATTTTTTCTTTCTTTGTAGGCACTGAATCTCTATCTGTATTTTCAAAATTTGCCAAATCACAAATTTCAGTATAAACATCCTTAACTTCAGGACCAACAACAACTTGTACTTGTCCTCCAGCCCTTACTACACCTAAAACACCTTTGATTGCTTCTAGCTTTTCATCTACAGCTACACTTTCATCTTTTAAATTAAAACGCAAACGAGTCTGACAATGTAATACTTTTGATACATTATCTTTTCCTCCAACTTGTTCTAATACACTTTTCGCTATTTTTCTAGCCTTATCTTTTTTCATCTCTCTATTTTCCTTTCATTCTAAAATAAAAACCTTTACGCAATAAGCACTCTTAAAAAATGCTCTATTGTGTAAAGGTTATGCCGATTCATTCGTAACACCCTCGTGTGAACACAATCTATTTACATGAAGAATCAAATATAACAATTCTTCATCTCCAATATTCCAATTAAATTTGTTAAAAATCATTTCTTTAATACCCAACACACATTGATATGTCTTAGGATATTCATTCTTTAGTAATTCAAACAATTTTTTGTTTGTACTACTAATCTCTGTATATTCACTCTTTCTTCTAAATAAATATTGCATATGAGAAGCAAATCTAGAATAATTGAAAGAACTTTTATCAATTGATATATGCATTTGTGCTTCAATCAAATGTACAATTTCTAATATAAATTCAGATTTAACAGACACATCACTTGTAGAAGATAAAATCTCTTCCGAATTTATGATATTCATCGCAATCGCATACATTTCTTCTTCAGGAAGTTCAATATTCAGTTTTTTCTTCATTAAATTCAACGTATACTTTGCAACCTTTACCTCAACAGGATATAAATCACGCAATTCATTTGATATTGGCGTATTGAAAATCATTCCTTTATTTAAACGAATAACCGCAAAATTCAAATGATCTGCAAGTGTATAAATGGCATTTTCTTTTAAAGAAACACTCAACATAGTCGTAGCCAAATCAATCACGTCAGCGGATAAAGCCAAAATATTTGAATCCACATTTTCAAATAAATGTAAGTATTCATTATCTACATTATAAAATGTTCGCTCTATCTTGCTTAAATCATCTAGTGTATATGGACATTTAGGAAAACCAATCCCAAGTCCAAGTGCAATTAATTCTCTTCCACTATTATCTTTACAGATAGCTGCATTGTTTCCTAACTTTTTAATTACTTCCATACTCTTGATCTCTCTATTTTTTATCTAATGACATTACAATCTTTTGATTAGCCAATACATCTGAACATTCATGAATATTTAAAGAATACTCACTTGAATTTGTGATAATCATTGGCATATCAATCTTATATCCCTTATTTTGAATAAGTTCAATATCCACTTCTAATAGTAAATCTCCCTGTTTGATTTTTCGACCAGCCTCTGAATGTAAAGTAAAACCCTCACCTTCCAAATTAACTGTATCCAAACCAAAATGAAGTAAAAGCTCAGCTCCATTATTAGTCTTTATCCCTAATGCATGTTTTGTTGGAAATACTGTTACTAACTCTCCATCACAAGGAGAATATACTTTACCATCACTCGAAATAAACGCAACACCAGGTCCCATCATTTCTGAAGCAAACACTTTATCTGGAACATCTTTTAAACAAATCATTTTACCATTAACAGGTGATACTAATTCAACTGATTTTGTCTTTTTCTTAAATCCGAACACTTTCTTGCTCCTCTCCAGGAAACAAAAAAAACTCTTTTTTCTGCTCCCAATATGTACACTACGTAGTAACTTACACAATCATTGGTCAAGCCTCAAAAGAGTCACTCTCATTGATTACAGATGAATTAAAACACAATTTATTTTAAATGTCAAACTTTTTTTGTAAACGATTTCACACCTACTTTATCTTACTCTCTTTAATTCTATTGCACAAACCTCAATAAATCGCTATAATACAAATACAGAAAGACTACTGGATACAGTGGTTCCTCTGAATTATTTTAGTGTAAAGACACTAGTTTAATCCTTTGGACGGGTGAACTAGTGTCTTTTACATTTTTCTATAATCAATAATGTAATTTTTAGTAATTCAACTAAAGCCAAGATAGTCATGGCTACATCAATGTACAGATAAATATACATAAAACACGTCCTCCTGCAAAATCGGAATCTTTAAGAACTCAAGATATAATCCTTTTTATTCAGAGGGTTCACCGTTACTACATCCAGTAGCACTTTCTATTATAAAGGTTCAATGTGAAAGCAATATTAACTCCAAGCATTTTGTTCGAATTGTTTCTATCTTGTCTAAATCGGATTATTTTCATCAAATTAGATAGATTTATCTTGACTTTTAGTAACAAAAAAACCATCAACTAAGAGGATTCTTCTTACTCAATACATGTTTTAATACTTCTTCCATCTTTTGAAAGTCAATTGGTTTCGTTATATAATCATTCATCTTTATATCAAATGCTTTTTTCTTATCTTCCTCAAACGCATTGGCAGACATAGCTATAATTGGAATATTGGCCTTTTCAGGTTGTGAAAGATGTCGAATGCAATCTGTTGCCTTATAACCATCCATAATTGGCATTTGAATATCCATTAAAATCAAATCGTATGTATTAGCTGGTTGATGTTGCATTTCATTCACACATAGAATTCCGTCTTCTACAGCTTTAACTTCAAAACCCATTTCACTAAGAATTGTAGTTGTGATTTCAGCATTTAATTCATTATCTTCGGCCAATAAAATTCTTTTACCCTTAAAATCAATATCAAACTCATTGGAAGATTCAATATTTCTATTAGTATAATCTTTATTCGCAATCTTATGTGGAATGGTAATCGTAAAAGTACTACCCTTACCAAGTTCACTCTCTACTTCAATGCTGCCATTTATTAAGTCCACAAGGTTTTTGACAATAGCCATACCAAGTCCAGTACCTGGAATTTTAGATAGAGTCGTATTTCTTTCACGTGTAAATAATTCAAATAAGGATGGTAAGAATTCTTCACTCATTCCAATACCTGTATCCGATACTTTTGTTTGAATTAAAGTATAACCTTCTTTATCATAAGGAAGTTCTTGTACATTAATCAAAACTTTACCACCTTCTGGCGTATATTTAATCGCATTACTAATTAAATTGGATAGAATTTCCTGCATCTTTGTAAAATCGGTAATAATATGTTTGTGTTCTACATTCACAATTTTGTTTAATTCAATATTCTTTCTAGAAGCCTCTGCTGCAAATGCACCACAAACAAGTTGAGTAATATTCCCCACTACTTCATAATTTTCATCCAATTCCATCTTACCACTTTCAACACGTGCCATATCCAATACATTATTAATGATTGAAATTAATAATTGACTCGATTGTTCAATCATTTCTTGATAATGAACGAGTTTAGGATTTGTTAATTCTTTCTTCATTAATTGTGAATATCCCAAAATCGCATTCATCGGTGTACGAATATCATGTGACATATTAAATAAGAATATGGACTTGGCCTCATTGGCCTTTTCAGCCTTGATTTTTTCTTGGCGTAAAGCCTCTTCCTGTTCTAACTCACGCTTCTTTTCTTCCGTAAAATCACGATTGGCAAGTAATACACTCACAACACGACCATTCTCATCATATTTTTGAGGTACAATCATCGAAAGAATCCAAGTTCCATCTGTCTTTTCACAAGTATGGAATAAGGAATTCTTTCCTTCAAGACGTTTTGCAATGGTCGTACTATCATAAAACTCAACACTATTCTGCCTAAATGGTTCGGTAATCAAACGATTTACTTGCTCTAATAATATATTATGATCTATCTGAGTATAGCGCCCGTTTAAGCCGGGAATATTATTTCCTTTAATCAATTCCACATCACCTGTCTCTAGATTAATCAAACAAATATAGGAATACCCAGCCGATAATGCCTCAACTTCATGTCGAGCCTGTTGCACCTGCTTACCTAAAGTAATTGGAAACTCTTCATCTTCTAATTGTTCTTTATCTGGAATAGAATGATGAATATGAAGCACCTTCCATTTTCCATCCCTAACACCATAAACAACAGTAAAGCGAGAATCCAAATGCATAATTGGAACTTCTTTATCATAAAGGCCATAAATTTGAACGGATCCATACACAAAGACACATTTATCATCCACAATATTTTCTTCTATTTCTAAATCTTTAAATTCAAAATGAATATTCTTTCTTTTCTCAACATCAAATTTGAAAGAATTTAAAAAGTTCTCAATATTTTTAAAAAATTCTTGTTTTCCCGTACCAACTATACTCGCATTGGAATCTAAAAAATCCTGAATCGCAACATCACTCAACGTATCCGATCCTAGATATGTTTCTAACAATTGCCTAGTAAGTAACTTAAAATCCTGCATAACCCAACCCCACAAAATAAAAGGCATCATCACAAATCAGACAATGCCACATTATATTATTATTTCTAACTGATTTGAAAAAAGATATATCATTACCTATATCATACCATTAATTTCAACCAATGTTATCATTAATTTCATCTAATTTATCAAATATATCTTCTAAAGAACCATCACTATATTCATTTCCACGAATATCATCTAATTTTTCATTCATTGTTCTCAATTCATCCAAAATTTCATTCAATAAATCAACCACTTCATTCATGATTCGTCACCTCTCATATATTTCTTCCATCTTCTTAATACATCTTTTAACGGCTCATCCAAATATGCATAAGCCTTTTCTTTAATATCTTCCGGAATACCATACGCTGCTTCTGCAATACTTCCCGTAATAGCTGCAATCGTATCACTATCTCCACCAATCGAAATCGCATTTCGAATCGCATCCTCAAAATCCGTACTTTCTAAAAACGCAATGATGGCCTGTGGAACACTGCCTTGACAAGTTTCATCAAACTTGTAATTCTTACGAATTTCATCTAAAGACATTGATAAATCATAACCATACTCATTTTCAATATGCTCTTTGATTCTTCTTTTACACTCATCTGGATCTGAATCAATTGGTGTTGAATATTCAATATACCAACCACGAAAATAAAATCTTGCCATAAAGATCGCATCACATACAGTCGAAGCACCCTTAATACCTTCTGGATGATTGTGTGTTACACTAGCCGATAATCTTGCTAAGTCACGATTAGGCCACATACCTGTTCTTGCACAAAACCACAGTCCATTACCCAAGCACAAGGAGATACACGCATGGCCGAACCATTGCCAAAACTTTTATATGGCTCAGTATCCATACTTCTTAACCATACACGAAAACGACCACCATATCCAGCATGAGGGTACATACGACCATACTTTTTCATAGATAAAATAAAGTCTTTTTCACTTCCACCATTCATAATCGCATCTGCCACAGCACACGTCATAACTGCATCATCCGTAAATCGACAATCTGGTTTAAACAATTCAAAATCTTTCGTCTTGATATTATCGAATTCATAAACTGAACCTACAATATCACCAATAATAGCTCCTAACATAGTATCATCTCTTTTCTATTTATAGATTTTTTAAAAATATATAGTATCACAAATACAGAAACTTACTTGTGATGGATAAAGCTGGACTGGCTGTGTCAGTAAGATGTTAATCGAGATGCCTTTGCTCCTGGGGTTAGTTTTTTTCTTTTAGAATCTTATAAAACAGCTCGATTTGACTTGAATCTGTAATCCCAGATACTTGACCATCCCCAGACTCAATGATGATCCATGAAACATCTTCTAATTGTGCAAAATCAAGTGTAAAGAATGGACTATCTAATATTTTATATTTATTAATCAATTCAACTGGTGATTTAAAACAAGCATCACTTTGATTTGAACTCTTCATTAAAAGCATTAGTTCATTACGATAAAAGAATGCACGATACTCATTTGCATTACTATCATACTTTTTAAAATCCAAATATTTCTTAATACAAATACCACCCGTTAACAAATTACCACGATACTGATAGAATTTTTTCATCCAATTATCAAATTCTGATTGTGTTATAGAAGAATCAAAATATACAGGAAAATCACTTCCCTTTACAGACTTAACATAATCTTTTACCATAAAACGACCAAAGGTACTTTTAATAAACTCAACATCGATTCTTATATATAATGGAAATTTCATCATTGGCGCCGTATCATTTCGTATAATTGGATATACATTCACAAATTCATGTAGTCTTTTATATACATTCGAATCAACAATTAAATGATATCCAAAATCCATCAATTGATTTTCAAACTCACAATACAATTCTGGCTTCATCATCCATCCTCGATATAAGGCAAGATCACAATCAACATGTTGATTCAACACGAGTTTTTTAGACTCGAACCAAGAAGAATAATCAAATAACATTACATCAAATCCTGCTTTAATAGCAGCCTCATATTCTTGTTCTAATTCATCGTCTATTTTATTCCGATTAAAATAATCCGATGGAAACAGTATTGTATACATAATAACTCCTTAATATCTTTTGTAAAATTTACCGTTTTAAATATGAACCACATCATAATAACTAACTTTTTAAAGGTGTATGATGTCATATATTTTTGTAATGAATGCAATCTCAAAAAATACTTCCTAAAATTAATGTCATCTCATGGTTACTTCACAAATTGCAATACAAATCTTCTTCAATACACTTAAAATTGTGCATATTGAAAATTATGTGTGAATAGATAAACAGAAGAACATTCCATTAGTTATTAGCGATTATATATTCCACCAATTTCCTGCAATGTGATAATGGATGTTCTGGGAATGATTCATCAAGCTTTTCAGTTTCCAATCTATTCTTCTAAATATTAATCACTATCAAAATCAAAGTTATGAGCAATTTGTTCATACAAATCATCAAATCTTATCTCTGTCTTATATTTACTAACAATATTATATGCTACATCTATTATTGAACCTATTTCTTACCCTCAACACATATATTTCTTATAACGCTTTCATTAATTTATTCATAGCTTTAAAAGTTGCAGCCAACTCACTAATTTATGACCAAATGCACAAAAATGGCAAGCCGATACTTACCATTTTAACAAATGTATCATTATAGTTTGAACATATTTCATGTTCTAGTTCAAATAAGTTCAAATTAAAAACTTATGCAATTGAATCGCAAATAATTCCTCTTTAGACCATTCACTATTTTCCAGTGTAAAAGTTTTGCGAATTAAATAGGACTGTTTGACATCTTTAAAAACTGCCGTCAACTTTAACCCATCTTCAATGATCTGTTGATTTTCTATAAAAAATATTGGAGCTATTTTTATTACATGTTCTTTGCAATCATACCATATATCAAGCTTATTTGGGATGTCTCCAACATCCTTTGAATAACCATTTGATTTAATTTTTAATTCTGTATTCGTGGTAATATAAAATTCAAAATCAGTTAAGACATTTCCAGATAACCCTTTATATGTGAAAATAAACTCGAAAATCACCTTACTATTAGTTGACTGAATATCTAGTTTTTTATTGACAAGCTTAATATCAATCCAATCATCATCATAACCATTTAAATCTTTTTTATTAAACTTAGTATTAAAGTTAGGAAATTCAATTTCTTTGTCACTTATTACTTCTAAATTGGATAAATCATTAATATCAAAATCATCATCAAGGTCACTTAACGTTACACCATATTCTCTCATTTTTAAAAGAACTTCTTTAGCTGATCTTCGACCTAGATTTCTAATATGCAGCAATTTATAAAGATTCATTTCCATAAGATCACCTAAACATGTAATGCCACGTCTTTTTAAACAGTTATATGTACGTATAGATAAATCCATTTCTTCTATAGACATTAATTTTAGGCGTTCTTTTTTTTCATCATTCATATTCTCACCTTTGTCTCTTTCATTCGAATTTATTCCACCCCTAACGCTTTAAACACTGCATCCTCTGCATTGTTAAAGAATATTAGATTAAAACATCCAACAAGTTCTGGTGGAACACTTCCTAAATCTACTGCTGAAGTGATTGGTAATAATACTTTCTTTGCACCAGAATCTAAACATACTTGTAAAGTATTTGCCAAGTTTTCTACTTTAGATACAGTACCACTTACACTAATATCACCAAGTACAGCTAATGAACTAACTGTTGGTTTTTGAATAGCTAAAGAACATAATGCTATTAATGTTGGTAATGATAGTGTACTTGTCATTCCAATACCTTGTAAGTCCTGATATTGAATAATATAGTCTTTTGTTGTTGTACTAATAGATTGACTAATACGATTTCCATTTGCCTTTAAATAATTAAATGCATTTTGTGTACTCTCTCTAGCCTCTCTATCACTACCCAATCCATTACAAGTAAATTTACCATTTCCAGGAAGCAATTGAGATTCCAATCTAAATAAACCAATCATTCCAGATTTACCAGTAGATACTGTATATACTTGTCCTAGATTACACGTTCCTTCCGGAATCAATGTACTCGATCCTTGTTCTGGTACAGAAACATATTTTTCTTCAAACGTTTCATTATCAATATAAGAGAAATTGACATCATAGAATTCCATACCACCAATTTTCTTCAATTGTTCCTTAACACGTCTTCTCATTTCTAAAGCTAAACGAAGAATTTCTTCCAATTCATCCTTTGAATATTCTCCATCAGGATATAATAATTTAACAAGTCCAGAAACCGTTTTTCTTACTGCAATGGTATCTCTTTGGTTTAAGTTTTTACCTAATTTAAAATACTTGTCTAACGCATCACTTTCCTGAGATTTTCTTAGTTCACGAATAAATTCTGCAAAATAATCCGTAATAAAACCATAGTCGTCCGTAAAGTGTTCGGGTCTAAACTTAGGTACTTCCCAACCTGGTAAGTAACAATGAATACGATCTAAGAAAGCTGTGTCTGTAGCCATTTCAGGTTGAAATGGGTCAAATAATGAAGATGTTTTTAATAACACATCTACACTTTGATTAATATTACCTACAAATACCATGGATGCACTGGCAGCCTTTTCTTCTTTACCACGCGCAAAAGATCCAGATGCCATATAATCCTTCATGATTTGAATGCCATCTTTATCTTTAAATTTAATACCAGCCACTTCATCAAAAGCTACACAATCCCATAAACCAACTAGTCCAACAGTACGTTTACTCATATTGTAGAATAAGTTAGCGACTGTTGTCTGACCACCAGACACAAGAATACTATTTGGTGAAATTTCTTTATAAATATGAGACTTACCCGTACTTCTAGGACCTAGCTCACATAAGTTATAGTTATTTTCTACTAGAGGCACTAAACGAAGCAACAACAACCATTTTACTCTTTCATTCAATTGATCAGGTTCCATACCAATTGAACGAAGTAACACGTCCATCCATTCTTCTTTAGAAAAAGATTTACGACCTTCTTTTAAATCATGGATATCTACATGAGGCATTTGGATTGGTGTAAGTTTGGCAATCTTAATAGGATTTGAATGCTTATCCTGCTCATTAAAAACATATTCCAACTGAACAATACACCAAATACCACCACATAATAAACGATCGTATTTTTCAGGATATTCACTCGAAATTGGAATTCCCGTAATACCTGGATTTGAAAAATCAGCTACATATTGGTCTGTACGAATATTTAAATTGATTGTGATTTTATCTATAACTGTATACATTCCTTTAGAACGTAATACAGACAATGTTTTCTGTGCCTCATCTGGACGAACAAAATTATCCGCAAGAATCTTTTTAACCTTTTCAATTCCCTGAGAAATAATCTGTTCATCATCCGAACCACAATATTGCCCAAGAAGGAACTCAAGCACATAGACAGGAACATTGGCACCCTCTTTTATTTTCTTTGTTAAATCTTTACGTACAATTTTGCCATCAAAGTTAGAACGTAACTTTGCCTTTATCTCTTCTCTATCTGTCATGAAGAACCTCCTAATTAATTCTAATTTGGTGCAGAAGATTAGGAGTCGAACCTAACATTTCTTCGCCCGTGTAAAGCGATACGCAAACCCAATACGCCACATCTGCATATGTTAGGGACAATGTGTCCCTATTTGTTTTTGAATGAATGAACATAAATCTTAATATCCGCATCTATACGATAAGATGTATCTGTATCATATTTAAAATCATCATTCACAGAAACGGAATCCACCGTATTTTCTTTTTTGATCCAACCTGTAATCAAGTCTTTTTTATAAATGACTTTAACCTTTTTAAATCCAGCCTCTTGAAGTTTCTTCTTAACCTTCTTATAATTCTTTCCCTTAAATTCTTTGGATGTAGAAGGCATACACTCTTCTTTTAACAATCTATATTCTATAACGACAGGAGCATTAAATCGAAGTTTATCTCCCTTTGTAAAACGACTTCGAGTGCCAATTTTAATAAAATCAACACGATTTTCTAAATCTCTCTGATTATACTCAAGATTTCTATAACAACGAGTTCCTATATCTGTAAAACCATTATGATCTAATTTTCGCTCTACATCCTCATAATTTTCCCCAATTAATTCATAAGAAGAACAATCAACAATGATAAGCTGTTTTACTTCATAAATACCATAACCAATTGCACCCATCACACATAAAAGAACAATACTTATAAGAATGGCTTTAAAACTAATGTGTACTGATTTGTTGTCATCCGACTCTTAATATTCTTCTTCGTATTCTTCTTCATAATCATCGTCATCCGATTCTTCAACTTCTTCTACATCATTATCATCGGACTCATAAACATATGATTCTTCAGCATCACTATCATCCGTATAATCGTCATCATCTGATTCATCAACATAATCGTTATCATTTGTTTCATATGAATCCTCTTCATAATAGTCTTCATTATCATCACTTGAATCCTGTTTAACTTCATATACATCATTATCTAAAACTAAATCTGTACGACAATTTGAACAACAATATTTATTATCACAATTAAAAGAATATTGATTATTTAATATCGCATTACATTTTGGACAACGATATAACACTTCATATTTATCACCATTCTTATACAATTCTGTATCACATTCTTCACATTTATGTTCTGAAGAAAATTCGTAAAAAGTAATTTGTTTATTAAGTAGTGATCCACATTCAGGACAATGATAAGCGACTTTATACTCACCATTACTCTTATATAAATTTGTAGAACAACTCGAACAAGTATATTCATCATCTTCATTAAAAGATGATTGTTCATTCAATACGGCATGACATTCTGGGCATTTGAATAATGAAGATTCATTACCATTCTTATACAAGTCTATATTACAACGTGAACAAGTATATTCAGCATCCGCATCAAAAGAATATTGCTCATTCAATATTGAATTACAAGAAGGACAACGATATAAGATTTCATACTCATCCCCATTTTTATAAAGTTCAGTACGACAATCATCACATGTATATTCACTATCTTCATCAAATAGATATTGATCGTTTAAGTTTGCTTCACAATTCGGACAAGTATATTGCTTTTTACTATTTTCATAATCCTCTTGTGACTCATAAATTTGATCTTCCGATATTTCATTTCTATGTCCACACTCCGTACAATCCCAATACGGTAGACTATCATCAAATCCAGATTGTTTATTTAAAATCGCATTACATGAATCGCAATACCAAACAACACCGATATAATTTTCCATAGTTGATTCCATATCGCCACCATATAATGTTTCACCACACTCTGTACAAGTCCATGCAGATCCATCTGGATCAAATCCATCTTGATCATTTAATACAGCACCACAATTCGGACAATAATATTCATCATCATACATTTGAATTCACCTATAAATATTTCTTAAATACATCTCTCATTTTTAAGATTTTCTCAATACACTCATCCATCAATTGTGGATAATTTGAATGATCCGAGAAATCTAAGCCCAATACATCATGCTTGATTCTCGATGCTTTTTTACCATCCAATCTTTCCCATGAAAAACTCATTTGTAGTGTACTCTCAATCTTTTCTTTATCTTCATAAATATGATCAAACAAATTTTTGTTGTCTAAAATATACAATTCTAGAACGATCTTATTCTCTTTATTGACTAAGTTTATAGCTAAATGAGCCTCACTCGTACCAATTGCAACATCATACCAATGATCCGTTGTAGGTTTTCTAACACTAAATGGCTTCCCCTTCGAAACTATGACTGTATTAAATTCTTCCCAGAACATTAAACGTTCATTTTGACTTCGATTTAATTCCTTATCCGAATAATTTTGTTTTGACGTTTTTGTGAAATTATTTGGCTTTTCTACAACCTTGAACATAGGTGCAGGCAAAGAATCATTGATTTTATACGCATGAAGCTCAATCAAAAAGAATCCAATTTCTTCAGACGAATTGTTATTTAACCATTCTATAGCTGCCTTATGTTCTTCTCTAGCCTCTTTGACAATCCAAATAATTGTTTTCGCATCTAAACCAGCCGCATACGTAATTATTTTTCCTAAATGATCATGATTTGTAGCCTGTAATTGATTCTCAATAATTACAATCTGACCTGTTGTTTCATCCTTTGCAACTAAATCACAACGATACGATCCAATATATACTTCTTTATTGATATCCATTAACGTTAAGCCAATCTCATCATCTAAAAGTTTTATATTTTCTTCTTTAGCCAACCAATTAGAAAAATCATATTGTTCATGCTTCCATAAATCACGAACATCCACTTCTGTTAATTTTCCAATTTTTACTGTAGACATATTATTCACCATCCAAACCAAAGAAATCAAAATCACCAATTGCCATCGCAATATCAATCTGAACTTCTTCTTTTATAGGTACTTGTTTTCCCTCTTCATCCACAATCACTAAATAATACATTTCTGTATTACTGAATTTTTGTGATTTTAAGTTAAACGTACACTTGAATTCCCTATCCTTAGGAATTGTACTTGTCTTATCCGCAATAATTTTTTGTACATCACTCACTTCATTACCAGCAGCATCTGTAATATAAACATTATAAGTACATGGTACATAGCTATCTTTAACAGCTTCTTTTTGATAGAAACTCAAATTAAAGATCATATTACTAATTTTTCGATTTGAAGAAAGCAAGGCAATACTTACAGGTTTTGTATCATACTTATCCTTGTTGATTCTATAAGCCTTATATCCAGTTCTTAAATACTTATATTTAATGATTGGAACGCACATTTCTTGTAAGCTTGTGCCACCATGAACAAACTTAGTACCACCAGCACCCTTAATACGAATATTCTCTCTTGGTGCAAAACCTAATAGATTCGCATCATTATAAATACCTTTGACTGGCATTAAGAAATCTGGGTTAGCTGAATCATTCGTAATCACATAGCGACGACCTTGTTCAACAATATCCTTTTTAAAGGAAGATCTCTCCATTTTATCGGATTCATTCAATTCCTGATATGTATATAAGAAACCATGATCCGATGTAATAATGACATTCAATCCCATTAGTTCACCACAAATCATATTTACCAAATTCTTAATTTCATAATTAGCCCTATAACAAGCATTAAACACTGTTGTTTCATCATTATGACTTGAAGCATCAATCGTATCATGATAAATATAAATAATATCCTTACCCTTTACAGCCGCACGACGCTCATCACGCTTCATAGAAATCAAATCTTTATATTTTAATGCCACACTATTTTCACTATAAGACTTCAAAATACCATCACGATCAGCCATCTCACTAGAATGTCCATCCACTAACACTTTAGTCGAACCATTATTTTCAACCACACTTAAATCTTTATGAGGTAATATTGCAGCCATACCATATTTTGTAATTGTAGGATAAATACCCTGTTGTGCGCAAATTTCTACATCCGCTGTCGTTTCTACCTCTAACTGTTTAGCCAAGGCATACGCAACATCATAACGCATCGCATCAGAAATAATCACAAACACCTTACCATCCACATTACGAACAACGTCTTGATAGAAATCTGTTTGTTGTAGAAGACCAGAAATTTTACCCGTACTTGATAAATCTTTTTCAATCACAGAATTCCAATTGGAAGCCAATTTTTCCAAATACCAATTCTTATATTCCTTTTCAACATAGTCAGCCAAATCCTTAAAAGAATCATCCAAAGAAGGATGTAGATTTTGAAGACAAGTTGAGAATGTGATATGAAACTCACGATATAAAGAATCCATTACATAATAATCACTTGTATACGCATCCCACATCTCTTTGGCAACTACATGATGGAAACTATTCAAGTGTGAATCATAGAACTGATTCATTAAAGCCACTTCATAAATACCATCATAGAAATAGTCATAATCATAATACCAAGCTGAAGTTCTACGCTTTTCTATCACACTCATAATCGAAGTATTATCCATACTACGTTTCGTAACAGCATACATCAATTTAGATAAAATGACCTCATCAATAATTGGAAGAATATCCGTATCTTCTAAATCCTTGATTTCAAACTGATTAAAACGATCCAATAAAGATAAATTACTTTCTACAAATTCCGCAATACTTCTAAAAGAATTCTTATCTTGGCCATGAATCCAATTAAATACTAAGTCATAACAAAATCCACTATGAATATCCGAATACTTGGATTCAAGTCCAGATAATACATCACTCGACATCGTTCTAGAAACTGCACTTAATACAACATGATTCATTAAATCATCCATATTTTCAGATCCATGATATCCCGTTACACTACCAACCAATGACCAAAATAATGGACTTGCTCCATACTTCAATAAATCCATCTTCACTGTATTTTCTAAATCAGCACCAGCAAGTAAACTCGACTTAATAATAAGTTCTGGTTCTCTTTCTTTCACACCACAAATAACTGAAAGAATAGACATATATAAAGTCGACTTCTTATCAATAAAAACATCAAAAGATGCCATAGCCTTTCTGCGACTTGTTGCATTAAAGAATCCCTTAAAATCCTTAACTACATGACGTAGTTCTGACGTATTCACAATCTGCATTTCCTGCATCAAACGAGAAGTCTTATCCGCACGATACTCTTCACTATATAACTTAATATCCAAAAACCAATCATGTTCTGGATCCACAACCAATGGATTATACACCAAATAATTCGTTACTAAATCCGTACTTGATAACAATTGTTTAGCAGAAAACAAATGACCAGCCTCTAATACCAATACTTTTGCATTACATAAAGTCAATGATTCAATCTCATCTAAAAACTCACCATCTTCATCATTCCAGAAAATGATTCTTCTCTTATAAAATTCATCCAAAGGTTCAGCAAACCTTTTCTCTAATTCTTTTTTAATATCTTCAATAGCCATACCGAACCCTCATCTTTCTTTTTCTTTAATTTCATTTTACATATTTTTGATTTTTACTAATTCTATAACAATCATCTTGTTTTGAGAAAGAATTTATATATTTGCATTTAGATAATGCTAACAATATCTCTTGAGACACAGGATTAACTTTAATTTTTGGAATTCTGTACTTTTCAAATAATTTTAAGTATTCTTCGTAATTTAAATTTACAAAATTATTTTTAATATCTGCTAATGAGTCTTCATATATTGATTGTATTAGCAAATTATTCTTTGACGAATCAGAAATATCTGATTTAATCAATTTGTTTCTTAGTATTGGATCAATTTTTGTCTTTATTGAGATAGTTTCAGAGAAAATTAAAATAGCATGTTTATAAATATATTCTTGATATAGTGCATATTTAGAATAATGCTCAATTAATTCTTCTTCATCTTGCGCATCTAAATAATTTTCAGATTCAATAATAAACTTTATTACATCTA
>OHNN01000612.1_pt1 | contig 24648 bp, 23 predicted proteins | sample 1569541 | NCBI WGS metagenome assembly OHNN01 (sample SAMEA3879563, study PRJEB24766) | human gut metagenome | biome: human-associated habitat; feature: feces | place: USA | collected 1985/1987 | reverse complement strand
ACGTCGCACAGCACCACGTCGGGGTCGTACCGGCGGAGCGTTTTCATCCCCGAAGCGCAGTCCGGAGCCTCGGCCACCTCGTACCCTTCCAGCCCGATGATCCGCGCCATCAGCCGCCGCAGCTGCTCTTCATCGTCGATGATCAGAATTTTCGCCATGTCGTTCGCTCGTTCCTTTCTTTCGGGCAAAGGTAAGACATTTTCGGCTTGCGCCGCTGCGGTATGACCGGATTTTGTTGTTTTTTGAAGAGTTGCCGCCCCCGATTTCGGGCCGGAATCCCGCAGAACACCGTGCGCGATGCCTACTGTTACCTGTACGACCTCTACCCCACGCTTTGCGGCCTGGCGGGCATCGGGGTCCCGGCCACCGTGAAGGGAATTTCGCTGGAGGAGACCCGGAAAGCTGGACTGGAAGCAGGTGGTGCAGGTGAATCCCTGACGCCCGCAAGCCGCGGAAAATCCGAAAACGGGGAGCCTGGACAAAATGGCTCCCCGTTTCCGTTTTGAAAGCGGCTATATTTTAGTATCTTTGGGGCCGGAACGACAATTTTCAGTCGGAAGGCTCCGCCGAACCGGGTGTATCCGGTTTGACATCCGTCCGGCTCTTTACGATCTTTACTTCTCCCAAACAGACGAAAGCCGATGTCAAAAATCTCATCAGTTGCATTTGCGGACACCAAACCGCACTACGACATACTCGACGGATTGCGCGGCGTAGCGGCGATTACGGTCGTCTGGTTTCATCTGTTCGAAGCCTATGCGACCAGCCATCTCGACCAGCGGATCAACCACGGCTATCTGGCCGTCGATTTTTTCTTCATGCTTTCGGGTTTCGTCATCGGTTACGCCTACGACGACCGCTGGAAGAAAAAGATGTCGGTAAAGGATTTTCTCAAGCGGCGGTTGATCCGTCTGCATCCGATGGTCGTCATGGGGGCCGTGATCGGGGCCGTCATGTTCTATTTTCAGGGCTGTTCCGTCTGGGATGTCTCGGCGGTCTCCCTATCCATGCTGCTGACGGCCACGCTGCTGAACGCGCTGCTGATTCCGGCGACGCCCGGTTCCGAAATCAGGGGGCTGGGTGAAATGTATCCGCTCAACGGCCCGAGCTGGTCGCTGTTTTTCGAGTATATCGGCAATGTCCTCTACGCCCTCTTCATCCGTAAGCTTCCGACCCGGGCGCTTTCCGTGCTGGTGCTGCTCGCCGGCTGCGGGTTGGCGGCGTTCGCCGTCTGGGGGCCCCTCGGCGACATCTGCGTCGGGTTCGCCATGGACGGGGACAACATGCTCGGCGGCTCTCTGCGCCTGCTGTTCGCCTTCTCGGCCGGACTGCTGCTTTCGCGTGTGTTCAAGCCCGTGCGGATTCGGGGCGCGTTCTGGATCTGCGCCCTGGCGATCGTGACGCTACTTTCCGTGCCGCGCATCGGGGGAAGCGAACATTTGTGGATGAACGGGCTCTACGACGCCCTGTGCGCCGTAGTCCTCTTTCCGCTGCTCGTCTGTCTCGGGGCTTCGGGAAAGACGACGGACCGGGTGACGACCCGGATCTGCAAATTTCTGGGGGATATTTCCTACCCGCTGTACATGGTGCACTACCCTTTCGTCTACCTCTACTACGCCTGGGTCAAGAACGAAAACCTCACCTTCACGGAGTCCCTGCCCGGCGCCCTGGCGCTCGTCGTGGGTTCTGTGATATTGGCTTATCTCTGTCTGAAACTCTACGACGAGCCTGTGCGCCGCTTCCTGACCGACTGCTTTCTGCGCAGGGAGAAATAGACACTGTTTTTTGAGACCGTTTATGGGTGTCTGCCTTGTACAACTATATTTTTAAATTTTATTTCTTGATTCCGGTTTCACCTACATTCTCGTTGTTGGCATTGGTGACGACCTTGAAGATGGTCATGAAAAATATCTTCAGATCCAGTCCAAGGCTCATGTGTTGAGCATACCACACGTTCAATTCAATACGCTCAGGCCATGGTACTTCCTTGCGACCATTCACCTGCGCCCATCCAGTCACTCCCGGGAGAACGTCGAACATATGCTTTTGGTGCTCATCATATTGTTCGTATGGCCAAGGATGGTAAGTCAAAGCTGGACGAGGCCCAATCAATGCCATATTGCCCTTCAGGATGTTCACCAGCTGTGGAAACTCGTCAATTGAAGTGGCACGGATAATCTTACCTACACGAGTGATGCGTGCGTCACCCTTGTAGGAATACACGCCTGTACCTTGCTTCTCTGCGCCCACACACATCGAGCGGAATTTCCATATTTTGAACGGCACACCATCCTTACCAAGACGCTCCTGCTTGAAGATGACCGGACCCTTTGAGTCCAACTTGATGATGATAGCCACAATCACCAGTGGCACAAAGAGAACAATAAGCGCTACCAGCGCAATCATAAAGTCAAATGCTCTTTTGAAATACTTATACATTACTTTATTTTTTGATTTATACTATTGAATATATTTTTGTCGCAAAACACTGTATGCCAATAGTATCTACACATCTATGCAGACGCTTCCAATCTATGTAAGTTTCCTTATGCTTCAACACAGTATCCTGTTGCAAACTTGTCTTAATCCGATGCCTACTTGCAAGAAGTGGTGATATAATAGTTCAAAAAATACTGATCTGTCCGTCATTCTACTTGCCAAAATAGATATCTTTCAGTTCTTTCTCCACATTGAAATCCATATACATCTGTGCATCTTTGTATGCCTGTTCTGCCAATTTGCTATAAAGGGCTTTGTCGGTAGCCAATTTGATGATAGTTTTAGCAAACGAACTGGAAATCTCTGTATCCGTTTCACCTCCGGCAAGGAATCCATTTACACCATCTTTGATGAACTCCGAATGACCCCTATTTACGCTTCCAACCACCGGCTTATGGCAATTCATAGCTTCAATCAGATTGATACCCAAACCTTCACGCAGGCTGGCAGAAACAGCAATATCAGACAGATTTGCAAATACCTCCAAATCGGTTCTATAGCCAATCAATTGAGCGTGCCCCTTCATACCTAAACTCTTAATTTGGTTCTCCAAATTCTCTTTTTCCGCCCCATTGCTGGCAATGAGGAGTTTGAAGTTGGGCACGACCTTTACAATCTCTGGCAAAGCATCTATCACCAGTCTCTGGCGCTTGTTCTTATTAAGTTCACCAGTGCAGATGCACACAAAGTCTGTAGCCATCAGTCCATAGTCTGCCCTATAAGCCTCCAGCACACGATCATCCACCTTATTGTATTTCTTGGAATTGATGCCCACACTATGGATTCGATACACCTTTTCACAAATGTGTTTCTTTACTGCCATTTCATAGTCGGCATTTGATATGGTTATCAATTTGTCGGTATAGTGTTTACCGAAGAATTTCTCTATAGGATAGAACACTAACCAAGCTGCCAGAGGCGCTCCCTGATAGAAATGGAAGCCATGGGCTGCATAGATAATCTCTGTGCCTTCCTTACGAGCTTTACGTGCAGCAAGACGTGTCACAATACCTCCCATTGGCGTATTACAATGGATGTAGTCGTAGCGCTCATTGGTCAATATCTTCTTCATCTCCTTGTAAGCCTTGATGTTGTTTGGACTTTTAGGCGAACGCGAAAAGGGTATATTGAAGACTTTATCGACAAAATCCAACTTCAAGCCATTCTTCAAATACAAGTTATCATATGCTGCCACATGCACCTCATATCCGTTTTCATGTAGCATTTTCACCAGCGGCTTGTGAAACTGGCAGATATGGCTCTGTACAGTAGCGGTCAATAGAACTTTCTTCATATATTTATTGCTCGATAAAACTCTTCAAATTTTGATAAAGCACTGTAAACATGCGAGCATTGTTGCCATCACTTACAAACGAATTGTGCGGGCTTACGGCCACATTCTCCATTGTCCACAAAGGACTGTTTGCTGATAAAGGTTCAGTTTCGAACACATCTAATGCAGCAAACAAATCTTTACGTTCATCCAAGACCTCACACATAGCCTGTTCGTCTATCAGACCACCTCGTGCAATGTTCACAAGTATTGCATTCTGCTTCATCGTTAGCAGCACTTCTCGGCTAATCAAACCACGGGTAGAAGGTAGCAAAGGTGCCGTCACTACTACCACATCAAATTCACCTACGCGTCCACGAAAATTTTCGGTCAAATCCATGTGGTTGAAACCAGAAGTGTCATTGGTGTGGATGTCGAAGCCTGTGGTCTCTGCTCCAAAAGCCTGAAAGCGCTTTGCTACTTCCTGCCCCACATTGCCTGCACCCACTACAGCCACCTTGGTTCCTGCCACTTCGCGAAGTCCCCTGTGCTTGGTCCAGCGGCTGCTTTCCTGCTCCTTGCGGAAGAACCAACCTTGCTTATCGTGCTCTAACACACGGAATATAGCCCACTCCGCCATAGGTGTGCTATACACTCCTCGGGCATTGTATAGTTCAATCCCGCGCTCCTTAATTTTCTCTACAGGCACGCGATCAAAGCCTGCGCTTGTCAATTGGATAAACTTCAAGCGAGCAAACTTTGCAATATCATGCGACAGGAACAGACCGTTGCAAACTGTAGCATCCACCTCTGATGCCTCCAAAGGCAAATCCTTCTTCTCTTGCTGCATGAAGTATATGGTGTATCCCAAAGAGCGCAATGCCTGCATCTGCTCCTCTGAGTACTTAAAACATCCTGTTAAAAGTAGATTCATAGCATCACTTCTTTACAATTATACCAACCGCATCACATACAGCTTTGTGATTATTCTTGAAATCTTCTTTTGAGAGCTTATTCATCTCGTTCTCCATCTTACGGATGTCAGCAATACCATTATTGAATATCGAACGAACTTTGTCCAAATCTGTCATATTATCCGTATTGCAGAACGCCCGACTTACAATGACCATCTGGCTCCCCAAACGGTAATGTTCTTTAAGAATCATACGACCCGGGACAGTACCACCATTCAGCGATGCCAAGCCGCCAAAACCATACATGATGCCCTTTTGCGCAATGATGCGTGTCCACTTGTCCACCGATCCATCAGTCAATAACTGGAACATAAATTTCATTTTCAAAGCCAAATGCATGTCATTCAGTCCAATATGAATCATGTCGATGCCGTCAATCTCTACGATTTGATCCAGCAAATCAGCGGCCTCCGGAGTCTCCACCAGCAGACATGTCTTTGCTCTTCCGCCAACATATCCGATAAACCTATGAACCTCTTCTGTAGTCTTGAAATATGGTAGCATCACGATATCCGCCCCAGCCTGGATTACTGCCTCGATTTCTTCCTCGCTCGAAGGATAATCATCCATCGTATCATGAATAGGATTGATGCTTTCGTTACCGCGGCTCTGATGTTCGCCACATCCTCAACCGTATGGTGGTTCTGTACCGTATCAAGCCCGCCTTGCCGGCAGTCCTTTCCTATGAATTCCATATCCACAAAGATCCAATCCACGCCCGCCTCTTCGGCTATACGCGCTATCTCTGGATGCTTTGTGATATACATCAGATTGAGCATATCTCTTATTGTTTATATTTTATTTTTTTAGAGTATCAGGATCAGACCAATAAGATGCGTTCAGGTATCCTGAACTTCCGCGCGCAAAGTAGATCCGGAGCGGCTTGCGTCAGCCTGCTGTCTGGCTGACAGCTATGGTAAGTACTGCTTTAGGGGGATACAGGATATACCGAGGCTATAGAATGCCTGAACAGGAGAACATCAGACTTTAGAGAAACTGCGTCAGATGCGCCTGTTCGGTACGCACAACGCTTTTAAAACCTCGCACTTCGAACGAGGCCTCGACCGGAATTAGGTCGAGCGGCTTACCGCTATGGAGTTCGTGCGTGACTATAAAGATCTTATAATTACCGGACCAATCGGGACTGGCAAGAGTTATCTGGCTACCTGGCTTGGTTATAAGATATGCCAGGACGACTTTCGGGTAATATATGCAAGTATGGCCAAACTGATGAGCCAACTTAAAATATCCAAGGCAAAAGGGACGATGCGGACCGAACTAAAGCGCATCGAGCGTGCAGACCTGCTGATCCCCGACGACTTTTGCATGCAGCCAGCCACTCGACGCCCAGTCTCTTGGGGTATACTGATGGGTATCATCGACAATGATCACATCGTAGATTCCCGTAAAAGACTGTACGATGCGATCGGTGAAAAAACATTGCCGATGCTGTGCTCGACCGCGTCGAATTTTTCGACGAGTCGATAAGAAAAAGAAAATTTAATCTTCGGTAGTTTCTGGAGATAGGTAAAAATTGCTGTCACGGCCACTATGCTATACCTCAACTCCAGAATGAGATGTAACCTCATTGAGTCACCATAAGGTCAAGCGCCTTGAAGTGTATCAAATAATATAAATGCTTGATGGTATCCTATAAATAAGGAGCTTTTCCCTTCAGCAAAGAAGAATATAGCCCAATCGTAAATAACGGGATAGAAATGAAAGGGAATCAACATTCTAATGCAACCCATACAGAAATAACTGTCCTCCCCCTAACTTTACCCAATCACTCCAGTCTTTTCTCAGTTCGTATGCCGTCATTATTTTTTATCGACTAATGTGTGAAAAAACTTCTTCATAAACGTATGGAAAGATGTTGGCACATAGTACTTGACCCAAAAACTCTTTGGTGCAGTTGTCTTGCATGCAGATTCCAATCCTTTTTCCTGATCGATGAATACATGTGCAAAACGCTCACGTCTTCTTAACAATGTGTCATTAGGATGCCCCATGAATCCGGCATTGTTAATGGTTGCCTTGGCATGGTTAATCTCACACAAAAGAAAATTAGGCAAAGCCTTCAAAGCATCTACACCTTTTTGAGTCTTGGCCAGAATGACAGACACTCCTTTAGGATTCCAATAAGGGTCTGTGTCTTTGATTCCCCAGAAGTCACCAACTTTGATGTCGCACATAGTGATGTTCTGCTTATACTGGCAGTGGTAGCACGAAGGTCTTCTGAAATTCAGGAAGCCATAACCCAGATAGGTACCAAAGTGATTTTTATAATACACTTTTCCGTTCTGGTATTCTTCTTTGATGTGTTGAACGAACCATCCTTTCTCCTTGTTGCGCACGTTGAATGCCATCAGATTTGCTCCTACCTTCTTCTCGCGCATTGCTCGATATTCATCAAGAATCTTGCTCGACGTAATTCCTGCACAGAACAGTTCACAAGTCAGCAGATTGCCGTAATCCTTGCGGAGATAGCGTTTCAAACCCGCCACATCACAAGGACAACCCACAAACAGAACTTTCAGTCCGTTTTTCAGATCAGCCTTTACAGCAGCATGGATACCCGATTTGGTAGGTTGTACATATTTTGAACTGCATAGTGCCCACAGATCATCTTCATTGTCAATTCGGACATAATCAGATGCGCTATAGGTTTCGTTAAATCGTACACCATACACTACTCCCCTTTGTTTGATCGTTTCCAGAGAGAGTGCTGTTGCAACACCTCCAGATGCACACGAGTTAATGATACGCTCGTCCTTCGAATAACCACCATACGACTTCTGATATGGTTCTTTGTTTTCGCACTCATTCACTATAGGACACACTTTCACGCACATACCGCAGTCAATACATGTATCTTCGTTTACTACAGGATACATGAACCCCTCCTTGTCGGCCTTCATGCTGATGGCTCTTTTTTCGCACACGCTCTCGCAAGCCGAACAGCCGCAACAGTGATGTCTATTTTCCTTGTTGGTTCGAATGCTGTCCATCCAGACATTCTGTATATGATTCATATTACTTTTCTAAAGAGGTTCGCAGATATTCCATTGAGTATGCCACAAAGGCATCTATCTTTGCTTGAATGGCATTATAATCAATATCATCATCCGTAAAGTTGTAATTAGACTTTACATAGCGATTTTCCATACCAAGACGGGAAAGAACGGTCTGTTGTCGTGATGACTGATCAAACTGTGTATAAGCGCGCTCCACTGACCAAAAGTTTCGATGATAATTGATAGCGAAAAGCATTCCGTGATATGAGTCGGTAATAATCATGTAGGCATTGCTCGTGATGGTCAGAAACTCTCCGGGACCGGTAGTTGGCTGATATATGCGGTTTGTGGGATAGTCGATCTCTCCCAACTTGCCAAGTACAACAATATCCAGGCCTTTCTTCTTGGCGTATTGGTAGATAGCGTTCTTGACATCAATATTGGGTTCGTCGAGAAAATAGCAGAGAACATATTTTTGGGGTAATTCCACATCTGCTTTCAGGTGATCCCATTCATGACTACGCATCAGTAATGTGGGATCTGCTACAACTTTTGCATCACGACCCGTCAACTCTTTAATCAAACGACGTCCCTCATCTTCACGGACCGATACACAAGGGATATCGGCGATGTACCTCTTTAAAGTACGCTTGTTGTAGTTTGGAATGTGATTACGTCCGAGACTCGGAGCATAAGCCACACGTTTTTCCTTTGGTGCAAAACGTAAGTACATCATAGGATCAGGATATAGAGTAGTTGTCACCCATATCTGATCACTACCGCACACGAACTTATAATACTTGTCGGATGTTGCTACTTGTTCTATCTCGTCTGGAGCATAGAGCGTCTGTACAAAATTCTTTGTAACAAAGTCATCAAACTTTTTCACTTTCCCTTCATCTATCGCGACAGCCTTCACGTTTCGTATTGTCTTATATGTTGACCAAAGTAATGAAGGATGGCGTAACAATTTCATTCCTGTTTTGAAAACCTTGTTTGGACGCATATCAAAGTTCTTGGACATATTGCCGCTCTGCCACACAACCTCAACATCATAGCCGAGTTTCCGTATAGCTACACAAAGAGCATATACTTGCAACACTGAACCGAAATTCTTCAGGTTCGTTCGGTTTACTACAGCTACTTTATTCATCTTCCTGCGCCTTATTGTATCTTCTGATTTTTCCATCGCGTTTAAGGTTTCTGAGAGCTTCAGAAAGGTTAGATAACATCATAGGCATTGTCATAAATACTTGGAAATAGATGCGTGTTTTCAACTTGAATTGCGTATATCCGCATAGTTCCTTGAAATTCGTCTTAAACTGCTGCATCATCTCGTTTCTCTGTTCTTCATTTGCCCCTTCATTGCGATATTTTAAAATGATAGCTCTGTTCCATTTGGCTAGATTCCATACAGCACAAGCATCTTCTTTGTGCTCTTTGAAAAATTTATTTTTCTCTTCAAATGCTCCGAAGAAACCAAGATCAAGAACGCGAGAGGTCGTAGCGCAAATACCTCGCTGGTTAAATGTATAGTAATATAGCTTGTTCTGTGAGGAAACGAATCTTTTCGCACGATAACATATCTTCCAAGATGTCCAGTCATCCTCGTTGATTAAACCAACAGGCATCTTTATGTCATCCAGCATATTTCTTCTATATATCTTTCCCCACATCATTACATCAAACAAGCTTTCAGCCATAGCTTCAGATCCGCTTTTACAAATAGCGCTATATGTAATTGAAACATCAGGAAAAACAGTTTGATTGCCTCTTGTCCACTTGCACTGAACTATATCGGCATCATATTGTTGTTGTAGCTCCATCATGAGTTTCAAATAATCCCGATGCCAGAAATCATCACTATCCAGAAAAGCAACGAAATCACCTGTCATAACTTTTAGACCTGCATTTCGTGCATCCGACAGCCCTCCGTTAGATTTATGGATTACCTTGATACGTTCATCGGTTTTGGCGTATTTGTCACATATTTCACCACAGCGGTCTGGACTTCCATCATCCACAAGTACGAGTTCCCAATCAGAATAAGACTGGCTTTGTACACTTTCTATACAAGTTGGAAGATATAGTTCTACCTTATAGCAAGGTACTATAATGCTTACTTTCATGATTATAAATCAATTATTCCGATTGTTCTCTCTGATTAGCTTTTCAAACATTTGTTTGATTTGAGCTTGAATCTCCTCTCGGCTATGGTTTCGTTTTCCACAATCATAGGCCTTCTTTGCATATTTTTGAATGAGGGAGGGATTATCTACGATTCTTTGCAACAGAGGTAATACATCTTCATAGCTATCTACACAGAATGCGGCATCATGCTCCTTCAAATATTGATAGCCCGCATGACGGTTCCAGCAGACGGCAAGAATGGCGCATCCGGTGGCCATGAGGTCGATAATCTTGGTAGAAAATGATACACGGGTAGCAAGACGGAACTTCTTGTCGAAACTCTCCACGTGGAGTGCAATATCGGTCGATTCGTACTCCTTGGCTAGCTGAGCCGGAGGCATGGCTCCCTTCATATTAATGTAGCGGTCGGGAGATAGTGCTTTTGTCTGTTCTTTTGTTAGCTCATCGATAGTATAGACATCAAGCACTATCTTCACGCCATTGCGATTAATCACCTTGAGTGCATCACCAATGGCTGCAAGCGACTTCCAGCGGTTGCAATAGATATGACCGGCAAACACCAGACGGATAGGCTTATTCACTTCGTGAGGAGTAAAAGGTTCTGAAAAATCACCACACTTGTAGAGCGTGGAAGCAGGCACTCCGTACTGTCGTGTGTAGTCTGTCGCCTGTTCCTTTGAGAATGTCCAGTAGTGTTTGTAGAATCCGATCACGTGCTTCTCAAATGCTTTGTGCATGTGCCAACGACGCATCCAATACAGAGGAGACCATTCATACTGTTGGTATGATGCTTCATCGTCTGCCGTAAAGGGTGCATCGGTCATGGTGCGAACAAAACGCTCCAATCGGATCAATTTTGGGGTAATCTTTCGTGGGCAATATACAATATCAGGATTGAACTCCTTAATAAATTTCTTCATTGCCTCCACATCATATCTGCCCCATGCCCAGATGGCATCCTGAAGGGCAACTACCGGTGTACGGCACCAGAGGGTGAGTTTCTTGAAGAATCCGTAAATACCCTTGCGTCGAGCATTGGACTTTGTGGCTTCAAGTTGTTTTGCATTGGTCTGCATCTGTATTTCTTTGCCCGCTTTCGGCCCGCCCAAAATGGATCGTGCCATTTGGGCATCAGTTATCTGAAAGTACTTCTTGCAGATGTGGTTGTTGGGAAGTCCGGGACTAACATATATTTGTGCAAATTCAGCAGGAAAGCCTTCGAACCAATTCGTCAACACGCCATTGCAATAGACAAAGTCGTTCCATTCCTCTGAAGTGATTAATAGTATCTTCATTTTAAAAATACAGAAGCTGTAATTAATTGCTATTGTAGTAGTTGTCTTGCTACTTCTATATATTTATCAATTTGTGATGCAGATAGGAAATTGGTCTTAGCTCGCTCAATGCACCTTGCAGAATAGTAGCTCTTACCTAGTCCTCGAATCTTGTTGACTGCTGCAAGAATCTCTTTATCGTCATTATCGTGTGTGATGATGCCACATTCCGTTCCTGCCACCTCTGGGTTTGCGGTACGGTCGTTTGATATGACTGGAGTTCCACAGGCAAGCGCCTCTGCCGAAACCTTTCCAAATGTCTCCTGAGGCGAACAAACCAATAATGTATCGGCCAACGAATAATATTCGGCGAGTTCGTCCACATTAGCAGTACGTCCGACACATTTAAAATTATCTATCTCAGGAATATCTGTTTCCGCCTTGCCAACAAGTATAACTTTGATGTCCGGCAACTCCTTGGCAAGCGATACAAAGTGTGAAAGGCCTTTATTTTCGTTCCAGCTGGTAGCCACACCCAATATGACAAATTCATCCTTAATACCGAGTTTTTCTTTGAGTCTTGTAGTATCTCGTGGATAGAACTTCTTAAGATCTATCCAGTTATAGATTCTCTGGTATATTTTCGCATTCGATAGAATAGCTGATTTCTCAGCCTCCTTTGTTATCCAATCAGATACACCTATGACTCCCAATCTGGGAATCGCGTCAAACAATCTCTTCTTATTTCGGAACATGAATGTACTGGTATCAAAGAAAAGGCTTATATTATCTTCTTTCATCATCATGCAATTCTTACATTCTGTCTGCCATTTGTCGCACTTGATTGAGAAATAATAAGTGCAGTGTCCCGTGAAGAACCAGCAGTCGTGCATTACTACGATGGTAGCAATGTCATTTTTTGCCAAATACTTCAAGAGCATGGGCAGGTTGACATAGTTACCATGGAGATTTCTGAGAATGACCACATCGGGCTGTATCTTGTCTATTTTCTTTAGCATTTTTCTGGTAGCACATTGAGAGAAAAATGCTTGCTTACCAAAAACTCGTGACCATAGAGCATGGAGTTTATGATCCAACTTGGAGCCAATGATATAAATGTTATGCTCCTCATCACTCATGTTTGGGCAGAACACGTGCGACTCAATACCATGCTGCAAGCAATACTCATGCATCTCCATGGTAGTGCGGCCTGTGCTCGCAAACTTATATACTGCGTTTATTTGTATAATCTTCATTATCATCTTATCTTCATAACTTTTTAATAGGAGCTAGAATAAGGCTCTTCTCATAATCGTTCATTGCTAAAAAATAAATAACAAGAGCGTAACACATACAGAATAAGACTCCTTTTACAAAGAATCCCAACCACCCGGAAATCAATATTAAGTAGTTCAATACTATTCCAGCAATCAAACAAATAATCAATGGTATGGATAACCTTACAAATGTTTCTTTGAAAAAATGGAGTACATCTAAATTCATCTCCTTATAGAAAATGAAATCCATACCAATAGTACGTACCATATAAGCAATAAAGACAGAGAAACAAATGCCTGTTGCACCCATCAATGGCGACAGCACCATTGCACCAAGCAGATTCAGAACAGCCATGATAATATAAATTATCGAGAGCTGTTTTACCTTGTTTGCAGCAAAGATAGCATCATTACCTATCATTTGTGGGAGATGAAACAATGAAGGAATAATAATCAAAACGGCACATAAATAACTCTCCTTAAAACCTCCTCCTACCCAAAGGAGTATAAAATGTCTGCCTAAACATATTACGCCTAATACTATCAATCCAACCATGTATATCTGTATTCGTCCCATCTTTACCATTAATGGCATGATATCCCCTTTCTCTTCAGCTAAAACCCTAGATACCTTCGGAAGAAACATTCCATTCAAAGCATTTGAAAATGTATAGGTATAGCCTTCTAACGTCATTGCAATGCCCAAAATAGCTATAGCCGTAGATCCTGAAAGAGCGCCAAGGATACTTGGCGCCAAATTGAAGATGCAGCGTTGGGCCAAAGCAATTACAGTAACCCAACCTGAATAATCAGCAATGTCTTTTAATTCAGTGCTATTGAAATACTTCCAACTAATATTCAAAGGGGTATATCTTTTGATACATAAAACTTTAAATAGTATTGTAAGAACCCCAGAAATAGCATTTACCATCACAAGTGCATATAGACCATAACCCATAAGTAAGCACAATGTCATTGCTCCAACGATTATGAGTTTGTGAAGTACATCGCATACTTTCAACTGAATAAAACATTCATAGGCCGTAAGAACTCCATTAACTGGAATAAATGGGAATGACACTACGGCATACATAGCGGCCATAGAATAAATCACCTTGAATTTTTCAATCTCCTCGGGGGTTAACTCTTGGTATATCTGCGGAATAAAAAAGAATACACCTATCAATATTGCAAATAATACAATATCAATAATAATGTATAGACGATACACCAAGCCAATACAATTATTTACTTTTTCCTGTTGGCCTTCAGCAAGGTATTTCGCAATAAATCGTGTAACAGCATTGCTAAGACCAAAGTCAAATACAAATAGTGTTATGACAGATAGAGCAAGAGTGTACAGACCGAAATTCTCGCGTCCTATAGAGTTTATCATCCATGGGGTATAAATAAGGCCGGACACTATATTGACTGCAATCGCAACATAAGACATCAATGCCCCCAACTTAATTTGGTGAGACAACGACATGGTTCTATTTTTTAAGTTTTGATAATATATTCATAAAATCTCCATGTCGGATTCTCCATATCAAAGATTTGATTTTAACATACTTACGATGTGTCCTTGAATCTCTACCCATAACATGAAGCCTTTTCTGCATATACTCAACATCTTCAAGAATGAACAGAGGATGCTTAATAGGAAACGAAAGTTCGTATGACGGTTGATAGGTTAACTGGCGTAACTGTGGTAATACTTGATCTAAAGTGAGATCACTATGTGTACTATTAGCAACTCCAATTCCATTATTATGCACTAAATTACGCGTTGGTATTATTACTAACTGGCTATTTAGTTGACATGCATACGAATAGATAGTTTCCCAGTGAGCTTTGCCTTCTGCTTGATGAGCTTTACACGTTTCGTGATATCTTTTATCATCTAGTGTATTATACTTGGCTTGGAATTTATGCATATCGTATTCATTATTCAAGAATGAATACGTATCATCCCACAGGTTTGCCACACGTTTCCATGTTGCAAATCCAGGTCCAGAACCTGCTGATGAGAACAAATAATCATAAGTAGTATCATAATTCTCTAAATTACACATCCCACAAATTCTATTGATGCGTGTGTCATACTCGTATCTGTCAAGCAACTCCTTACAATATGGATAGAAACTCTGAGAAGGAACACAATCATCTTCCAATATAATACACTTATCGACAATAGAGAAAGCCCACTTATGACTAAGAAAGGTAGAAGGATCGCAACCCCAATTACGTGTCTGATAATTCTTATAAACCTCGCAATTCCAATCAATATTATCAACTATTTTGCGGCATCGTTCAATACCTTCAACATCTTCCTGACGGCCTTCACGAGCGCCATCCTGCCATAAGAGAAGCCTACGAGGACGCGCTTTTCGGACAGACTCAAATGTCTCTTTTAAGACATCATCCCTAACAAAAAATATTATTAGTACCGAAACATCAATATTCCAAGATTTTAATGCTGGATTCATGATTTATTGCATTATTAATTTTTCAAATGTTTTGTTCCACTCATTGATTTGATATGACCAAGAATAGACTATAAGAAACTTTATCAATTGGTCACTGACTTCATCCCTTTTCGTGTTTATAATTTCAATGATATCATTGGGAAGAGTATCAAATGTAGAGGGTTTGTAGGGAACTCCCCATGTTTCAAGTTCTTTGTAAGATAACCATGCGGCATTGATTACCTTTGTTTTCGAATATAAGTATTCGTGCAGGCTGGAACTATATGCATCTGTCTGCTGCATGTGGATGAACAGGTCGGTTCCTTTTCTCAACCAAATCATTTCTTGATCTGATAGATAGTTAGAAAGAAGTCGGTAATTCAAACCTGTTGACTGTAATTGATTTTTTAATTCAGAAAGATATTCTGCTTTTCTAGCATAAGTCAGAGGAAACACGAGTAAAGTATTCTTCGGAAGCTGAAGTTTTACTTTATTCAATGCATCAATTATCAGTATATGATTTTGGGCTGGGGATGCATTATACCCGCAAGTTATCACATAATTCTCTTTTGTACCGAATAGATTTTGCTTCGAATCATCTTTTGACGTATCGTCAGCCATAACCTTATCCAAAACGTCTGATCCAAAACACAATTCGAGGCATTTGTCTTTAGGAACATTAAACTGCTCTATTATGTCATCTCCAAATTTCGTGTTGGGCATGACACAAACAAAGTTTGAAGCATCATATACGTGTTGATATTTCCTTTTTAATGATTTTCCTATTCTGTAAACATCACTGCCCCATGGTGTTGTAATCAAATACTTGCTATACTGTTTATATAATTTAAGCAAGAGATATGATTGAATAGTAACAACCTGTATATTTATAATTGAGTATGAATTACCTATCTTCTTAAAAGAGCGCAGGAGATCAAAATATTTGATAATTTTTGCAATGCCACAAATCTTATAAAGAAGTTTGGGAAAATGACGTGTTATTGTATATGTGTTATCATAGAGGCTTGCATTTGGTATATCCGCATAACGCATTGAAATATCAAAGATATCTACGCTATATTGGAAGCTTTTCCCCTTTAGTCCCTTGATAAATCTCTCCAGATGCTTATCGTGAGCATTACCAACTATCAAAATATCTTTCTTCATTATCATAACACCTTTATCATCTTCAAATACTCTGGCCATTCGCCCATATCTTTCCAAGCCTCTTCACTCACGGGGAAGCAACCTACGCGACCTCCTCGGGCTTTTACCTTCTCCATCAAATGAGTAATATGGAAGAACTGACCTTCAGGTATCTCATCTATCAACTCTGGATTGAGGATATACACACCGGTGTTCACCATATAGGTATGCTCTGGTTTTTCCTTAAGACTAACCATCAGACCATCCTCGCCGGTCTCAATCACTCCGTATGGGATCTTGAAACTCTTTACCATAGTCACGATAGTCATATCATTGTGGTTATTTACGTGATAATCATACACATCACGATAATCCTGCTCGTTGATGCTGTCACAGTTGCTCACAAAGAAAGGAGTAGTAATCTTACCTTTCAAGAACGATACGCTACCAATGGTTCCGAGAGGCTTGTTTTCCATGAAGAACTCGATGTCATATTTGTGGTCGAGCAGAGAGAGGTAGAACTCCATCATATCTGCTTTATAGTTGACCGACATATAGAACTTTTTGCAACCTATACCCTCGAACTGGTCCATAATTACTTCGAGGATTGTCTTGTCGCCTACAGGTACAAGGGGTTTAGGAATTACGTTTGTAATCGGTTTCAAACGTGTTCCTTTCCCTCCTGCCATGATGACTACAGGAAGGTCTATTTTCGGACGATTATCCTCAACTTTCTCTGTAAATACATCATGCCAGAACAACACATCGACAATCTCTCCATCAGCATTCAGAACAGGCATACAATCAATCAGTTCTTTGAACATAACTGTCTTAATCTGCTCCAAAGAGTCATTTTCCGAAGCATAGATTTTGTCTTTTACAAGAATGGCAGATACAGGATCAGACAGATTTGCTTGGCGTATGATAGCACGCTGGATATCACCAATAGTGAGAATGCCCTCAAACTTATCTTTATCAAATACAAACACAAGTTTTGTGCGATGACCATCCATCTGCTTCAATGCCGAAATAACGCTATCATTAATGCTAATGATTTTATTTTCGATTTTCGATATGTTGTTCATATAGTCATTTCATTGGAATTATTTCTTATAAATCTTCAAGTCTTATACTTGAAGGGATATTTACTACACGATTGGCAAACCAGATAGTGTTCTTGAGTCCATCGTTTTCGCAATTCTCGAACATTGGTAGATGGTTCATGAGTTCCCAGATAGGACGAGTCATGACGCCATTGTCGTTGGTCTGCTGGAGAAAGTCGAGCTGAGACTCTTTGTCCTTCAGGACAACGGCAGATAGCCAGTAGTTGGAGAAGGTGTTCTCTGGCTCAACGAAGAAGTCTATGCCATCAACGTTTTTGAAGTGCTCGATGTATTCGGCCGCTACCTTACGTTTGCTGGCTACATACTTGTCGAGATTCTCCAACTGAGCGCAACCAAGGGCTGCATTGATGTTCGGCATGCGGTAGTTGAAGCCGATGTGATCATGACGAAACTCCCAGCGATGAGGAATCTTGGCCTGTGTGGTGATGTGCTTTGCGTAGGCTCCGAGTTCTTCGTCCATGAAGAGCATCATGCCGCCACCACCGGTGGTGATGGTCTTGTTGCCGTTGAAGGAGATGGCGCCAATGCGACCGAAAGTGCCTGTATGCTGACCCTTGTAGGTTGAGCCGATAGATTCTGCTGCATCCTCTACGAGTTCGATGTGCCACTCCTTGCAGAGGGTTGCAATCTCCTCGATGCGAACAGGATGACCGAAGGAGTGCATGGGGACGCAAGCCTTGATGCGACGGCCTGTATGCTTGTTGTAGCATGCGAACTCATCCTCACCGAAAGCGAAGTCTTGAGATTTAGGGAGCTCTCCTATACGGCTGTTCTTGCGAACCTCTGCATTCTTTTGAAGCCACTCCTTCATAGCATCAGGAGAAAGTCCCATAGTAGATATATCCACATCAAGGAACACAGGATGTGCGCCAATGTATGAGAGTGCGTTGCAGGTAGCGATGAAGGTAAGCGCTTGAGTGAGCACCTCGTCATCTTTCTTCACACCTGCGAGCAGGAGTGACATGTGGAGGGCATTGGTTCCGCTCACGCACACTACGGCGCGCTTTGCGCCTGTGTATTTTGCCATATTCTCCTCGAAGCGATCGACGAACTTACCTACTGACGAAACGAAGGTGGTGTCGATGCATTCGTTGAGATATGCTTTCTCATTGCCTGCGAATACAGGAACGGCAAGAGGAGTAAATCCCTTGTTGCCGTAAACGGACTTGATAAAGTCTATCGTGTTTTTGTAATCAGCCATTTCTTTAGAATGACAACTTGTTAACTATTAATTTACATCTTTTGATCAAGATTCTTTCCCTTCTCTTCATGTTCGAAGTTAGGGATGAACTTCTTGATGGATTCTACTACTTCCGCTTTGGTGAAGTCTTCCTTCTGGAAGATGCCTTCGAGCTCAAGGAAGAAGTCAGTCACTTCGTTCATTGGACGACGAGTGCTTTCGCAAACCACCCCGAGGCTTATGAAACGTTCCATATCAATCTTTTCTCCAGGGACATAGAACTCCTCGTATGCTTTTTCGCCGGTGGTGTCAGACTTGAAGTAAACCACAGGATAAGTGTCAGACTCATAGGACATCTGAGCAGCATACCGCTTTGCCTCTGGATCATTCTTGCACTCTACTTTGGTGAAACCCTCCGCCTTTACGAAATCGTCACAGATGGCTGAGAACGTGAGCATCTGGTCTTCGTCCAATTTAGGAAAAAACACTTCACCACCGTTGCCGAGGATACAAGCGAGCATACAGATCTGACCGGACTCTTCGGGGGAGACAAAATAGCGCTTCACGTCTGATGGTGCAGCCAAAGGCTGCTTCTTCTGGAGGCGATGGATCCATCCGTCAGGAAGGGATCCATTAGAGAAAGCGACATTGGCAAAGCGTGCGGTAGTAACCTTGAAGTGGGTGTTGTAGGCCATCACGAGGTCTTCCATGATGCGCTTGCTGGCTCCCATGATATTCACAGGATTGGCAGCCTTATCGGTGGAAACGCAGAAGAAGTGTTTAGGCGGATAGATGCAAAGGAGGTCCATCAGCCTTTTGGCCTTGATGTCGTTGTTCTCGATGAGTGCCTGAACAGAGTATTTGTCCTTCTCCGAACGTACGTGCTTGTGGGCAGAGAAATTGGCAACGATGTCAAAGCCTCTCTCCTCGCGGAAGATACATTCGAAGATAGGGTCTGCAAAGTTGAGCGTATAACAGCGGAACTCCTCTGGTACATAAAGACTTACCTTTGATCTCTGCGGTAAGTGTCTCCTTGTTTGCCTCTATATCCGCTGCAAACATGCTGACGGGACGATTGGTTACACTGTCAGCGATGAATTTCTCTAAATTGAACATATTGAATACTTTATTTCCTATTCTCAAGCGATTTCTGCTTTTGCAGGTTTGGCACGACCGATAATGGCAGGATAATAATTAACTATCATATATATGAGTACTCCCAATATCAGCCACATTGCAATTCGTTGCAAAACGCCGTTCGGGAATATACCAGTTTTGCCAAGTAGTTGAAGGATGATTTGATGAAATGCTAGAACGATATATGAGTTTTTTCCTATATAGATGATAAAACTCTTAACGGCAATTACGATATTATTAGTTATTCTCTCTAATACCATGGCGAATGTACACATGAACAATGCTCCGCAGAATGCTGCTGGATAAATCCAAATACTTGCCATATTGTTCACCGCAAACTCTGGTAGATCAGGACTCATCAAGTATATGAAAGAAGCGGTCAGGAACAAGCAGGATGCAGCCATCACTTTGAAGAGGTTCTGTTTGCTGAGGTTGATAACAACATTTTTAGATAGAGAGCCAAAACCATAAAACATAACAGCCGTTAGAACAAACCATAAGTTATATGGATTGGGTAACGAATAAATGTAAGCGAGCCTTCCAATAATAGCCAAAGTAAAAAGGACAGCAATTTCCCCCCCCCTATTGCAAATTTTCGTTACATAATAAAATAGAATTTCAGTTAAGCTTAAGACCGGAATAAACCATAGCGCCCATCCTTCCCATCCTGTTTTGATATACTGAAGCATGTGCTCTCTTGTGCTAAATCTTGGATCATTAAGCAACCATATGCCAAGCATCAATACCGCAGAAAAGAGGAAGTACGGTCTGTATAATGTCTTTACTCGTTTTCGTAAGAATGGGACAATGGTGTCGTATTTTGCTCCAGAAAACAATAATCCCGAGACGAAGAAGAAGAACGGCATTCGATAAGCATGTAACCATGAACCTATGATAGGTACATTATTCAATCCGCTGTGTCCATATACGACTAAAATGATAGAGATACCCTTTGCGATATCAATCCATTGTATTCTTTTTTTAGTAGTCATATTGATGAATAATTGTGAGATAAATACAATTTAAATAAAGACGGAATAATTACGAATATGATCCAAGATGCCTCGGTTATAGCATCAATCGGGTTGAAAAAAGCAAAAAGTAAATAATAAATGACTATAGGATAATAGCTTTTATGTAAATTTGAATCAATGGCCAGATTAATCTCTTGTTGGAATGTTGCATGGAAAGTTTTCAGGTAGCTCCATACACCGATGATGCCAGTAGAACAGGCAACGGCCAACAGCGTAGAATGACAAGCACTATTAATAAAAGCATTAGGTTGTTGAGTTATATTGTTACCCCAAATTGGACTCTCCAGAAATAATTTAATCGCATTAATTTGATACATGCTACGCGTTCCAGAAACATCAGTTACGTTGCCCGCGCCCCATAATGAATCATACATTCGAGATAAACGCATGCCTATGGTCGTATCTTGATATAAACCTATCAGAATCTGGACTATCACAGGTAACAAAAAAATGAGGCCAATTGTGATAATAATGACCTTTATCTTTTTTTCTTTTGTTCGTGCATTGAGCAAATATGTTGTAGCAGCACCGACAATTGTTATAATCAATAACGTCGTAAATTGAGCTTGAGTTACAAAATAGAACGAAAACACCAACATTGCTAATATGATCCATTTCCATATATTCCATTTCTTTACCTGTTTAAATAAAGCAAACAAACCTACGGCAAATGCCCCCATAGCATACGCAATACCAAATCCGCCAACTCCCATTTCACGTAGCTCCATAGCGTAAGTTTCATCTGTTGTACCAGCAGTTAGTTCTCGCATTACGTTTTCAGACTCATCCATCACGGTCAAAGTTGTTAAACATGTAATTGCGAGCATAACTATTGCAGTCCACGTGATAATAAACAATTCTCGTGGACGATTTCGCAAGAACAAACCAATGCAAATGATACTTGGGACCACTAAATTCCATAATCCCATGAAGTTATGCAGAAAGCCATACTTAAAATTTAATCCTTTCGCAACAAACATTAAAAGACAAAACGGTATGGCATACTTCATCAGATTTACTACCTGATTAAAACTTACATATTTTGCAACAAAGCATAAATAGTATAATGCAGTAAGGTAAGCTAATTGATCAAATCGAATTAAAATTCTCAATTGAGGGAAGCAATAGAATGCTCCCACAAGTATTGTACATGCGACGTATACTATTGATATGCTTTTATTCGTGTTTAAATTTATCATGCAATTGGGTTATTATTAATTTGCTTTGTTTTAAATGATTATTAATCCCCGTTTATGCCTGCCTTGGAGAAAAATACTAGCATTCGGTGATCAATGACTATGTTGTCTGTTCAATTGCACTGATGAGTTAAATATTCTTCATAGTAGAACCAAACTGTAACTTATTGTTGTTCATTTGGATTTAATACTGTTTCGGAGATTCTTGCCCCATTCCATAAAACGAGTTGTCAATGGCTTTACTGTCCATGCCATAAGGATAGTCAATGGGAAAACCGAAAAAAAGAAGGACCATCCTTCAAGGTTCCAATACTTGTTGCTCAATAGCAAGAAAGCAAGACCTTGGCAAATGTATATCTCCAAAAATAGTTTGCTTAAGAACGCAGTAAAAGGATTTGCCAAAGACTTCAGCCTCATAACAGGAATCCAGCATAGAACGAATAATGGTGAGGTTATCATTTTCAGTATCATTGCAGGCAACTCTGGCACAAAGGACGCACGTCTAAACAGAAAGCAAAAAGCAAATGCAAAAAGCAGTATTGTTAATATCCATATGGTGCGCCATTTCGTCGCAAGTATCATGTCCACTACAGGTTTGTTTGCTGCTATCAGCATCCCAGCAAGAAATGCCAAAACGGTTTCATACCAAGTATCAGATAGATTCATTATCAAGCATCCTCCCATATACAGGCTTAATGCAAAAGTCATAAGAATACATAACGCTGCTTCTGGATTGGTATGTGCGACCTTCGTTGAAATCCTTGCAGAAATATAAAACAGCAAATAGATAACTACAATTGCCTGTAGAAACCACCCAAACTTGATAACCGTATTCCCGAAAAAAAAGGATTGGATAAAGCAAGACAATGAAGGAGGCTCAAGAGCCAGCAAGTGCCCCATTCCATAATACACAACCGAAAGAAGTGCCATTAGCATGTAAATAGGCAATACTCTTTTACTTAAGAAGATTTGTAAATACCCCCCCCCATTATACTTGTTTAATATTGAGCGAGTTAGCCCATATCCGCTCATAAACATAAAGCCTGATACCGCCCAATAGCCAAAGGCTGTATAGATAGGCCCGAGCCCAATACTGGCACCAATGTTTGTTCGCGAGCAGACATGGCAGATAACTACCATTATTGCGCAGATACCCTTCAAGCAGTCTGTATTCTCACGGGAAAGATAATTCTGATTCATACACGTTTTTTTCGATACGAATCTAGCTATAGATTATTGTAAGTTTTAATCGCTTTTTCCAATATCATCAACGTCCTCTGCAAATCCTCTTTTTTTGAGTATGTATGCCAATCTCACCTGATTCTTACCAAGTGCTGGAGCTCCGTAAAATCCTGCTGCTGGAGTCATCATAATGGTCTCACCAGTCACAGGCAATTTCTTACTGCCCGAAGGCTGCATTTCAGCCTGCCGGCCAACGAAATAGCCTTGCTGTACAGGAATTGTTGGCAGATAAAGTTGTGTTTTTTAAGTGGATAAAGGGGCGCACCGAAAATGCCGGTAAAGGAGAAGCTCTATTGCGCAATAATTACGCCTGGTTGCCATTGCGACCAAGAAACTTAAGATAGAGCGTCCGATCTACACAATTTTACAAATTGTCGGGTTCTCTCTACAGGACAAAACACTTATAAATGGATTACTTATGAATGCTGATTACAAAAACACCAATGGGTCTAATCGTAACTTATTGTTATTCAGGTGTATTAGGTGCAATGCAAGCAGTTCGTTTCCACTAATGGTTTGAAATAATTAACCAAATTTGGAGTATTGTGATATCTTAGTATGAATTGACAAAGTAGAAAGGTTTGAGCAACAAGAGTGGTATGGTTGAGTAACGAGGTTGCTCATGTTTATGGGATATTTAAGTTCGTCTTTAGCAGGCACTGGTGGCATTGAACCACATCTTTCGACCTGTACAACGGCTTCATATTACAGATTAGATAATCTCCTCCTCACCACGGAAGTGTACGTTGAGTTCATGGAGAGACCTTGTAGGCGCCAAAGACATTGTGCATGTACTTCGTGAGTTCTGCCTCAAGTGGGGTCATGACGGAGAACTTCTTGCCGATGAAGATTTTGGTGAGGAGTTCCACGGCTCCGGTGAAGACCATGGTCTGCTTTTTGAAGTCTTCGATATGGGTGCGCTCGGTGAGAAATTCAGGCATGTAGTGTACGCGATGGCCGGTCTCCTTGGAGAGCAGTTCGCTGGTGCCAGAGAGAATGGGTGGTTCGTACGAAAACTGGTACGTCGGGGAGGTTCTTGATGAGTTCCTTCATGAGGCTGAGATTCTGTGTACCGTCGTCTTCGGTGCGTACATGAATCTGCAGGAACGCGATATCAATTTCTTTCATGTCATCGTTGTAACTTTTAGCAGGGTCGCTGATGAACAGTTTACACTCTGGACTATTGTGCTCCAACCAATCCTTCAGGGCTCCGCCTACGAAGCCACATCCGATGGTTCCAATGTTGATCATTGATTTATGTTTATATTGATAATTTTCTTATTAATTCCTCATATTCGTTTTCAATAGCTCAAGTATGTAATCATGTGTTACTTTGCAATATTCATGATTCCATTTAGTTCGTTCTGAATGTACTCAAGGCTTGCAATTTTGCTCTTGGTCTCTTCAAGATTCAGACGACGGGTGTTGTCGGAATTGAACTCGGAGAGTTTGCAACGCTTTGCATCGCCCTCGGTGAAGAACTGATCGTAGTTGAGGGAGCGATTATCAGCTGGCACGCGATAGAAGTCGCCCATGTCCTCGGCCTTGGCACATTCCTCGTTGGTGAGGAGGGTCTCGTACATTTTCTCGCCGTGGCGGATGCCGATGACCTTGATGTCTTCCTTCTTACCTCCGAAAAGTTCGCATACGGCTTCG
>OHNN01000607.1_pt1 | contig 24804 bp, 18 predicted proteins | sample 1569541 | NCBI WGS metagenome assembly OHNN01 (sample SAMEA3879563, study PRJEB24766) | human gut metagenome | biome: human-associated habitat; feature: feces | place: USA | collected 1985/1987 | reverse complement strand
CGGAACTGCGCCACCTGGAAGGGCTGCCGCAAAACCGGCGCTTTCACTGTTACAATGCCTGGGAACATACATTAAAAGCAGTTGATAACAGCCCGCGCGATTTAACAATCCGCTGGGCCATGCTGCTGCATGACCTCGGCAAAGGCATGCCCGGCATCCGCGGCACACATCCGGACGGTTCGCCCAGTGACCACGGTCACGAAGCGTTAAGCGCAGTTATGGCGCAGGAAGTAATGACGCGCCTGCGCTACCCTAAAGATTTTGCCAAACGCGTTGTATGGCTGGTATCGCGCCATATGCGCTTTGCGCCGATGATGTTTACCAAAGAACGCACGCTGACGCGCTGGGTACGTGCCGAAGCTGCCAGCGGCGAATTCCGCACCTCCAAAGATTTAACGGAAGCCTTCTCGCAGCTGAAAGAAGTGTTTTTGGCAGACATGGGCGCAACACACGCCGGCAACAACCCGCAGCTGATGGCAGAAGGGCGCGAACTGGCAGATGCCGTGATAGAAATTGCCCGCAATAAAATGCCGGTACATACTGCCGACCTTGCCGTAAACGGAGCCGACCTTGCACAAATTATAACGGACGGCGCAGAAACTGGCATATTTTTAAAATATCTCCTGGAACGCGTCCGCAGCGGCAATTTGTCCAACGAACGTGCAGCACTGCTCGAAGCGGCAAAACACCGCCAGCAAAAAACATCTGCCAAAGCAGAATTTTAAATTTTATATTGTACCTGCAAATGCAAAGTGCTATACTTTATTTGTATGGGGACGTAGCTCAGCTGGGAGAGCCAGCGCAACATAACACCTGCCCTACCAAAACAGCAAATTGCACAAACAAGTCAAGCGAAAATATACAAAATAACCAAATATGGGCCTGTAGCGCAGTTGGGAGCGCATCACATTCGCATTGTGGGGGTCGTCGGTTCGAATCCGATCAGGTCCACCAGAAAAAGCCGTGAAACCATAAGTTTCACGGCTTTTTTGCAACTTTTTTCGCAAAAATGCTGGGCCCGTAGCTCAACCGTTTCCGCTCTATTTCCCGTCCCAGCTCCCGCTCCGTTCGCATCCGCTATTCGGGACACCAGAAACGATCATTATTTTTCTTCTCCGCCCCTCGGGAAAAGCAAAAAAAAATCTGGAAATGAATGATTCACATCCAAGCATATTGTACAAGACGGTTCGCATTTCCTTTGTGCAGTGTTTCCAGTATCTACGCTGAAAGCACTTCAGAGGCATATAGCCTGCTTTAGAAAATCTCTATTTCGTTCTGGAACAACACCTCGATATGACCATAAGTAAAGATATTCACCCGCTCAATCCACTGACACAAAATCATCTTCCGGATCGAGAACTCCGCTTCCATCGCTTTGTCGTACAGCTTTTGCAGTTCAGGATGGGTATCCACATGACATTTTAACTGACGCAGCACTTCTTTGTCGATCCGCTCCGCCCGATAAGTACTCTGTGTAGAACATCGCTCACGGTGCTGAACCCGATTGTAGCATTTATAGACGGGGATTCTCTCATTTTGCTCCGTCACACGATGGGTTCTTCGCACAGTTGAAGCAAATACTCTTCCTCCACAGCAGCCGCAGTAAACATTTCCCGATAACAGCGCTTTTCCCACCAGCTTTTTGGGAAGCTGCCCTTGCTTTCTCTTCTCCATTACTTGCTGTGCCGCCTGAAATGTTTCCGGTGAGATGATTTGCAATTCCGGGTTGAGCTGTGAACGAACCCCTCCTCTGCACATGACTCCGGTGAACAACTCTCGGTGTAAAAATGCGTTAATGGAGCTTGGATGGAACACTTCACCATTCCGGTCATAGATACCCTGTGCTGCAAGCTCTGTCGCAATTCTTCGTCCGCCATATCCGTACCGGATATAGTAGTCGAAGACTATACGGATGACCTCTGCTTCACCAGGTATGATTTGCAGATCATGCACATCACGTCCCCTGGGGTTGCCCCGCCCCGTTTTGACAAGCCTATAACCATACGGTGCTCTTCCTCCACAGTAGAAGCCCTCACTGGTAAGCTGCTGCATCCGGGTCTTGGTCCGTTCGGAGATTTTCAAACTTTCACCGGAAGCCTGCCAATAGCGAATGTAATTGATCAGCTTATCGGCATGGCTCTCAAATCTCTGCGGTCCCTCTCGGGCACTCCAAATCTCAATTCCCAGCATGGAGAGATCCTCTACAAAAAACGGAGTCTCCGAATCCCGTCGCCCCAATCGGTCAAACATAAAGACAAGAAGGATGTCAAACTTATGTTGTTTGGCATCCTTCTTGATTTGCTGCAGCACTCTGCGGTCCGCTGTGGGGGTCTTGAATCCTGAGATTCCTTTCTCGTAGAACTCCTTGATGATTTTCCAGCCGCGAGCGGCGGCGAACTCCTGGCACGCCCGCCGCTGCATGGGAATGTCTTCCTCGTGCAACTGCTGGATAGTAGATACCCGGTACAGGCAATAGACTCGATTCATTGTACACTCCTCCTTAGGTAGAATAAGAGGATTATACAATGCCATTTTCTGTCTGGATTCCCAAAAGTTTAAATAGGAGAATCTCGGAATCTATGGTATCTTTTCTACTCAAAATCATCAATCATATCTGACAACGGTTTGATATCATGCAGATTGCTCATAAACAATTGGTCCCAAATATTTAAACAGATCTCAGTAATGAAGGGATCGTTTTTCCCTTTATCGAACAAACAGACCACACATTTTACCAAGTCGGTTACAATAAGTCTCTCACCTCTTTCTGGTGGCATCTGAGAAAGGCTATTACCAATTGTCTCTAAAACGAGAGCAAAGCTGCAAATGTTTTCATCGCTTTTATACAGATAGTCCAAAAAAGAATGAAAGAGATGAACACTTTGCCGCGATTCCATTAAGTGAACAAGAAACTCTTCATCCCTTTTTATTTCAATGCATCGATCAAAGAAAAGACGATTGAACCCTTGCAACTCATCCGATGAATGATCCATCAAATGGATCAGAACCATCTTACTCTTTTCATGATACTCATCCGAATTAAAAGAGGCAACAGCTTGTGAACAGATTCGGCCTTGTTGTTTTGCGCTAAATTGATGTGACATGATAAATTGCAATGCTTTTTGGTCATTATGAAAGATTCCAACTGCACACAGTAAGCCAGCAGCACATTCAGCTAAGTCATCAATCTCGGACAAACAGGCTTTTATTAATATTCCTCTATAGTAAGTGTTACGGTTATCATATTCCCGAGACAAAATATCCCAATATCCATGGGCCGCAACAACACGCAAGTCATCTCCTGTGAGCGAAGTAAAAATTTCAACTGAAAAAGCCTTTTCGATATTATAATAGGGCCGAACGCAATCCATCACCGCAAAACGCACAGCATGATTAGGATCCTTGCTTGCTAATAGAATCGTACTTTTTAGTTTATCTCCCAAATCATAATGTTCCCAAAGTAAAGCTGCGATGGCATGGAGAGCACACCCGCGTGCGCAGTTGATTGAATTTTGAAGGAGTGAATGAGTTGATTTGTGCTCAGGATCTGAACTGCTTGTAACGCCGTATTCATCTTTACCTGGATGAGGATGATTTAATGCAATTTCCCTTAGGATATTGATGACATCATCTGGCCACATCTCATTTGGGTGTTTTTCAATCACATGTGAGACAGCCATAGCGATGTTGAGATTTTTGCTGTGCCCATAGCGCTGAATAACCTTGCTTACAAGCTCAACATCAAACTCCCCGTTTGAACTATTCTCAGATAATGCGTACAGGACATGAGAAATGTACCCTTCATAACAATTTTCCGGAAAAGACAAGGAAAGTTTGGCAAATCTGAGTGGCTCCCGCTTGGCTTGACTACCAAGAGCAGACGCAAAAGTTTGATGATTCGCTTCGATGTAGTAGGGACCGTTATCAGATCCGCGCCACCTATCGTTCATTTTGTTCTGGGGGGTGGAGATAATTTGGAGCCATGTCTTATTGCTCAGTCGCTCCGTATAATTGTCTACGGGAGATACAACTGTTTTGGCTGCCCCCATGGTAAATCCACAATAAAAGTAGGGCAGTTGAATCCAAGAATTTCGGTTTACTACATTGAGCAACTGCTTAGCGTATGCAGATAAACGAGAAATGTCCATGCTTGGTAAAAGTGCTTTTTGGAAGTGTCCCCAATATGCATAGTACACAGGTATATGATGTGCTTTCCTTACATCAAGACGGCGTTTAAATATATATACCATCTGCTCAGTTGGTTCTTTCCAATTACAGATATACTGCTCCAGTTTTTGGAATAACGCCATACTGCAAACAGGAGAGAATTTTTTAATTATTTGAGCCGAATCAGTTAGATAATTATCCTTCTTTGCAGAAAACACAAATATTTTTGCAGAAACATCTTCTAAAATCCACTCTATCACCTCGTCAGCATAATCAGTGGGCAAATTTAATACAGCATGCATGATACACTCATGTCCAACTGCAGAGATTGGATATTTTACTCCTTTAATAAACTCCATTAATTCATTAGGAGAGGATTGTGCACATTCTGCAAAGGCCTCTTTTACAATCTCTGTAATCTCACGAACAGCAGATTCTTTAAATTCATTTGATTCCCATTCCTCGTAATCATGGCTCCATCTATCTTCTGGCCAATGTGGGAGATAATTAGATGTTACCTCACAAATCTTGGAAAATAGTTTTGTTACAAGTAGCCACGCATACTGCTTAATATAACAGGAAAGATTTCTGGAATCTTCGATATAAAGGCGTGAAATTCTTTGGCTTGGCCAACTCCCGACAATGATCTCAAACAGGTCTATGGCTCTTGAGGATGAGCGCTTAATAAGCTCATGAAATCCCCAAAAGTTTTGAAAAAGTGCTGGATCATTTTGCAAAAGCTGCATTCTAAATTCGAACATTTCATCAGAATCATCGTTTGCATCATGACATAATGTCCAGAAAATTTTGCGATCTTGTTCAGCATTCAGAAACGCAAAAAGACGCAGTCTATCTGTTACAAAATCTGGTTCTTTTGAGCTAATAGATTTTAATAGTGACAGATATTTATCTGAGGGGAAAACACGATTTGAAAGAGGGAACAATCGCATAACAAATGCAGGGTGGCCATATAACACAACTTGGGTGATATAATCTGACCACTCTGGTTTTTGTATATATTTGTCGACGATTCTGTAAATTTCAACTGTAGGGGCATCACATTGTCCGATTATTTCAAAAACTGTGCATTTGAAGTAAAAGCGCACACAAGAAGCTTCTAATAATTCAATACTCTGCTTTTCAAATAGGATGGGATCACTGTCAAGCAAATTTTGAAGAACTGTCAACACACGATATCTAATAAAGGGTGTTTGATGATTTTTATCTCCAATCAAGTCTTTAAGCTCATAACCCGAATAGATCTTCTCTAAAATATCTGATGTTATGAAGTAGTCTAAGAAACTCTGATGTGCAAATGAAATGCTTTTTGTATTTGGATTGCTATTTAATAGGCCTGACGAAACAAGACAATCGATTTCGTTTGTTTGATCTGTAAAGATAGCCCGTGGAAGCGAAAAGACAGTTCTTCTCTCCATTGACATCACAATTTTATCTTTACAGGCAATAACCGCTTCGGATTGTAAACCAACTGAAATGCACTTTTTCTGAATCTACTGCCACCATGCATTCATTAACTCAAAAACTGAGGAAACACTGTTATTCTTTGCATTTTCTTCGAGCTTGGACCAAACGTACAATGAAGATGGGGTTAGGAGCAACTTTTGGAGTCGAGAAGAAAGATGATTGTACGCTTGACCTATAACTTGAACCACATCATCCTTAGTAAACTGACTCACATTTACCTTGATCCATTGCAACTCAGCATGTGAATCCGAGGATGCAAACAGTTCTTTCAATCCCCTGTCATTATCTAAATCAAAGGTACGAGATGCAAATACAATCGATATTTTTCCTTCTGAATATCTATTGATGGCTTCTGCCTGTTGGATAAATTCTTTACAGACATCCAAAGCATCACCGGAGTGATTGCTTGTCCAACGCAAAGCATCCAGCTGATCCAGAATCAAGACGCAGTGTCTTCTTGCAGCAAGGGTCGATAAACAATACACCGGCGATTCCGGAAGGCCAAGATCCTGGCCATAAGTATCTGCGGATATGCGAGGTACATGTTTATCAAGCTTTACAGCAAGGTAAAGAGTGTTGGTTTGTTTTAAGTAACGGATCGTTTCTTCCAGGCATCCGCTTTTTCCAGTACCGGCCTTTCCATGAAGAATTACTGATTGCCCATCTTTGATACTTTGAATAATATCATCCGTTGCTGTTCGATGTACGAGATTTTCGTGGATAGCATGATAGGAATCCCAATATGTACTGTTTAGGATGTGAATTCTATTTAAAACTGTTTCATTGCCGCAATAGTTACGAACATGGATATTCTTTTCCTCTAAATAATCAATGACATCTTTGGCTGTTATTTTTACCCCGTAACGGCCAGTATCATTGGCATACTGTTCCAGCAAAACTCGAACTGTAGATGCCTTCCCTGTAAATAGCGTACCAATGTATTCTTCTAAGTCCTGCTCAGCTTCTGTACCAGTAATATATTGCTCAAAAAAGCAATGCGATAATAATAACATGGTTTCTGCTTTGGCTGACGGTTCGCTTTTATCAAACCCAAATTCCACTACGCAATCATTGAACATACGCCTAATAGCATCATTCGTCAGCTGAAAATTTATAAAGTCCTCGGGTGAAGAATTGGTTCGAGCTCGCTTACAAAGTTCATCTAATTCGTTATATTGCAGAGGTGAAATAAAATAGTATAAGTTTTTAATGTCAGCAGAAATAATTTCTTTGGCTCGCTCAAAAACTTTGTACTTTCTTAGATCTAAAATACTCCATGAAGAATGTGTGGTATTACTGGCTTTGCACTGATAATGCTTAATAGTTCCGTCTTTTTGTTCGGAAATGAATTCTACAGAGTTACTATTGTCACCTAAAGGTTCAACAGTAATAGAAATAAGCTCTTCTCTGACAAGTCTGAGAAGGAGTTTAGCAAGATAGCGATTCTCGTATTTATTTCCGTATTTATCAGCTCTGCCACCAGGTTCAAGACTCATGGCATATTCCTCCACTGTCTATATTTTAAGCTGTTTTCTAATATTAACACCGCGACCATATATCCATCATGTTTAAAAAGGTCTATTCTTATTATAGCATAGATCCACAAAAATCGCCTATTCCTTGCAAGAATCTAAACCGCAAACATAGACTTTTCATCTTTCAAATTATAATCGTGTATGTTCAAAGTCTGCGCCAGGCAAAAAACTCATTACTTTCAAACCTGTTATAGAAAAAATGTACAGATATAAGTTGAACTTCATTATATACACAACAATTTCATTCGAACGGTTCACATCCCCCTTAAATCCCAAGTGGTTCGCATCCCTATGTTTTGTGACAAAAACTTTTTCTCAGATGTTCATAAAAAATGCGAACCATTCGGTAGAGCGTACGGTTCGCATCCGTAAGGCCGAGGGTTCAATCCCCTTCGTCTCCACCAAAATGTAACAACAAACCCGCCAGAATCATTTTCTTCTGGCGGGTTTACTTTATTCTGTATATCGCGGAATTGATTTAAATTTACACGTTTTATGTTTATAAAATAAATTTATAGTTTTTGCTACACCCCTTTTATTTCTTGCTATAATCCATTCATAAGTATTAGCTTCTTCCTCAAGATATGTATAATATGACCGGTTATACAAAAAAGTAATCACATTACTTTTCTCCACCAGCGACCCAAATCTGCTCAATTCTTTGATTTGAGGATAAGCATTATCCCTGTCGTCAAAAAAACGTGCTATTTTTAACTGCGCAAGCAAAATAACCGGTAAACGCAAATCCAATATAGTATCTTTAAGCTTATCCGCTATAAGGCTATATTCTTGTCTGTTTTTAGGATTCTGCGGAATCAGATTAAGATTATCTATTATAACCAGTTCTGCGCCCAAATTTTCTTTGGCAAATTTAATATTCTTAATCAAGTCTGTTAAATTTGACACCGGAATATCAAAAAAATAAATTTTACTTTTTTGTACAGCTTCAACAGCATCTACAAGACATTTCCATTCCCACTCGCCTAAGTTATTTTTTTCGCCAAAATGTCCAATATCAACTTCTGCCATGATACCCAGAAGCTTTTTCATTAACCTTCCCTTATCATCACCAAAGCTAAAATAAACAACTGTCTTCTTGCCAACACAAGCAACATTATTTAAAATATTTAAGGCTAAAGTAGTTATCCCAATATATGGGCGTCCTGCTAAAACTATCAAATCTGTATCATAAATACCGCCTTCCATTTCTTTATCCATCTCTATAAAACCGGTTGGAATGCACTTTGCATTTTTTTGCGCAGCAACATCACCTTCAATATCACGAAACGCAGTATAGGCAATATCTGACGCAGAAGTGAAATTATCATTCAATACATTTTTAAAATCTGCACTTTCACTCATCTTAATCTTCCTTTGTTAGAAAAGAATTTTCTGCATTATACTTTTCCAATATCATTTTATAATCGCTTATAGCGTCTTCCAGTAATTTCATTAAGACCTCAACACCATCGTTCTCTCCAAATTTTACATCATAAATTCCAACGGTCATCCATTTGCCAGTTCTTAAACTTGCCGGTTTAACAAATTTTGTATTTCCATACACATATTTTGTTAAAAATTTATTTTTCAAATCATATGTATTCACTCGTGTATTATTTTCATTATCATTAGCAACTTTTAAACGTATTTCCATGTTTGTTTTCTCTGCGCCAATTATAGTTTCTATTTGCAAATACAGCCAACATTTATGTTTTATTACTTTACCATCTTTGTCAATTTGATCTACTATAAATAACTCTTTATTTGCATCTTTTAATGGCATATGGAAACATTCAAAACCACCAGCTACGTTTGACACATAACTATAATTGCTCTTAAATCCATGATTATCCAAAAAGTCAGTTTTAGTATGCAAATAATCATAAAATCCATAAACTGCCCACCAACCCCAATCAACAACAGGCAGAGTTTCAAAAGTTTCAACTAATTTTTGCTTGCTATTCCAATAATTATAATAAGAAATGAAAATCTGATTATTTGTTTTATCAACATACTGCTGCATCAAATTAAGCATTTTTTCTCTACTTATTATTTCATAATGTGCTTCTTTAACACTACTCAAATCACTTTGAAAACCTGTTTTGTAATAAACGCCTTTTACTATAACAGTATTTTCTTCATGTTTTTTTGCTAATTCTTCAACATATCTGTTTAACTGATTGTCGTGTTCGGAAGTATATGTTTTATCTTCTACAATAATTTTATAAATATTTTCTTCGCATTCCACAGTTAATAAAACATCCACATTATCAACCTGGCGCTCAACGTTAAGCAGTTTAAAGTTTTTGCCTTTAATTTCCGATACAAACATTTCCAGCATTTTTCTTGCACATTCATTAAGCGCTGCATCTTTTTCGGCTTCTTCATGTGCGTAAGAAGCAAGCCAGCAAATAAATGCATCCTGCGAAAGTTCGCTCGTAGCATATTCAAATAAATTATTTTTCAGTTCGTTTTTAGCAAATTTTTCATACATAATCCAACACTCCTTTTATCTTTATATTTTAATATGTTCTGTTTTTTATTTCTTTTTCCTCTAAAATTTCAACCATATCACCCTGGCTGCGCAGCCACATCTCAATGCCTTTATTAAACATTTCCGCTTCAATCAGCCAGCCTTTTTGATTGTGTTCTAAAATTTTAGCAGTAGGCACTCTGTCTAAAACAGCTTCTAAAGAAGGTCCGTTATAGTAAAATTTTATTTTTACAAGAACACCTGTCTGCATAAACTGTATGCGTTTACGAAATTCGCCGTCTTGAAACCGCATCAGGTAATCTACTTTAAAATGTTTATCAGTAACAATTAACTGTTCGATACGGTCAATTCTGTAAATAACAGGCACTAATGTACCGTTTATATAATCGTCAGGCGCTTCCTTGTTTGTAAAATACGCAGGCATATAAAAATAATATTCGGAAAATAAAATAGCAACAGGATTTATTTCGCGTATAACATGGCTTCCATCCATACGTTTATATAATATTTTAAGTACCGTTTGTTCGGCAATAGCTTTGGCTATTTTACCAATTGTATCCAAAATAGCTTTGCCATGTTCCGGCTCTTTATAAGTAAAAATCTCATTTTGAACTATTTTCTTTATATAATTACTATCTTTTCTAGCTAAATCACTACACCAGTCAGCATAATTCTCTCCCCTTTCCCAATATCCAAACCCGTCTGGAGAGATTTCTTTAATGATAGTTTTTAATTCCTTTTTCGTAAAAGCTTTAGTGCCAACCAATATTTTTATTACTGCTATTGTTGTTGGCAGTGATATTGAAGTGATACAATTATTAAGTCTGTATACATTTAATTTTTTATCATACACAAGCCTATATTTATAACTATACCTTTCCAAAAAATCTCTAATCGCCTCTAAATCACGCTGAATTGTTTTTAAAGAAACATCGTAAAATTCGGCTTCATATTCCTTATCTATAAACCCGCCATCCATTAATTTAGCATATATTTCAAGCTTTCTGTTATTATTAAAACTTTTCATTATTTTATCACCTTCTTGCTTTTATTATAGCAAAAAAGATGGACTTATAATGTCCATCTTTTTTGATTTTTCTTTTAATATAGCTTGAAAATCAAAAACTCCCGCACGTAATGTACGGGAGTTTTTTATGCTTTTTATTCTTCCCTTTTAGCAAGGCTTACAAACTTGGTAAATTGCTTGTGGAAGAACAAGTTTACCGTGCCAACCGGGCCGTTACGGTGCTTGGCGACGATAAGTTCCGTTATGTTTTTATTTTCGGTTTCGGGGTTATAGTAATCTTCGCGGTACAGTACAATATCCGCGTCCTGCTCCAAAGAGCCGGATTCACGCAGGTCAGAAAGCATCGGGCGTTTTACCTGACGCGATTCCACACTGCGGCTGAGCTGCGACAGTGCGATAATCGGCACATTCAGTTCACGCGCCAGTGCCTTCAGCGAACGGGAAATTTCGGAAACTTCCTGCTGGCGGTCGCCGCTTAAATTACGCTTGCCGCTGCCCTGCATTAACTGCAAGTAGTCGACAACAATTAAATCAAGCCCGTGTTCAGCTTTTAAACGGCGTGCACGGCTGCGCATTTCCATTGCCGTTATGCCTGCCGTATCGTCGATATAAATCTGCGCGGCGCTTAACGAATCGGCTGTCTGTATAAGCTGAATCCAGTCTTCGTCACGCAGTTCACCAATACGCAGACGCTGCGAATCGATATTTGCTTCGGCACAGAGCATACGCTGTACAAGCTGCTCCTTACTCATTTCCAAACTGAAAAAAGCAACTACCTTCGGCTTGCCGTCCGTCTGCTTGCCGCTGCGGATGGCAACATTCTGCACAATGTTCAGTGACAATGCCGTTTTACCCATGGAAGGGCGTGCCGCCAGAATAATAAAATCACTGCCGTGCAGGCCGCTGGTAAGGTTGTCAAAATCAACAAATCCGGTCGGCAGGCCTGTTAAGCCGTTCTTGTTATTCATTAATGCTTCCAAATCCTTAAAGGAATCCATAACAATGTTGTTAATCGGCACAAAGTCGGTATCCTTTTTGCGGTTGGAAATATCAAGTATTTTCTTTTCGGCGCTGTCAATAATGTCGCTTACGTCTTCGCTGCCTTCGTAGCCAAGTTCCGCAATTTCCGTAGCAGAACGCACCAGCTGGCGCAGAATGGATTTTTCTTCGACAATACCGGCGTGATAAACCACATTGGCGGCCGTTGGCACGGAATTAGCCAGCGAAGTAACATAGGCAATGCCGCCAACGTCTTCCAGCTTGCCGTTCTTTTTTAAAACCTCGGTTACCGTTACCAAATCGACTGCTTCATTGCGGTTATAAAGTTCCAGCATGGCGTTAAAAATAACCTTATGCGCCTCGCGGTAAAAATCTTCGGAACGCAGTTTTTCCATCACTTTGGCAATGGCTTCCCTTTCAAGCAGCATTGCGCCCAAAACGGCCTGTTCTGCCTCTATGTTCTGCGGTGGTACTCTGTCAATCATGGCAAACGCCTTATTCTGCCGCTACGGTTACGTCAAACTCGGCAGAAATTTCCGGGTGCAGTTTGGCAACAGCGGTATATTCGCCAATGCCTTTCACGGCGCCCTTCAGTTCTACCTTGCGGCGGTCAATATCAAGTTTGGTCTGTTCAATTAATGCTTCGGCAACATCTTTACTGGTTACGCTGCCGAACATTTTGCCGTTTTCGCCCACGCGCACTTTAACAACAACGTGCACTTTTTTCAGCTGGGCGGCAAGCATTACAGCTTCGTCCTTGCGCTGAGCGGCACGGTGTGCCTGCGTTGCCTGGTCTTTTTTAGCCTGGTTTAAGTTGGCTGCGTTGGCTTCCTTTGCCATTTTGCGCGGCAGCAGGTAGTTGCGGCCATAACCTTCCGCGGTTTCTACAATATCGCCTTTTTTGCCTAAATTTTTAACGTCCTGCAGCAGAATCACTTTCATTATTATCATTCTCCTCTAACTGTTTTTTCGCTAACGCGATAATTTGTTTTTTAACTTCTTCAACACTGATATTTTTAAGCTGTACGCCGGCTACTGTCTGATGTCCGCCGCCGCCCAGTTCTTCCATAATAATCTGTACGTTAACGGTACCGTCGCTGCGGGCGCTTACGCCCAAAGAACCGTCAACGGAATATTCGGTTATAACAACGCTCATGCAAACGCCGGTAATATTAATCATTGTATCGGCTGCCTGAGCCGCAATAACAGACGATTTAACTTCTTTCGGCGCATTTTCGTAAACAGAAATTACCATGCCCGGCTCCGGCATTTCGGCTTCTGCCACCAGGCGCGATTTAACCTGTACGGAATCAAGGTCATCCTTAAACAGCTGGCGCACCATATTCGGGTCGGCACCGCTGCGGCGCAGAAGTGCTGCCGCTTCAAAGGTACGCTCGCCGGTCTGCACGGCAAAGTTTTTGGTATCAACAACAATACCGGCATACAGCGCAGTTGCCTCGCCTTTGGTAAATTCCAGCCTGTCGTTAAAATAGCCCACAAGCTCCGTTACCAGTTCGCTTGTAGATGACGATGACGGTTCCATATATTGCAGCGTGGTGTTTTTAATGGCGTCCTCCGCACGGCGGTGATGGTCGATAATAATGCGCCACGGAATAGCGTCCAGCACCTTCTGGCTGGCGCAGAGCATTTTGCGGTGGTGGTCAACCAGAACCAAAAGCGACTTGGGCGAAATATGCTTCAGCGCTTCTTCTTCCTCTACCATAATATCCGCATAAACGTCGTCTTCATCCATCAGTTTCATATCGTTGCTGCGCAGCGTTTCGGCAATTTTGCGCACCGATTCGTTCTGGCCGCTGACAACGATATAGGTTTCCTTGCCAAGGCTGCGTGCCATTTTTGCCATGCCGATAGCACTGCCGATAGCGTCGAAATCTTCCATTGTATGGCCCATTACAAAAACCTTTTCGGCCGAAACCATCAGTTCATGCACTGTATGCGCAACAATGCGGGCACGCACGCGCGTGCTTTTGGCCGTAACGGTTGTAATGCCGCCAAAGAACTGTAAGCTGCCGCCTATTGCCACAACAACCTGGTCGCCGCCGCGCCCGAGCGCCAAATCAAGCGCTTTGGCAGCGTTAAGGCTTACTTCTTCCAGGCTGCGGCCGTCGCAGGCAATGCCCACGCTGATAGTAGGCGTAATTTTATTGCCTACCTGTATTTCATGTATCTTATCCAAAACAGGAAACTTCTTTTCCATTAAGTCCTGCAAGGAAGCCTGGTTGATGCCGACCAGAAAGCTTTCTTTATTGTTGGCAAGAATAAAGCCGTTTTCTTCTTCGGCCCATTTGCTGAGGACTTCGTTTACTTCACCGGAGATATTGGCGCGCGTGCTTTCGCCCATGCCTTTGGTTACGTCTTCGTAATTATCAAAACGCACATAAGCAAGGCAGAGTTTCTCGTTGGCGTATTTCTGACGCAAAAGTTCAAAATCCGTAACATCCGTTAAATAGAATATCAGGCTGTAGCCTTTGCTTTCTTTTTTACCAGCCCTTTCGCCTGCCAGCACACGGCAATGGCGCAGGCGGTAATAACGGCCGTTAATTAAAAGCAGGCGTTCACCGTCTTTAATGCTTAAAGCGTCAAAGGCGTTTTCCGGCAGGTCAAAAATTTCTTCCGGGCGTTTTCCGTCTACATTTTTCACTCCGGAAAAACCGGCATATTCCACAAACAGTTCGTTTTTCCATTGGAGTTTGCCGTCCTGCCCAAATACGGCCATGGCCACGTCAAGGTTTCTTACGGCATAATGGCTGGTGCGCTCAATATTGCGCACAATGGTATCAAGGTAGCCGTTAAACTGCACTTCTTTGCTGTAAAACTGCCGTCTGGCATACCAGTAAAAGCAGCCTATAGCCGCAAGGCCAACGGCAAGCCACCACCAGCCGTAAAAGGCCAGTACAACAGTAAAGCCAACGATGATGCCTAACGGCACTTTCATATCATTCCAGAAGTTCCAGATTTTGTTAAACATTTTACCCGCTCCCTTTACAGGCTGCGTTCTTTTAAATTACGATTGTCAAAAACAGATTCAAACGCACCCAGAAGTACAATAAATGTAGAAACCAACTGCACCGACAATGCCAGCACTACGCTTACTGCTCCCAGCCATAAAGGCTTGCCGTTTTTCTCAAGCCACCAGTAAATTACAGCCCAACCCTGAAATAAAAAGGCTACGCTGGTTACGGTTTGAATATTGATGGCAATTTCAAAAGCCAGCTTCGGAGCGTCCGGATAAGTTGCCATAAAGCCCATGGAAAGCGCGAAAGGCCAGATTAAATATTCCGATACACGCCAGTTTTTAAACGGCGGCAGGGGCGCAAAAGCAACGCCCATTTTTGAAAGCACTTTACGCGAACCCATATAATTGGCAAAAGCAATTATCGGCGAACATACAATAAGCGAGCCGGGCAGGATTAAGCGGATAAGCTCAATCATATCTTTATTGGACTGCACAGCCGCTGCAATTTGCGCCTCACTCATTCCGGCAGCCCTGTAATAACCCTGAGTTTCATTTAAGGCTTCTTCAAGGCCGCTGAACATTATATCCACGGGATTGGTGCCCATTACAAGCATTGCCAGCCCCATGCTTAATAAAATGGAAACAAAGGTTGCCGCAGAACTATATACCAGAGTTTTGGCAGGCGTATAACCGCGGTACATGCACTCGCCCAGCGCCAGCCCCAAAAGGCCGAACATTGCCATTACGGAAAGAGCCTGCACCGGCCCGAGCAGCGAGCCTATAACCGCGCCCGCTACAATTAAAGTCATTATGCTCCAGCGCAGGCCGTTGCGCATGCCGCAAACCGCTACCGGAACTGCCCACAGAAAATTAAAAATAACGCCAAGCACCGGCAGATAAGTGCCGAGTATAGCAAACAAAACGGCAATAGCCGCCAAAATGCCAGCTTCTACCATTTCAGAAGTTTTTCTTACCAAAATATTCCTCCTTATATCAACGGGCATACGCCCACATAATTATATTTTACAGCAAAAAGGCAAAAAAGCAAAGTAAAAGTAAGCTGCAAAAAACCTGTAAAATTAGTTTAATCAATGTTACAATGAATATAATTAAAACAAAAAGGAGCTGACACAATGGCTGACGCTAAAATCTGCGGGCGTTTCGCCCCTTCACCAAGCGGCAGAATGCACCTCGGCAATATATTCTGCGCACTTTTGGCCTGGCTGAGCGCACGCGCGCAAAACGGCAGCATGCTCCTGCGCATTGAAGACCTCGATACTTCGCGCTGCACAGAAGAAAAAGCGCGCCTTTTAATGGATGACCTTCTGTGGCTGGGGCTTGACTGGGACAGCGGCGCCTTTCTTGGCAAAGCGCCGGATGAATTTTACCAAAGCCGCCGCAGCGGAATTTATAAAGAGTTTTTTGAAAAACTGTCCGCCCAAAATTTAATTTACCCCTGTTTTTGCAGCCGCGCCGAGCTGCACGCCGCAAGCGCTCCGCACACAAGCGACGGACAGTTTATTTACCCGGGCACCTGCCGCAATTTAACGGAAGATGAACGCCGCAGTAAAATGCAGAGCCATAAACATTCCTGGCGCATTAAAGTGCCGGATGAAACCGTCACCTTTAACGACAGGCACTACGGCAGGCAAAGCCTGAACCTTGCCCGCGAATGGGGCGATTTTATCGTGCGCCGCAGCGACGGCATTTATGCCTACCAGCTGGCTGTTGTTATTGACGATGCGCTTATGGGCGTTACGGAAGTAATACGCGGGCGCGACCTGTTAAGTTCTTCCGCACCGCAGCTTTATTTATACAGGCTTTTGGGCTTTAAGCCGCCGCAATTTGGGCATTTGCCGCTTTTAACCGCGCCCGACGGCCGCCGCCTTGCCAAACGCGACATGGATTTGGACATGGGCGCTTTGCGCAGCCGTTATACGCCGGAAGAAGTTATTGGCAGGCTCGCCTTTTTAGCCGGGCTGATTGATAAAGAAGAACCTGTGAAAGCGGCAGAACTTCTTCCTTTATTTGACTGGCAGAAAATACCAAAGGAAAACATTACTGTTACTAACTAAAAAATCCTCCGCCACAAAGCGGAGGATTTTATTTTTTAACGAACGTTAAATACCTTGCCCGGATTTAAAATTCCTTTCGGGTCAAGAGCGGCTTTAATTGCACGCATCATTTTCATTTCGACAGGGTCGGTATATTTTTCCATAGCGGGCAGCTTCTTAGCACCAATGCCGTGCTCGCCGCTCAGGCGTCCGCCAAGGCTGTAAACATAAGCATAGGCTTCGGCGTGGAATTCGCTGAGCTGTTTTTCCCATTCTTCTTCGCTTAAATCGCATTTCAGAATCTGGAAATGCAGGTTGCCGTCACCGGCATGTGCCAGGCACAGCAGTTTAAAGCTGTATTTTTTGGAAACTTCGTTAAGATGTTCAATGCACTCGGCAATTTTATCAACCGGCACAACCAAATCGTCCGAAGTGCTGATGAGGCTCAGCACGCGGGTAGATTCCAGGCAGTTGCGGCGGATTTTCCATACGCGCTCGTCAGCTTCCAGAACATCGGTTGCACCGCTTTCAGTGCAGATTTCGTCAAGCTGCTCCATTTTGCTTTCCAGTTCTTCTTCATTAAAGGTTTCAACCGTAATAATTACATAATAACCGTCCTCGTAATGCGGCAGTTTAAGTTCGCAGTAATCGCTGGCGCTGCGTACAAAGCCGTTGTCCATAAACTCAACGCTGGTCGGGTTCAGGCCTGCTTTAATCAGGTTCGGTACAACGCCGATTGCTTTGTCAAGTTCGGTAAAGATAGCGAGGATATCCAGTTTATAAGGGCACAGCGGCAAAAGCTTAAGAGTGGCCTTGGTAATGATGCCCAAAGTACCTTCACTGCCCATTACAAGCTGTTCCAGGCAGTAGCCGGTGCTGTTCTTTTTAAGGGTGGAGCCAAGCGTTACAATATCACCGGTAGGGGTAACAACTTCAACAGAGTAAACCTGATTGCGGGTAGTGCCGTAACGCACTGCCTTATTGCCGCCTGCGTTAGTTGCCAGGTTGCCGCCGATTAAGCAGCTGTCGGCGCTGCACGGGTCGCCTGCATAAAGATAACCTGCTTCGTTGGCAACACGCTGAACTTCAATAGTAGGCACACCGGCTTCGGTAACAAGATACATGCCTTCGGTATTCAGCTCGATAATTTTATTCAAACGTTCCATTAAAAGCACAATGCCGCCGCAGACAGGAATTGCACCGTCAGCAAGGCTGGTGCCTGCACTGCGTACGGTAACAGGCACATCAAATTTATTGGCAAGTTTCATAATTTCCGCAATTTCCTGGGCAGAAGCAGGCTTTACAACAACTTCCGGCTTGTGGAATTTACGCGGGTCGGTTTCTTCGTCAGTCTGATAGTGTTCCAGTGTTTCAGCGTCAGTCATAACGTATTCAGCGCCTACAACACCTTTTAATGCTTCAATTACTTCTTCGGTAACAGGAGCATAAGTTTTCATACTTCATCATCCTTCCATAACTGCCGCCAAAATGGCAGGCAGGTAAAATACATATCTTTAATAATTATAATACAAAACTGCATGAATTTCAAAATTACAGACGCCAAAGTAAACAAAAATCCCTGCTAAAAAACAGGGATTTTAAAAATTTTACATTGAATTAAAAATTGCGCTGGTAGCTGATGCCGATAATTTTGGTATAACTGTCGTGCGTATGGGCATGTCCTGTAATTTGGTTATTTTCTCTAAACCCAAAACGCAAATCACCTACATCCATCCAGCCCAAAGCGATTGCCACCGTCTGGTCTTTATCGTTATAGCGTGCGCCGATGGAATAAGTTTTTCTGTCGCCGGTCGGCACCATAAAATCGCCGCCGTCATACGGAATAGAAGATTCATCATAAGCAAAACCTGCCATCAGCGTATATTTATCGCTTAATTTATGCTCCACACCGATAGCATAACGCCAGCCATCATCCCAGTTTTTATCATTGGGATGTAATCTATCAAACATTCCATTTTCTGTACCACTAATCATAATATCAAGATTTTTGTAAGTATCCCAACCGGTACGTACCGCATTTAATTCCACGCGGGTTCTATCATTAAACTTGTGGCTGTAACCGATATGCCACGATTCCGGCAGAGTTACTTCGCCGTAAGCATTACCGGAAACATTATCTGCTCCAGGAATATTATATGCATGAAAATCAGCTTCCATGGAATGTTTAATACGGCTGCGGTATACTACACCAATCTCATTTTTATCGTCAAAAGCATAGTTTGCTGCAGCATTCCAGCCCAAAGCATAACTCTCGCCTTTAGTATGAGTAGGTACAATAGGAACTTCACCAACACTCATAGCATTTTTCTCCATCGTCAGGCGCACATAGTTAATTTCCGCACCCACAGCAGCACTCCATTTATCGTCAAACTTATGAGCAAAAGTCGGCGTAACGCTCACGCCATCCAAACGGGAAACGAAAGCATTAGTAGAAACTATCTCGTTGCGTTCAAATTCGGACACCATGGCAAAGCGGCTGAACGCACCAATGCCGAACCAGTCTTTGTCATTCAGTTTTTTTACATAATAAGTACCTGGAGCAAAACCGAAATGTACGCGGTTTTTACCTTCATAAAGTTTGCCGTCTTTATACAAATCATATTCGCCGTGCGGGCTAAGGTAGGTTGCACTTACCTTAAAAGCCTCGCCGTCTACTTTGGTAATGGAAGCCGGATTGTAAGCCACGTTAGCAGCGTCGCCTTCAGCAAACATACGCGCTCCGCCCATGGCAACGCCTTCGGCACTCCATTCGTTAATGGCAAAACCTTCTGCCCCGGCAGCCTGCGGCAAGCCCAAAGCACATAAAATACCTAATGCTAAAACTTTATTTTTTAAATTCACATCGTCACCTCTGTTAAAATTATTAGCAGCTGGTACTATTGTAACAGATTTGTGAATTTTTAGCTACAAAAAAAATACGCCCCTGATTAATAAGAGGCGTACAAAGTTCTTTATTTATCGTCAATACCGCGGCGCAGCACTATCGGGCGCTGCTTTTCCCACGGTTTGTACTGCACGGTGCTGCAAAATTCATAGGCTTTATAGCGTTTTACGGCGTCTTCTTCCGCTGCGGCTTTAGCCAGGTCGCGTTCAGCAATATCGTTTTGCGGGTAATACTTAAAGGCTTCGGCGTAAATTTCACTTGCTTTAGCATCATCGCCTGCGTTATGCGCATCTTCTGCCAAAAACTTCAGTGCAAAATATTTATACGGGTTCACACCGTTGTTGTCCTTTTCAGCTTCAACCATTGCCTTGGCTTCATCAACAGCCTGCTGCGTTTTGCCTGCTTCGCTCAGCACCATCAGCCTGCGGTAAAACATATCGCCGCGGGCGCAGCTGTGAAAGCTGTGTTTATAAGCACGGCTCAGGTCATACGCTTCTTTTAAATAGGTAAGGGCTGCTTCTTCGCTTTTTGCCAGTTTCCAAACTATTTCCGCAATATCGCGCAGGCACAAAACCTTGTGTTCCGCTTCGCTTAAACCATATTCCGGGTCGTCATCCATATTGGGCTCTACATTTACAACAGTGCTTAAAACACGCATTGCGCTTTCGGTATCGCCCATCCAGTAAAGCGCGCGCCCCACAATCGAGCGGCAGCGCCAGTCGTTATAATCCTGTATCATGCCTACCGGCACAGGGTATTCTCCATTAGCCAAACGGGAAACATACCCCATCCATTCCTGTTGGTCCATATTATCTGCCTCCTGTCAGTCTGCTTTATTTAATTGTACCATAATAAAATATTTTTAGCATAAAAAAGGGCTGCCGCACACATGGAAAGATGTGCGCACAGCAGCCTAAAATAAGGGAAAGCGTTAGTTAAGGCAATGTATAAAAACATCATTGCACAATGCAAATTATACACTGCTAAAAGAAATTTGTCAAGTCTTTCTATAATTTATTAAAATTATTAATTTTTTGTAACATTTTCGGCGCAGCCGCATAACATAAACGCACTAACAGCTAAAATATTCTTTCTTTTACTGCGCTTTTAAAAGCTGCGGCGCCATTAATGTTTCCTTTACATCTTCCCATACAACAAAATTGGCCTTGCTGAAGCCGTTAAAAGTTGTTGCCGATGCCGATGTATAAGCCCCGCAGATAGGCACAAGAATTAAATCGCCTTCTTCCTGGCGCACTGTCATTTTGCCGCGGAACATAATGTCGAGCGAATCGCAGCTTGGGCCTGCAAAAGTAGCAGCCACCTGCTCGCCTTCTTTAAAGCTGATAAGTTTAAAGTCCCACTGGTCAAAAAGCACGCCGGAAAAAGTTCCGTAAAGACCTTCATCAAGGAAATACCACGGCTGCCCGCCGCGCTCCGTTACGCCGATAACGCTGGTAATAAGGTTTACTGCCGTGCCGCAGATAAAACGCCCCGGCTCTGCCCAGATTTCCACTCCCGGAAAATCTTCGTCAAGGCGTGCGTTAATCTGATTGAGCATTTCCTGCAAATTAAAGCGTACTTTCGGTTCGGGAATGGGGAATCCCCCGCCGATATCCATAATGCGCAGCTGCATGCCTGCCGCCGCTGCTTCTTCAAAAATTTCACGCGCAATATCAAGCGCATACAAATAAGGGTCGGCGCTCGTAGTCTGGCTCCCTACATGAAAAGCAATACCGGCAGCGTCAAGCCCTGCATCCCTTGCTTTTAGCAAAAGTTCCAAAGCCTGCTCGCGGGCGGCGCCGAATTTTTTATTCAAATCGACATGTGCCGAACTGTTATCTATCCTGATGCGCAAAAGTACCGTTGCACCCGGGCACTCACGCGCCATTTTATCTATTTCGCCTGCGCTGTCAAAAGTCATCTTGCCCACACCGGCATTACGGCAGGCGCGCAGCCCGTTTACCGTTTTCATCGGGTTGGCGTAAATCATCCTGCTGCCGTCAACGCCAAGGGAGCTTAATTCCATAATTTCCCCGTCGGAAGCAACGTCAAAGTTAGAGCCGAGGTCACGCATCAGTTCCAAAATACGCCTGTGCGGATTGGCTTTAATGGCATAAAAAACTTTAACGCGCGGCAGATGTGTGCGCAAAAGGCGGTAATTTTTTTCAATCTGCTCCAGCGAAAGCACCAGAAGCGGAGTACCATATTCCTGGGCCAGCGCCTCGGTTTCTTCTTTGTTAAGCCTGAAATATTTTTCTTTTTTCATATCCACTCTCCCCTTGCCTGAGCATTAATTAACGTATATGATTGTACCACAATTTTCAGAAAGTACAATAGGAAAATGAAAGAAATTACAAAATTTTAAAGGAGTTGCGCCCAAAACTTTAATAATCGCTGATAGCGGCAATTTTAAGCGGAAAAATCCCTAAATTTTACAGTTTTTTAATCTTTTTTCATTCCACCAAATATTGTGGCACGGCAAAGAGTCTTAAGCAAAATACGGCAAAATAAAACGCCTTTTCAATATGCCAAAACTTTCTGTCCGCTTTTTCTTTACTATTATATTAGCCTTAAAATCAGCCTTAGCCTAAAAAATGCAATAAAAAAACACCCGCAAATAATGCAGGTGCGCATATTTTCTGGAGCGGGTGACGAGACTCGAACTCGCGACACATAGCTTGGGAAGCTATTGTTCTACCACTGAACTACACCCGCATGTGTAAATTGTATTAATAATTATATCACAGCCTTTCCGGCTTGGCAATATTCTAAAACCCGGCCACCCTCCTGCTGCCGCCGGTTCAAAAATTTTATGCCCTATCTTTACAAAGTTTAAAGATTATGGTAAAATCTCGTCTTGCCGTCACTTTTAAAGGCGGTAAAATTTGATGATAGGAGGAATATGATGGTTTATATTAAGCCGTCTACACGCCTGCGTACCGATTACAGCCAAATTGCCGAACTGGCACGCAGAACAGGCGATGCAATTTACATTACCAAAAACGGGGAAAAGGATTTAGTGGTGATGTGCGCCCGGGCGTTTGAACTGCGCGACTTAGTATTAAAACTCAGCAATGTAGTTTTGGAAAGCGAAAACAAAAGATTAAACGGAGCAGCCGCTTGCGCTCTGGAAGAATTTGAAGCAAGCCTGAAGCAGAAAAGCCATGGTTGAAGCGTCAATAAGGCTTCTGCCGCGCGCGGTTGACGACCTGAAAAATATCGGTGCTTACTGGCGGCGCAACATTACACCGGACGAAGCAGACAGAATAACCGGCAAAATACTGCGCGATTTAAAAGAACTGAAGCTCTTTTATCCGGCGGCCGACAGCATTAAATACGAACCGCTGAAAAGCAGGAATTTTAAAATTTTAAAAAGCCAGAACTATATCTGTATCTGTAAAAAGGTGGAGCACATTATTTACGTTTACCATATTGCCCACCTGCCTACGGAATATCCCGATATTTTTTAACTTATAACAATAACAGCACACTAAAGCAGCTTTTACAATGCTTTCAGTGTGCTGTTTATTTATTTTCTGCCTTTAACTTTTAACTCCATCTGCCGTTTGGAACGCCGGTACTGCAGCATAAAGCGGCGCACCTTCAGCACACGGAACAAACTGGAAACCAGCATTACGCCGATGGCAATGGCAACGGAGTCCGTCATTGCCGTAAGCAAAATGGAAGTTCCGTTATTATATTCATTATTAATAATGGCAAACATGCCCTGATAAATGCCCAGCCCCGGCACCAGAGGCACTATGCCCGGTATAACAAACACCGTTACCGGCTGCTTGAAAATGCGGGAACTGAGCTCGCTTGCCAGTGCCAGTGAAATAGTAGCGCAGAAATTGGAAACAAACGATGTATAGCCAAGCTCATGCCGCAGGTATATAAAAACTACCCAGCCGATAGCGCCGATAACGCCGTCGATAAGCACAATCTTTTTCGGCGCCTGAAACAGCACCGCAAACGCCATAGTGGCAATGCAGGCAAACCCGAAGGCGGTTATAATTTCCATAAATCCCACCCCCAGATAAACCAGGCACGCAGAACAAATGCAATGCCGATAGCAATGGACGAAGCAAACAGCAGCGCTTCCGCGATGCGCGAATTGCCGCTCATTAAATTACCTGCCATATAATCGCGCAGGCCGTTGCAGAATGCCACGCCGGGCACAAAGGGCATCAGTGCGCCTACAATAATTTTTTCCATTGTACACTGCACGCTCATGGCGCAGCAGATAAGCGCAACGGTTGCAATAACAACACCGGCCACGGCGTTTTCCCAAAAAGCGCTGGGGTGGTAGCCTGCAATCTGCTTTAATGCAACCATGGCAGCGCCGCCCGTAATAAAGGCCGCAATAAAGTCATGACTGTTGCCGCCCAGCATCGCCGCAAAGGCTGCCGAACCAATGCCGGAGGCAAGGCAGACCATCCATTTACCGTAAGGCGCAGGCTGCCGCCATTTTTTGTCCAGCCATTTACAGGTATCTTCGTATCCCATATCCCACTTGGCAAAATTGTAGGACATGCTGTTCATTTCGCTGATAAGGCTTAAATTGGTGCTGCGGTAGCCAATTCTGCTTACGCGGATAAAGCTGTCGGTATCTTCGTTGCCCAAAATTATAACGGTAGGCGTTACAAAAGGGTCAACCTCATAGCCGTGCGCCAGGCAGCAGCGCGAAATGGTATCTTCCACACGGTAGGTTTCCGCGCCGCTTTTCAGCAGAATTTTGCCCATTTTTACAGCTATATTGATAGTCTGGTCACGTGTAAAATCTGTTTTAGCCATTATTTTTCACCGCCCTGTGCGGCAAAAAGCTCTGCCACAGCTTTTTTAAAAGCGTTGGCGCCGCCCATGGAAGGATGCGGCACACACTCGCAGGCAACGCCGTATTTGCCGAGCGTCTGCTGCGATTTGCGCCCGATTGCCACAACCTTCATGCCGGGAATAAGCTGCATTAAAAGCCGCGCGTACTTAATGCCAACATCCAGCTCCTCACTCGTCGGCGTACGGTTGCTTAAAATATTGCCGTCTTTATACGGATGAAACGGGAAAATATTCCACAAAACCGTATCATAGGGAGATAACCCGTGGCGCGCAATGGCGTTCCACATAACCGTCGCCGTAGGTTCGTTAAAGCCGTACAATTTTTGCG